>Ga0256833_1000533_pt1 | contig 29417 bp, 30 predicted proteins | sample 356284metaG_FD_190535 | JGI IMG/M metagenome (GOLD analysis project Ga0256833, IMG submission 190535) | Hydrothermal vent microbial communities from Mid Atlantic Ridge, Atlantic Ocean - 356-284 | ecosystem: Environmental > Aquatic > Marine > Hydrothermal vents | place: Atlantic Ocean: Mid... | reverse complement strand
AATATTTCACAATGTTCCAAAGGAAGTATTTTACCTTATAAATACGAAACCGGGAAAAAACTTATGGAAACGGGAGTAATCAACGGAAAAGATTTAACTTTCGAGGCTGCTTTAACCAAAATGATGTATCTTTTGCCTAAAAATTTGGGTAAAAAAAGTTTTATCCGAGCAATGGAAAGACCTTTACGAGGAGAAATGGCTTATTGAATTTATTAAAAAAAAATATTTTATTTTTCAAAATAAAATGCGATATTTGGAGTTTAAATTAAAACCATTTATATTTGTGCCGTTGGAGAGATGACCGAGAGGCCGAAGGTGCACGCCTGGAAAGCGTGTGTGCGCCACAAGCGTACCGAGGGTTCGAATCCCTCTCTCTCCGCAATTAAAAAAGAAAACTAATAAAAATTATAACTTTAAATTAAACAGACATGAAAAAAGTATTTACTATTTTGACAATTGTGGCGATGATGTTTTTCGTAACATCTACTATCCAAGCCCAAGCTGAAAATGCCAAAACCGAAGTAAAAAAAGAAATCAAAAAATCTCAAAACGATCAGGCAGGAGAGAAAAAAGCTTCTTTTCACCAAGAATTGAAAAAACGTTTTGTCGAAGGAGGTCCGGCTTTTATGGGAATTGTTCTTTTAATTCTTATTTTAGGTTTGGCTATCGCTATTGAACGTATTATTTATCTTTCATTTGCTGATACCAATACCGATAAATTATTAAATGAAGTGGAAAATGCATTGGAAGAAGGTGGCGTTGAAGAAGCCAAAGAACTTTTAAGAAATAAAAAAGGTCCCATCGCTTCAATTTTCTATGAAGGTTTGGAAAGAATGGATGAAGGAGTAGATGCCGCAGAAAAAGCCGTTATATCTTACGGAAATGTTCAAGTAGGACAATTGGAAAAAAATGTTTCATGGTTAGCATTGTTTATAGCACTTGCCCCGATGTTCGGATTTATGGGAACCGTTATCGGAATGATTGAAGCCTTTGATAAAATTGAAGCTGCCGGAGATATGCAACCTTCATTAGTAGCCGGTGGTATTAAAGTAGCGCTTTTAACAACCGTATTCGGATTGATTGTAGCTATCATCCTTCAAGTATTCTATAACTTTATTATTGCAAAAATCGATAGTATCGTAAATAAAATGGAAGATGCATCTATCTCGTTAGTAGATATGTTGGTACAAACTAAAAAATAAATAACCGATAAAAACCGTAAAAATGGAAAATAAAACTTTAAAATTGATAAGAAACGGTCTGGTGTTGGTTATTGCTTTAATTGCATTATTCTTTTTTGTTCGTGTAGTTTCAAATTCGGGAGACACTGTAAATGATGCTTTGAATGGTGCAATGAACGGAATGCTGTATTTTACTTATATAGTTCTTGCAGCAGCTACGCTTATGGCCGTATTTATTTGGTTTGCAGAAATGTTTTCGCATCCCAAAAAATTGGTTGAATTTCTAATATCAGCAGGCTTATTTCTTTTGGTGGTATTAGTAGCAAAATTTGCTTTGGCTTCTAACAGCCCTATAAAATATAGTGAAAGTTTACAAATAGATGGTAGCACTTCCAATTGGATTGATACCGGATTATATACTTTTTATATATTAGCCACCATAGCCATTTTAGCTATGATTCTTTCTCCTTTATTATCCGGATTAGGTGCAGGTGGAAGTATTAAACCCGAAGAAATTCCTTTGGAAGATAACGAAGATTCCATAGAAGAATAATAAATAAAATACGATTATGGCTAAACGCAAATTACAAGAAATCAATGCCGGCTCAATGGCAGATATAGCTTTCTTACTCTTGATATTTTTCTTGGTTACCACCACTATGGAAAGTAACTACGGTATCAGAAGAAAGTTACCTCCACCACCGGCAGCCGATACTCCGCCACCACCTAAAATTAAGAAAAAAAATGTCTTGGAAATCAATATCAACGGACAAGATCAAATGTTGATTGAAGGTGATTTGGCGCAAGATAAAGATATCAAACCTCTTGCCATTAAGTTTATTACAAACAATGGAAAAGATCCCAATATGTCTGATAATCCGCAAAAAGCAATTATCAGCATAAAACATACCAGAGAAACCACTTACAAAAAATATATCTCTGTTTACAATGAATTGTTGGCGGCATACAACGAAATCCGAAATAAATATGCCCGTCAAAAATTCGGCAAGCCCTTTGACCAATTGACAGAGGAGCAACAAAAAATAGTAAAAGACGCTTATCCGCAAAAAATAGCGGAATCAATGCCAAAATAAAATAATATGGGTAAGTTTAGTAAGAAAAAAGAAGGAGGAACTCCGGCAATATCTACAGCATCTTTGCCTGATATCGTCTTTATGCTTTTGTTCTTCTTTATGGTAGCTACTGTAATGAGAGAAAGCGGAGAGAAAAAAGTACAGGTAAATATGCCAAGTGCCGACCAGGTTAAAAAAATTGAAAAGAAAAATTTGGTTACATATATATATGTAGGAAAACCTATCAAAAAATATCAAGCCAAATTTGGAACGGCACCTCGTATTCAAATAGATGATGCTTTTGCCGATGCTAAAGATGTAGGTCCGGCATTCCTCAAATTCAAATCAACCAAAAGAGAAGAAGAAAAACCCTTATTGATGACTTCCATAAAAGCCGATAAAGATGTCGGAATGGGAATTATCAATGATATTAAGGAAGAATTAAGAAAAGTAAATGCTTTAAAAATAAATTATTCCACCAAAAAAGGAGGAGTAGAAGCTAATAAATAATAAAGCTTATAAATTTTTATACAAAAAAACCGGGGAAAATCTCCGGTTTTTTGTTTTGATCTATAACATTTTTAAAAAATCCACTTCTTTTTTGGTCAAATGTCGCCAATGACCGCGTTTTAAATCTTTTTTGGTCAATCCGGCAAACAATACCCGATCTAATTTAATTACATCATAACCCAAATGTTCAAAAATACGTCTTACAATACGATTTCGCCCCGAATGTATTTTTACTCCCACCTCAGAATGAGGAGCACCTTTGATAAAAGAAATGTCATCTACTATAATTTCACCATCATCCAATTTCAGACCCGACCTTATTTTTTCCAAATCCGAAGATTTTAAGTTTTTGTTGAGTTTTACATGATAAATTTTCTCAACCCTATGCTTGGGATGTGTTAATTTTTTAGCTAAATCCCCGTCATTAGTAAACAACAACACCCCCGTTGTATTTCTATCCAAACGTCCCACTGGATAAATTCTTACCGGTGCAGATTTTTGAACTAACTCCATTACGGTTTTTCGACCTTTTTCGTCCTCGGTGGTTGTGATAAAATTTTTGGGTTTGTTCAACAAAACATAAACTTTTTTTTCAGGTTTTATAGTTTCACCGTTAAATTGAACTTTATCGCCGGGTTGCACTTTATACCCCATTTCCGTTATCACTTTCCCATTGACACTGACAGCTCCGATTTTTATCAAATCGTCCGCTTCACGTCTGGATGCAATTCCCGCATGCGCCAAATATTTATTCAATCGCATACTGCCGTCATCCTTGGGTAAGGTTTTACTTACAGGTTTTTTATTTCTCTTACTAAATTTATTTGAGGTTTTAAAATTCTTTTTTCCTTTGAAATTTCCTTGCTTCTTTGTTGCCATTTTCGTTTTTTTAAGTAGTTATCAGAATACTATCAATTATTATTCCCGTGCAAAGATATGACAATTTGTCACAAACTCACAATGTTTTTACATGGCACGTTTATTGTAAATTTGCAGTTAAAAAAATTGATAAATTAATGGAGTGGATACCTGTTAATAATTTGAATGATATCAAACCCGATAAAGACGGAAAAGCTTTTGTATTATTTTATAAAAGCGGCACTCCCAATTCCGATTGTGCTTATGATAATCTATCACGGGTAAAAGATGCCAAAGTTTATGCAGTAGATGTGAATAAAGTAAGAAATTTGCATCCGCATTTTGGCGTAAATTCTGTTCCTTCGCTTGTAGTTGAAAAGGACGGAAAAGTTCAAAATATTGTCAAAGGATGTCAAACGGATAATTATTTTTCCAATATTATTCACGAACAGAGTTCGGGAATTACCAATGCGGAAGGAAAACCCCAAAAAAGGGTTACGGTATATTCCACCCCAACTTGTCCTTATTGTAATAAACTCAAACAATATTTGGACAAGCATGGTATAAAATATACTGATATAAATGTAGCAGCCGACCAAAATGCTGCAACGGAAATGGTACGTAAAAGCGGACAACGCGGAGTGCCCCAAACGGAAATTGGTGGACAAATGATCATAGGTTTTGATACCGCCCGTATCAGTAAATTGCTAAATATACCAACAGAATAAAAAATAACCAAAAACAAAATAGATATGAGAGAGTTACAACCATTAAATGAAAATGTACTTTTGGAATTAACCGACGAGTTTACCGAAGAAAAAACTCCGTCAGGAATCATTATTCCGGATAGTGCCAAAGAAAAACCTTCTTTGGGAAGAGTAATAGCTTTGGGAAATATAGAAAAACCCGCTATCAATGCCGGCGATGTAGTGATGTACAAAAAATTTGCTGGAAATAAAGTGGAATTGGATGGAAAAGAATATTTGATTTTACCTTATGCCGATATTTTAGCTAAAATTTCGGAAGTTGATAAAATCTAAAATTTCTTAAAAAATTATTTTTATCCAAAAAGCTGCCTAACGGCAGCTTTTTTGTTTTCAAAATATAGTCTTATCAAAATAAAAAAGTAAAAATTATGTAAAAAGTCATCAAAAGTAACAATAGTAACTTGTTTTTTAATCACTTAACTATACCTTTGTAAATTCAATATTATTATTTTCCATAATGGAAGCAAAATATTACAGTGTTTTTGAAGATAGAAAACCCTATAAACCTGCAAAATTTTCTTTGTGGAAAGACGTCTTATTTCAATTTTTTTCAATTATTTTCCTGTTTATTGGAATGGATTATTTAATATGGCGTTGGAACCATTCCATTAACTGGGATGCCGCTTGGTTGTCGCTGCCACTTTATTTTGCCGAAGTTATGGCTTTTATCGGATCCATTCTGACCATTATAAACTATTGGACGTATAAAGATTTACCCATAACTCCGCCGGTGCATTTTCTTTCGGAAATTGAAGACATTCCAAAAGAACAAGACCGTCCGGTCAAAATAGATTTGTTCATCGCAACTTATAACGAAGATTTGGCTATTGTAGAAGATACCGTGAAAGATGCGGTTAAAGTAAAATATCCTTATGATGATGTGCAAATCAATATTTGTCTTTTGGATGATGGTCATAGGGACGGTACCGATCCCGAAAAAGAAAATTTTAAAGCTCTCGCGGAAAAATACGGAATAAAATATTTTGTCCGTGACAATAATATCGGATTTAAAGCCGGAAACATGAACAATGCATTTCATCAGACCGATGGCGACTTAATTGTAATTTTGGATGCAGACACGCGTATTTTCCCCGATTTTTTAATCCATACCACTGGATACTTCCGTGATAAAAAAATGGGTTGGATACAAAGCCCTCAATGGTTTTATGATATCCCCGAAGGCTTGCCATTAGACGAATATCTTAAAATACGATACAAAAAAGCCGGACATGTTTTGAGTAAAATCATTCCTTTTTCAAAAAAATATACTGTCGGCAAAAATGTTTTTGGTACCGATCCCGAACTATTTTATGATATTATTTTACGAAGAAGAAATGCCGCTAATGCCGCTTTTAGCTGTGGTGCAGGTTCTGTACAAAGAAGAAGTGCTTTACAAAAATTAGCAACAGAAGAAAAACAAGAAAAAATCCAAAAGGAATTGAAAAAGCTTCAAAAGAAATCCGGAATAGATATTACACGTGAGAAAGAAAGATTAGAAAAAGAAATCCCTTTACGTCCTTTTGCGCATCATATTTCCGAAGATATTTTTACTTCTATACTTTTACACTCGAGAAAATGGAATTCCTACCAACATCCATACCCCGAATGCAAAATGTTGTCTCCTCAATCTTTTGATATCTTTATTAAACAATTTTCGCGCTATGCCGAAGGAACCATAGATATTACTTTTAGCAAAAACAATCCTGTTTTCAAAAGAGGATTAAATTTGAGACAACGCTTGGCTTACTTGGAAACCATTTGGTCTTATCTGTCTCCTTTTTGGTTACTGATTTTTATTCTTTATCCGGTTGTTTTCTTTTTCACTTTGATTCCTCCACTCAAAGCTTTTTCATTTGATTTTTTTGTAAGAATTGTCCCTTTTTTGATGTTAAATGTCGTAGTAACACACATTGGAAATTGGGGAAAAGATACCAAACGTCCCGAACAATTTTATCAAGCCGGATTCTGGTACAAACTACAATCCTTTTACAAGGTATTAATTAAAGGAAATATCAAATTCAATGTTACCAGTAAAAACGTTAAATATAGTCAAAGTAATCTCAAACATATATGGCCGCATTTGGCAATTTTTATTTTGACATTTTTAGGAATCGGATACAATCTCTACCTGGTTTATAAAGGCACGCATCCTTCATATTCGGCATTCTTTGCCAATGTTTTTTGGAGTGCCTTCACGTTTTACTTATTAATGCCTTTTGTAAGAGCAGCTTATTGGAACAAAGATATGTTTGAAGCATCGGTGCGTTACTATTTACAAAAGAAAAACAAAAAGAAAAGATTATGAAAATCGTTATTGACTTGGGAAAAATAGGCAGATTCTTTCGCCGATTGGTAAAACCTTTGGTTATGCTATCAGCACTTTATATAGGCGCTAATATTGTGCTGTTTATAGAAAAAGCACGACCTTCCGATTTCGGTTTCTATAAAGATATTTTTTCAAAAGAGATGGTAATAAAACCTTCTAAATCCTATCCTATACGAAAAATACAAGATAGTCTGACACCACAAGATCTGGAAGATGCAAAAATTGCTTGGAAATATTTTGAAAACAACTATCAACCCAAGACCGGCTTGTTCAATAGCGTAGATTTGTATCCCGCTACTACATTTTGGGATATAAGTAGTTCTTTTCATGCTTTGATGAGTGCTTACGAAATTAAACTGATTGATAGCACGGAATTTCATCAAAAAATGCTCAAAGCCATAAAATCATTACAAACCATCCCATTATTTGATAAAGAATTGCCTAATAAGGTTTACAGCACCTTAACATTATCTATGGTTGATTATTCCAATCATAACACCAGCGAAGGAGTAGGTTGGTCGGCAATGGATATCGGAAGATTTTTTGGAGTGGTTGAAAGAATTCATAAATTTTACCCCGAATTTACCCCCGAAATCAACAAAGTGGTGGATCGCTGGAATATTTCAAGAGTTTTGGGCAAAGATGCTACCTTACACGGAATAGGATTTAGTTTTAAAGACAAACACCCTAAAATTGTTCAGGAAGGAAAATTGGGATATGAAGAATATGCCTCCAAAGGATATATTGTCAACGATTTTGATGCTACCGAATCTTATAAATATACAGATTTCCTAAAATTTCATACCATTTATGGTGTAGAAATAGCTGCCGACACCCGTGAAGTGAGCTATCATCCAGCTTATAATTACGTATTATCCGAACCCTATATCTTGGACGGATTAGAATATGGCTGGGATATCAATTCCAAAGAATTGGCTTACAGAGTTTATAAAGTTCAAAAAATACGTTCCAAAATCAAAGGATTGCCTATTGCGGTTTCGGAAGATCATGTTGACAAACCACCCTATTTTATCTATAACTCCATATATGCCAATGGAAAAAAATGGATTTGCTATGCCGAAAACGGTGATGAAGCCGAAGATTTTAAACAATTATCAACAAAAGCTGCTTATGCTTGGTCTACCTTATACAATGATGATTATAGTAAAACCTTAAAAAAAGCTTTGCATGGACTTGCTAATTCTAATAAAGGTTGGTATGCCGGCAGATATGATAAAACCCAAAAAATCAATAAAGCCCTTACTGCAAATACCAATGGCGTTATCCTTGAAGCCATTGCTTACAAGGTAAAAGGACCTTTGTTAAAATATCAAAAAAATCTTTCAAAAAAATAATTTATTATGAAAAAAAATTGGTTCACTTTATTAGTATTGTTTATTGTTCAAATAAATTTTGGGCAAAGTCTGTTTGAACAAGGAACACAAACAATGGGCGATATACTACATAGCGATTGTTGTTGGCTGGGAAAATACAAAATTTCGGGGTCAATTGGAACGTATTTTAATAAAATCACTTATTTGAGTAATGACAATACCCAATTCATCGATTATAATCGTTATGGAGTTAATTATAATATGAATATCAAATTTTATAAAGAATTTCAATTCCGTTTTTCTTTATTCGGAGATTTGAACAATAATGATGAAAAACCCAAATGGTTATCCAATTTATATTATTCCATTGGAAATTATAACTGGCGAAATCATACTTTTTCATATGGGTATGAAAATTATCAACCCAATCGTTTTGACGGTTCCTATAATTTATTGGAAAATATGAAACGAGGTTTTTTCTTTTTCAGTTTTAATCACTATGCTTTAGGTGAATATATGAATAATTTCAAGTTGGACGAAACCACTCAATTATTTACAAGTCCTTTTCTCCGATACCAATATGAATATACGGACAGATACGGTGAGAAAGTTTTGGGTAATCATAAAATAGTTTTGGGCGCATCAAGCCGTTATGTAATTTGGCACAATATATATATTGAAGGTGCTGTATATTTTTATCCGGAATCAAAATCCAAGATGCCTTGGGATCCTGACTTCACCTACGGATTTGGTTATTTTGATTGGAGAAGTTTCAAAATCAACTTTTCTTATGGAAATTGGATAGCCAATCGCTTCCCTTGGAACAAAAAAGAAATGAAAAATGATTTTACCAATGGAGAATTTAAACTGCTTTTTAGTTATATTTGGTGAAAATTAGCTAAAAAATCAGAACTTAAATGCTTAAAATCAGTAGTAAAAACCGATATAAAGCAAAAAAGTGACCAAAAAAACTTGTATATTTCCAAAGTTTATTATTTTTGCCGAACATTAATCAATTAAAATTATATATTATGTCTGACATTGCATCAAGAGTAAAAGCAATAATCGTTGACAAATTAGGTGTTGACGAAAATGATGTAACCCCTGAAGCTAACTTTACAACTGACCTTGGGGCTGATTCACTTGACACCGTTGAGTTGATTATGGAATTTGAAAAAGAATTCAACATTCAAATCCCTGACGATCAAGCTGAACAAATTCAAACAGTTGGTCAAGCTGTAAAATACATTGAAGAAGCACTAAACAACTAAAATTATGGAGCTTAAACGGGTAGTGGTAACCGGTTTGGGTACATTAACACCCATTGGTAATAATGTGCAGGAATACTGGCAAGGTTTAAAAAACGGTATCAGTGGGGCTGCACCTATTACGCGTATAGATGCCAAAAAATTCAAAACCCGTTTTGCTTGCGAAGTAAAAAATTTTGATCCTTTGGCGCACTTCGACAAAAAAGAAGTGCGCAAAATGGATCTTTACACCCAATTTGCCATGGTAGCTGCCGAAGAAGCGGTAAAAGATGCAGAATTCGATTGGGATAAATTAGACAAAGACAGAGTCGGTGTAATATTCGGTTCGGGAATTGGAGGATTAAAAACTTACGAAGAAGAAGTAACCAATTTTGTTAAAGGTGATGGAACACCAAGGTTTAATCCGTTCTTTATTCCCAAAATGATAGCCGATATGGCAGCCGGACTTATTTCTATAAAATACAAATTTCACGGGCCTAATTATGCAACGGTTTCTGCTTGTGCTACGTCATCTCACGCCATTATAGATGCCTTTAATATTTTGCGTTTAGGGATGGCGGACGTTATTGTTTCAGGTGGTGCGGAAGCTTCCATAACTAATGCTGGAGTGGGTGGTTTTAACGCCTTGCGTGCTTTATCCACACGAAACGATGACTATAAAACTGCTTCTCGACCTTTTGATAAAGATCGAGATGGATTTGTCATTGGCGAAGGCGCCGGAGCTTTGATATTGGAAACTTATGAACATGCCAAAGCCCGTGGAGCAAAAATCTATGCTGAAATTCTCGGAGTGGGAATGTCCGCCGATGCCTATCATATGACAGCCCCACACCCCGAAGGCAAAGGAGCAGCCTTGGTGATGCAAAATGCATTGAAAGATGCCAACTTGCAACCCACTGCTGTCGATTATGTTAATGTGCATGGAACTTCTACGCCATTAGGCGATATATCCGAAGCCAAAGCTATACAACAAGTTTTTGGAGAACATGCATATAATTTAAATATCAGCAGCACAAAATCTATGACCGGACACCTGTTGGGTGCTGCCGGAGCCATTGAAGCTATCGCTTCCATAATGGCCATCCAAAACAGTTTAATTCCACCGACAATTAATCACTTTACGGATGATCCGGAAGTTGATCCGAAACTAAACTTCACTTTCAATAAAGCACAAGAAAGAGAAGTAAATGTAGCCATTAGTAATACTTTTGGATTTGGCGGACATAATGCGTCTGTCATTTTTGGAAAATTTTAATTGGTTTCTTTTGAATTTTATAAAAAAACTTTTTGCATTACCCGTTCGGTCCAAACCTCATCAGTTAAAAGGCAAGCTTGAAAAACTTTTGCCTTTTAAACCCCAAGATATTTCTCTTTACGAAGAAGCTCTTACCCATAAAATACAAAACTTAAAAGACCAAGAAGGAAACAAAGTAAACAACGAGCGTCTTGAATTTTTAGGAGATGCTATCATCGAAAGTGTAATCTCGGAATTTTTATTTAAAGAAATGCCTCGGGCAAAAGAAGGAGAACTCAGTATTATGCGTTCTAAAATTGTCAATCGAAAACATTTGAATGAATTAGGACAAAATCTCAAAATAACCGAACTATTACAAAAACATTTTACTTCTACACAACTGGGCAAAAATATTAATGGTAATTTATACGAAGCATTGGTAGGCGCTATTTTTTTGGATAAAGGTTACGGAGGAGCCAAAAAATTTATTTACAAAAGTATGATTGATCCTTATATCGATTTGGAAAAACTCAACAAAAAAATCGGAAGTTATAAGAGTTTTATGATTGAATGGGCTCAAAAAAATCATATCCCCTATCGTTTTGAAGCACAAGAAGATGTCAATAAAGGAAAGAAAAATTATTTTAAAGTTAATTTCTATTTAAACGATAAAAAAATTAGTTACGGAAGATCGGGAAGCAAGAAAAAAGCCGAAGAAATATCTGCCCGCAGAGCTTATTATACTATGAACCTTGAACAAAATGGCTAAAAAACGTTTGGTTTTAAAACGTAAAGAAATTGATAAACCGGAAAATTTATACAAAGTTTTTGCTGTTCAATTTCCCGTTCCGGTTTACAAATTTATTTTTGACTTAAACCGTTTGATTCAAACCCGTTTGTTTCTGAATAAAAAAAAACTGGAAATAACAATAGGTCATACTCAATTATATTTTAATAATTATGCCAGCATAGAAGAACACTACGAACCTTTAAGAATTTTTCAAAACCGAATCACGATTAGCATCCAAAACCCCAATGAACTCTTTGCGACGGAACAAAATTTTTATTTACTACCAAAATTTAAAGACGCTTCCGCATTGATATTCATTCCGACTCAACACCCTTTTATCCAACAAAAAAATCTATTCAAACCGGGATATTTTAATTTTTGGCAAGAACTTAATATCAAACAAATAAATCCTTATCCCGTTTTTCCTGAAATAACACTATACCGATAGTTTTTATTGCCGTAAATTCTTATACTAAATATCCGATAATATTCGTTATCTTTGTAAAGAATTAAAACTAAAACTTATTAGAGATAATGAAAAAAATTATACTTGCCTTATTGACACTTATCAGTATCAGCTCTTGTGTAAGTTCTAAAAAATTTAAAGAATTAGACGATAAATATATCAAACTCAGAAGCGAAAATGTTGAGCTGAAAGAACGTTTGGATACTTTGGAAAACAAAAATTTGAAGTGTTCATCTGCTTTGGACAAACTCAAATTCGATTATGACAATTTGAAACAACGATATGAAACCTTGAATAAACTTTATACGGTTAAAGAAAATGCCTACAAAAAACTACAGGCAAGTTATGATGCGCTTTCACAAAGCAGTAGCCAAACCCTAGCTTATGAAGCAGAAAAAAGTAAAAAACTTTTGGAAAAATTAGAAAAAGAAAGTGCACGATTAGAAAAGATGAAAGCCGATTTGGAAGTCAAATCCAAAAAAATTGAACAAATGGAAGCTTTGATAGCTGAAAAAGACAGTAAGCTCCAAAATCTCAAAGCATCACTTAAACGAGCATTAGTATCCTTTGAAGGACAAGGTTTAAAAATCCATGAAAAAGATGGAAAGCTATATATTTCCATGGAAAACAAACTTCTATTTGATTCCGGAAGCTGGAACGTTAAACAAAACGGTAAAAATGCAATAGACAAAATTTCTAAAATTCTTTCAATTAATCCCGATATAGAAATTATGATTGAAGGACATACGGATAATGTTCCTTACCGTGGAAACGGACCAATTGTCGATAACTGGGATTTATCAGTCAAAAGAGCCACTTCGGTTGTTCGTCAGTTAATGAAAAATAAAAATATTGATCCAAAACGTTTGATTGCCGCGGGTAGAAGCAAATATCATCCGGTAGCTGACAACAGTACTCCGCAAGGAAGGGCTAAAAATCGTAGAATAGAAGTAATTCTCAGTCCGAACTTGGATAAAATTATGAATCTTTTGAAAAAAGAGGACTAAAAGTAAGTTTGTTTGAACATTAAAATTTCTATATACAAGCTTGTAAATCTAGCTCTTAGAGTGGGAGGAATGGGGATGAAATTTCTTTTAATCATCATTCTTTCCAAATTTTTTAGTGTCGGGGATTATAGAAATTTTACTTTAATTATAACTTTTATAACACTCTCAATTTATGTCTTGGGCTTAGATTTTTATAATTTCAGTATCCGAGATATTTTAAATGGGGAGGAAAATTTATATACGCATAAAGTAGTACAAACTTTTTTTCTCTATTTGTCCGGATATTTAATTTTTGGTATTATTTATTATTTATTTTTCAATTCATTGGATTTTATAAAACAATATGCACTTATAGTTTTTTTAATAGCTGTAACCGAACATTTTGCACAGGAATTATACCGGTTACTTATTGCTTTTGGAAAAGTTTTATTGGCTAATTCAATGATTTTTTTTAGATTATTTGGTTGGGGAATATATGTTTTGTTTTTTTTATATACTAAAAAACAAATAAGTCTAAATCATATTCTTATAGCTTGGTTTACTTTTAACTTCATTAGCATTTTAGTAATATTAAGTTTTTTTGCCATAAAAAAATATCCCCAAATTATATCAGTCAAAATAGAAAGATATTGGATTATAGATGGATTGAAAGTTTCAAGTATTTTTTTTATAGGAACTGTATTGTTAAAAATAATAGAATATGCCAACCGTTTCGTTATAGACTATTTTTTAGATGATATCTATGTTGGCATTTACGGTTTCTACACCACCATTGCCCTTATAGTTACCATTTATATTAATACAATTGTTATTTCATTTGAATTGCCTCAATTGATAAAAAATAAAGATATTTCGGCTTTTCCTAATTTTAGAAAATCAATAATTAAACAACTCTTTATCATTGTAATAATATTGATGATAGTAATTTTTCCTCTTATTCATTGGCAAGGACATGAACAATATAAAGAGTATTTCCCAATTTTTATATTGATATTGGCTGGAATAGTTTTTATGAATCTATCTTTGGTAGAGCATTATTTGCTCTATATTGAACATAAAGACAAACGTATATTATATATAATGGTAATTACAGGAGCTTTCAGTTTATTTTCTGCTGTTTTATTAACTTATTTGATGGGGATATACGGAACAAGTATTTCTTTTTTGCTGACCGGAATGCTGATGTTTATTTTGAGAAAACATGAAGTCAAAAAAGAAATTTTTTATAACAAAAAAAATATTTTACCCCAAAATAAACTATAAATTAACGTGAGTTCGATAAAAGAATCGAAGCAAAAATAATTATTTGCCAATTAAAATTATATTTCTTTAAATATTTTATGCAATGCATTAAAAATTAATAATCTATAATAAATAAAGAATATTTTCTTATGTCGAACTCACGTTAAATCAGATAATTTTTGCATAATAAACCGAAAAAACAAATAAGTAAAATAATAATTATTTCAAAAAATAAATTTTTAAAAATGCCTTTCAAGGAATTTGCTAAATTTGTAATACTAAAAATTAACTATGATAGTCAAATATTGTAAGTCAAATATATGTTTTAGTAGTTAAGTTAAATTATCATAAATGAAGGAAAATAAAACCAATATTTTTGTGGGGCTTTCGCAAAATCAGATAAATAACTACGAATTGGTTATAAAACAACTTAATATTCAAGAAGAAAACAATATATTATTGACTTCACAAACTCTTTCTTTTGATAAAAGTCTTTACAATCAAATTTATGTATCAGACATTAGTTTTGACAACCAATCGAGCTCTCTCATAGAAAATTTAAAGTTTATTTATAAAAAAATTAAAAACTATAAACATCTTGTTAAACAAATTGAACACTATAAACATCATAAAAATGTATGGGTGTATTTTTCTTATATAGAAGATATTTTATCCAATTATATGGCATTGAGTTTTAATAAGAATGCCAAAGGAATTGTCATTGAAGACGGAATTTTAAATTATTATCAACACAACCTGAATAGTTTGGATATGAAAAAAGTATTGATGAAATATTTTCTATCCAATATTATGGGTTTACGATTTAGATTATACAAAGGTCATTCATCCGGCATTGATTATGAGCATGTGGTTAAGCAATACGTTAGATTACCCGAATTTAGTATTAATCCAAAAAAATCAGAGCAATTAATTATTCCTAAAAAATCAATCGAAAAATTTAGTAATTCTTTATTAATCTTAGGGCAAGAAGTTTCGGAAATAAAATTAGGAAACAAGGAATATTATAAAAGGATAACTCTCTTATTTGATAAAGCTACCGAAATAGCAAAAAAAAAACGTATCAAAAAAATATATTACAAACCTCATAGACACGGAAAACGGTTAGATAATCAATTTATTAAAAACAAACTTAAAGATTTTTCCTACGAAATTTTAAATGCCTCCGAACCCATAGAAAATTTGTATTTTAATCAATTAAAATCAAAATATATATTTGGCTTTAATTCAAGTGTCATTATTAATATTCCCGTAGAGATAGATAATAAAAATATGCCTGAAATCCATGTTTTTTTAGAAAAAAACGACCCGTTATACAATCTTTTTAAATATTTAAAAGTTAATATATACAAATTTTAATGGAACTGTTGACCAACATATTATTTTCTTTATTTCTTTTAGTAGTAACGATTTGGGCTTTTAAGAAAAACTTCAAGTTATATTTTATTTTTGGATTAATTATTTATCAAGCTTTTACGGTAATACCTTCATTGGTATATATAGAAACAGGAAATAAAATTATTTCCGAACAAGGTAGATATGGATATTTTGTTGGATCTGTTTTTTATTTTGGCTTGTTTTATTTGCTTAGCCTTCTATTTATATACCTGACATTCAATACATTAAAAAAAGTAAGATTAAGAACTTTCTATTTTACTTATAATGGAAAAAATATCGAAATGTATGTATTATTAGTATTGGTTATAATTGTTTTAAGCATATTATTAATAAATGCATATCTTTCTCCGTCTCCTTTGTTTGACTCTCATGTTAATAGATTTACCTACTGGAAAATGGCAAGGTTTCCCATTTTAAATAAATTGTTTGGAAATACTGCAATGTTTATTCCTTTTGCCCTTGGGATACTGTTTTTGCGTTATAAAAAATTGAGTGTTTTATTACTGGCAATTTATTATGTTTACAATTTTTATATTGGACAAAAATTTTCTCCAATCGTAAACGGAACTTTTTCTTTTCTTTTACCACTTGTAATTCATTATGACACCAAAACTTTTTTTAAATTTATTTTTAATAAAAAAACAATGGTTTTGGGATTTATTTTGGCAATTGTTGTATATAATGTTATTTATAATAAATATGAAAAAACCCATCCATTTGCTGTTATCAAAATTTATAATCCCAATGAGGCAATGTTTTATCGGATTTTCGGATTACAGGCCCATTTGTTTTGGGGTGCAACCGAACGATATGTCTATCAAGAAGTACCTCATACTTGGAATATTTCATCCTTAGCTTACGGAATGCATGAAATGATGAAAGAATTCGCTGTTGGAGGTGAAAAATTTGCTAATATTTCAGCCCGAATAGGCTTCAATTTTACAAATGCGTACCCAAGTATTTTATTAATGGTATTTCCACCTTTGTTGGCATATTTTATACATATTTTTATTATTATCTTTATACTTACTTTGAGCGGTTGGATACTCATTAGATTAGTTGAAAATAAATCTTATATTTTATCTCTTTTTGCTTTTCAGTTTTTTTTATGGACAATATATGCCTTAACAATGGGTTATTTTTATAAATTGATTTTTGGAATTATTTTTAATACACTAATTTTAATAATGGCTGTTTATTTTGAAAAAAAGAAATTATACGAATGAGAAAAATCCATTATTTAACCTCTTTAATTTTTATTATTTTCATTTTAAGTTGTTCAAAAAACGACAAAAATAAGCATGAGTCATATAATAAACAATTGGAAAAACATTTAACATTAAATTCTGATTTTAAAATTGGGGATATAAGAAGATATGGCATTTTTCCAAAAGATTATTCAATCAAAAAATATAAAAAAAGAAAAAATTTAGATTCCATCCTGCAATTATCGGCAACCGGATTGAAATTATATTTCCCAACCGGATATTTCAATAATTATTTGCAGATTGATAACTTAAAAAATGTAAGTATAAATTTTAATAACACCCAAATAGGAAGTTTTCTGAGAATAAAGAATTCCGAGTATATACAATTAACCGGAAATTTGATTTCTTATAACATGATTGAAATTAATAATTCAAAAGATATTACAGCCGATACTTTACAAGTGATTGATAATCCCGATTTACATTCCGGCAAAAAACATAGTAGTGGATTTCAAATTCTTAATAAAAGTTCCGAATTGAAATTTAAGTTTATTAACATTGAAGGGCTTGGCTCTGGGAAAAATTATAAATATATTCATTCGGCTTTAAAAATATACGGTTATCCAATTATGCCAAGCAAAATAAATATACAAAAATTGAATGTGAAAAACTCGTCTGTTCACGGAGTATTGATTATGGGAGATTATATAACAATAAACACACTTTCTGTAAAAGGATACGGATTGAAAGACAACCCATTTTTAGCCAAATTGAGCAATGTAAAACAAATGCCACAAAACTATTATGCAATTTGGCTCCAAAAAAACACAAATTCTCATTATAATTTAATATCAATAGCCCAACCAAAGAAAAAATATATGCGTTTAGGTCCGGGAACCATACATAAACCCACGGTAATTGATACTTTAATAATCCCCTCAAAGGTTGATTTGAATAAAAAAATTGACGATGCTCCTAACACAAATATCGTAGTAAGATTTGTTATAGTTCATGAAAAAAATAAATAGAGAAAATATAATTTTTGCACTTTTTATATTGTATGCAGGTTTATTAGTTACAGGCTATCTTGCAGGAATAGCCGTAATTTTATTAACTATATTATTTTTCATTGACCAAAAAGATCGGATTAAAAATAAACTCAAAAAAGCTTTTACCAATCCCCTTACAATACTCCTTACTACTTATTACTTATTGCATTTCTTTGGTTATCTTTATTCCCAAAATAAAAGTTTGGCTTTAACGGATATCGAACGAAAAATCGGTTTATTATTGTTACCTGTTATTATCAGCGGAGAAAATATTTCAAAAGAAAATATTAAAAAAGTTCTTTTGTTTTTTAAAAATGCCGTGATTTTAGTACTGAGCATATTATTAATATACCATTTCCTAAAATACAGAAAAGGTATAGGTGAATTTGCCCATTTTGGTTATAGTGATTTAGGTATTTCTTTTTTTTATTATTCGGTGTTTATAGTATTTTCTATATTGATTTTAGATTATTTTAAACCCAAGCATTACTTATTTCAAATTGTCTATTTGTTAATTTTTCTCTTGCTTATTTCCAATAGAGCAGCCATTTTATTCTTGTTTTTTTATTTCATATTTTGGAAAAAATCATTTAAATATTTCAATAATCCCTTTTTTATCGGAATCTCGATTTTAATAATTACCCTTTTTATAACAACCGATAATTTATTCAAAAACAAATTGAATATTTTATATAACTCCACCGACTTTGATATAGAAATTCTACAAACAAAAAATAGCATTAGCACAACACATAATTCTTTGGAACAACGTATTTATTTATGGTATTTAGCCGAAAAATTAATAAAACAAAAGCCTTTATTGGGATATGGAACAGGAGATTATAAAGCGGCTCTCTATCAAATGTATGACCAATACAATTTTAAAGCAGCCAAGAGAAACAAATATAATACGCACAACCAATACATACAAGAGTTTTTGAAGTTTGGCATACTCGGAGGTATATATTTTATTTTTATGAATATGTATATCTTATTTATTAGCAGAAAAAAACCACTTTTATTGCTTAGTGCTTTACTTATAATATGGGGAAGCATTTTTGAGTCTTATTGGTTTAGACATCATGGGATATTATTTATTGCTTTTATGTATCCGCTCCTATATAAATATTACGAAAATCAAAAAAATAATTTATGAAAAATCAAAAAATAAAAATATTACATGTATTGAGAGTAGCCGGAGGTGTTGGGATTTCTTTAAAAATGATTCTTGCAAATATTAACAAAGATAAATTTGATAATTTAGTCGTATTGGAAGATGAAGATTATACACAATCATATATCGACCCAAAAAGCAAGACACAAATTTATCGACTATCCATCCCTCGAGAAATTTCAATATTTAAAGATATAAGAGCTGCTTGGAAAGTAAGAAAAATAATCAATAAAGAAAAAATAAATCTAATACACGCACATAGTTCAAAAGGAGGGTTAATCGCACGTTTGGCTGTAATTGGAAAAAAAACAAAAGTCTTATATACTCCTCAAGCTTTTTCTTATCTAAGCACTGATAACAAAGTAAAACGTTATATTTTCCTATCTGCTGAAAAAATTTTAAAATATTTTAATTCAATACTATTGGCTTCCTCACATTCGGAGCAAATTCGGGCTATTAAAGAAGTTGGTTATAAAGAGAAACAAACAATTTTGTTTAACAATGCTATTGAACCTATCAAAATAACCGAACTTGAAATAGAACAAACTTGGCCCGATAATTATCTTTGCACGGTAGGGCGTCCTTCTTATCAAAAAAGACTGGATATGATGATTAAAGTTATTGCTGAACTAAAAAAAGAAATTCCGGACATACATTTGGTTATAATGGGAGTAGGTTTTTATTCTCCAGAGTTGAATAAAATAAAAACACTAATACAAAAATTAGACATTGAAAAAAATATTAGCTTACTTGAATGGACAGATCAACAAAATGTTTATTATATCATTAAACATTCCCAATTATATATCTCAACTGCTAGATATGAAGGTTTGCCTTATTCCATTATTGAAGCATTGGCACTGGGAAAACCCGTTGTGGCAACTGATGTCGATGGAAATAGAGACTTGATTATTGATAATTACAACGGTTTTTTAGTACCGGGAGATGATGTTTTGGATATGAAAAATAAAATTTTAAAGATTATAAATAAACCTGAAAAACTTAAAGAATTTGGAGAAAATTCCAAAAAATTATTTGAAGAAAAATTTAATATTAAAAAACAAATATCCCAATTAGAAAAAATATATGAAATAATGTTATAAGATTTTAAATTTATAAGTCAACTTCTCTCTTTAAAAATATGAATTTTTTCTATTTTTTTTGATGTTTTATTCTTACTTTTGATAAATTAATTTTTATAAAAAATATATGAAAATATCTGTCATTGGAACCGGTTATGTCGGATTGGTAACCGGCACATGCTTTGCCGAATCCGGAAATGAAGTGGTTTGTGTGGACATCAACGAACAAAAAGTCAATCAAATGAAAAATGGACAAGTTCCAATATATGAACCTGGACTGGATGTGCTTTTTCAACGGAATCTTAAAAGTGGAAGGTTAAACTTTACTACAAACCTTCAAGAAGGAGTTAAACATGGCGAAATTATTTTTTTAGCACTACCCACTCCCGAAGATGAAGATGGTTCGGCAGATTTGTCTTATGTTATGGATGTTGCCGATAAAATAGGCGAAATCTTGGAAAAACAAGAAGGAAATCATTATAAAATCATCGTAAATAAAAGCACGGTTCCGGTAGGAACAGCCGAAAAAGTCAAAAAAATTTTACAAAACAAAACAACCAAAGATTTTGACGTGGTTTCCAATCCTGAATTTCTAAGAGAAGGATTTGCAGTTGACGATTTTATGAAACCTGAACGTGTAGTTATCGGAACTTCTTCCGAAAAAGCTGCAAAAAAAATGAAAAAGTTATACGAACCTTTTGTCCGTTCGGGAAACCCTATCATCATTATGGACGAACGTTCGTCCGAAATTACAAAATATGCCGCCAATGCTTTCTTAGCCATGAAAATTACTTTCATGAATGAGATTGCCAATTTTGCCGAAAAAGTAGGAGCCGACGTCGATAAAATTCGTATCGGTATGGGTACGGACTCGCGTATCGGCAAACGATTTTTATTCCCAGGAATAGGTTACGGTGGTTCTTGTTTTCCAAAAGATGTAAAAGCATTATACAAAACAGGATTGGAACATGGATATAATTTCAAAATTTTAGAATCCGTTATTGATGTAAACGAAAGACAAAGAAAATCATTAATACCCAAATTATTAAATTATTTCAACAACAACTTACAAGACAAAACCATTGCGGTTTGGGGACTGGCTTTTAAACCGGAAACCGACGATATACGTGAAGCCCCTGCTCTATATATGATTGATGACCTTTTGGAAAAAGGAGCCAAAATAAAAGTTTTTGATCCGGAAGCCATGGAAAATGTCAAAAGAAAGTATGGAGACCAACTGGAATACGCTTCAAACATGTATGACACCTTGGAAAATGCTGATGCTTTGATTATTAGCACCGAGTGGAATATTTTCCGCTCTCCCGATTTGGATAAAATGAAAAAACTATTGAAAAATCCGGTAATTTTTGACGGACGAAATATTTATAAAAATGAAGAAATGAAAAACTTGGGCTTTACTTATTTCTCCGTTGGAAGAAAACCGGTTAATATCCCTAGAAAACTATGGAAAGAATTTTAATTACCGGCGCAGCCGGATTTTTAGGATCACATCTCGCGGACAGATTTTTAAAAGAAGGATTTAAGGTTATCGGTATGGATAATTATATCACCGGTAATCCGAAAAATATCGAACATTTAAAAAAGAACCCCGACTTTGAATTTATAGAGCAAGATGTAAGTCGTTATATCGATATTTCGGGAGATTTGGATTACATTTTACATTTTGCTTCTCCGGCAAGTCCTATCGATTATTTAAAAATTCCCATACAAACACTCAAAGTTGGATCTTTGGGAACACATAATGTTTTAGGCTTGGCCAAAGCAAAAAAAGCAAGAGTTTTAGTAGCATCCACATCAGAAGTTTACGGAGATCCATTAGTGCATCCGCAAACCGAAGAATATTATGGAAATGTCAATCCTATCGGTCCGCGCGGTGTATATGACGAAGCCAAACGTTTCCAAGAAGCAATGACTATGGCTTATCACAATTTTCACGGATTGGAAACCCGAATTGTGAGAATATTTAACACTTACGGACCCCGTATGCGATTAAATGACGGAAGGGTAATTCCGGCTTTCATGGGACAAATTCTACGAGGAGAAGATATAACCGTTTTTGGTGACGGATCACAAACTCGGTCGTTTTGTTATGTAGATGACCAAGTGGAGGGAATTTTCAGATTATTATTTTCAGATTATCATTTACCTGTAAATATTGGAAATCCCGAAGAAATTTCCATATTGGATTTTGCCAAAGAAGTTATTGATTTAACCGGTGGAAAATCCAAAATTATTTATAAAGATTTGCCTGTAAACGACCCCATGCAAAGATGTCCGGACATTACCAAAGCCAGAAACATTTTAAATTGGGAACCAAAAATCAGAAGAAAAGAAGGACTTAAAAAAACCTTTGAATATTTTAAGTCGCTTACCCGAGAAGAATTATACCAAACCGAGCATAAAGATTTTTCCAAGTATATTAAAATATGATAAAAAAACGAAGTCATAGATATTCTTTTTTGATTCTACCGTCAATTTACTTAATTGATACGATTCTGATTTTATTACTTAACAAATATTTGGTTAAAATCCATCCATATTTTAGCTTTTTTATACTTGGTTTTTCTTGGTTTTTTATTTCATATTTTACCAAATTTTATCAGATTTATCGAAACACTCGTCCATCCGAACTGATTGCCAAATCATTGAAACAATTAGCAATTTTTGATCTCTCGGTTATTTCTTTTTTCAATCTTTGGGACTATGATATTTCTGATAAATTTCTTTTAAAAAGTTTATTACTATTCAACTTATCCATACTGTTTTTTAAAATCTCCATTTACATAGCCTTAAAATTTTATAGAGCTTCCAATAGAAATTTTAGAGATTATATTATTATCGGATATAATGAAGAAACAAAAAACTTTAAAAATCTATTAGATCAAAGAAAAGATTATGGATATCATTTTGGTCATTTTTTTGGAAAAGAAAAAAAATCTGAAATATATGGTGATCTGTCAACCTTAAAAAATTATTTAAAAAAATATCCGGTAGATGTAATATTTTGTTCTTTGGAAGCTTGTAGTGATGAACAAATCAAAGAAATTATCACACAAGCCGATGAAAATTTTGCCACGGTTAAATTTATCCCCGACAATAAACAAATTTTAGGTAAAAAACTAAAAGTTGAATATTTTGATTACATTCCGGTTTTATCCTTACAAAAATCCCCGTTGGACAAACCCGAAAATAAAATTATTAAACGAATTTTCGACATTATATTTTCATCAATTGTTATCATTGGTATTTTATCTTGGCTTTATCCTATTATTGCTATTTTAATTAAATTAGAATCCAAAGGTCCTGTTTTGTTTAAACAAAAAAGAAACGGTATAAACTATCATTTGTTCAGTTGTTATAAATTCCGTTCTATGCGTCCCAATAAATTGGCACATATCAAACAAGTGAGCAAAGGTGATGACCGAATAACAAAAATTGGACGTTTTTTACGGAAAACCAGTATTGACGAACTTCCCCAATTTTTCAATGTTTTCAAAGGCGAAATGTCTGTGGTTGGACCTCGTCCGCATATGGTAAAAGAGAATGAAAGGTTTATGAAACGTGTGGATAAATTTATGGCCCGGCATTACGTAAAACCAGGAATAACTGGATTAGCACAAGTTAAAGGATACAGAGGAGAAATTAAAACCGACGAAGATATTTTCAATCGCATAAAATATGATTTGTATTATATAGAAAATTGGTCGTTTTGGCTGGATATCAAAATCATTTTATTTACCGTTTTGAAAATTATTAAAGGGGACGAAAAAGCTTATTGATAGCTTTTGATTAAAATTTTTCAAAACGATAACCTTTTCGGGATAAGATTTCTAATAATTCCGGAAGTATTTTCTTTAAATTTTCAAACGATTTCTCATTATCATGTAAGACAATGATATCACCGGATTTTATTTTTTTTATTGTTTTATTTAGAACCACGTTTGATTTTATTTTAGCATTGAAATCACCAAGCATCAAAGTCCAAAGGTAAATTTTATATCCTTTTTTTGACAATTTCAAAGCAAGTATAGGGCTTAGTTTTCCATAAGGAGGGCGAAAAATATATTTAGCAGAGGAGTTAATGTCATTGATTAAACTTTGCGTTTTCTCGATGCTTCGGATAAACAATTCACGAGAAGTTTGCCAAGCATTCTCATGAGCAAATGTGTGATTACCCAACTGATGTCCTTTCAATATTATCAAGCGAGCAATATTAGAGTATTCGGATAAATTTTTTCCAGTACAAAAAAAAGTGGCTTTTGCTTGATATTTATCCAATTCTTTCAAAATCCAAGGTGTAATTTCAGGATGAGGACCATCATCAAAACTTAAAAAAATTTTTTTTTCTTCCACTTGCATTTTTGTTATAGCTGAAGGAAGAAGTATTTTATAAAATAAAGGTATTTTACGGGGATATTTAAACATTGATACTTTCTTTCTTAAATTTCAAATATTTTTCACAAATATTTTTAATGGTAAAATCCAAAGGGATATAATTTACATTTAGAACCTTCCTTAATTTTTTATCGGAATATTCGGTAGTTGAAAATAAAGAATATATAATTTCAGGCTCCGGCAAAATGTTTATTTTAAAAATATTGGCAAAAAAATTACTTAAAGACATTACTGGATAAATCATCCATTTTTTTAGTGCAATACTTGGTGGTTTTTTATGAAAAGTATTGGCAATAGTATCCAGTAAATTTTTATAATAAACATTATAAGCGGAAAGAATAAAAGAATCGTTTACCCTATTGCTTTCCATTAGTTGATAACTTAATTTGACCACATCCCACACATCGATAAAGCCGGTGCTTCCGGGAGGATAAAATTTCAATCCGTTATAAACTTTATCAAAAATCCTCATAGGACCTTGCTTAGAAAGCCAAGCGCCTAAAATAACAGAAGGGTTAACAATAATACAATTGAGACCTTCTTGTGTAGCTCGCCAAACTTCCATTTCGGCTAAATATTTTGTTTTGGCATAATAACTTCCTTTTTCTTTCCAAGACCAAAATGTTTTTTCAGTTACCGGTTGATCATAACTACCCAAGGCAGCAATAGAACTCATATAAAAGAACTTATCTATCTTATATTCCAACGCAAGATTGAGCAAATTTTTGGTTCCTTCAACATTTATTTGATATATATTATCTTTTTGTGCAGAAGAAAAGTCAACCTTTGCAGCCAAATGGTAAATTTTTTCAATTTTATCCAAAACATTTTCCAATGTGGTTATGTCGGTTATATCGGCTTTATGCCAAGAAATCCTTTTTATCAATTCATCCGGATTGGGGTGATACAGCCCAAAAAGAAAACGTACTTTTTCAATTGAAGCTTCATTCTTATATAAAGCTTTGATTTTTACTTCCTTTCCTAGAAGATAGAATAACAAATGAGCGCCGACAAAACCGGTTGCACCTGTAACTAATACCATAAATCGAATATATATATGCCAAAATAACGCAAAATTTTTATGAAAAAAAAATATAATTGTTTTGTCAAATTAAAAATAGTTTTTATATTTGCACTCGCAAAGAACAAGAGGTCCGGTAGTTCAGTTGGTTAGAATACATGCCTGTCACGCATGGGGTCGCGAGTTCGAGTCTCGTCCGGACCGCCATAAGGAAGCTAAAATGCTTCCTTTTTTTATGCTTTCATTTTTGGTAATTTTATTTTTTAACAAAATTTATGTAAATTTACCACCTAAAACAATTTAATCTTTAAATTATGTCAGGTATTTTAGACTTATTACAAGGTCCTATGGGACAAATGATTATTCAAGGAGCTAGTGCTCAACTTGGACAAGACAGTAACAAAACACAATCGGCTATACAATCGGCTATACCTATGCTAATGGGAGCTTTGAAAAAAAATGCATCCAACCCCGACTCGGCAGCCGGCTTACTAAATGCATTGCAAAAGCATGACGGTTCAATTCTCGATAATGTTATGGATATCTTTGGCGGAGGTAATGTAAATGAAGATGTTATTGAAGACGGAGATAAAATTTTGGGTCATGTTTTGGGCGAAAAAAAAGAAGTGGTTGCCACAGCTATTGCTAAACAAAACGGATTGGATATGGGTTCGGCTCTAAATATACTAAAAATGGCTGCTCCTATTGTTATGGGAATGTTGGGTAAACAAACCCGCAACACACAGGTTTCTAATCCAACGGATTTAACCAATATTATAGGAAATATGATAGGCGGTAATAAAGAAGCCGAACAACATACGAGTTTTATAGAGAAAATATTGGACGCCGATGGAGATGGAAGTATTATAGATGATCTTTTTAATATGGGAAAAGGATTTTTCGGCGGATAATTATTTCTATATAAAATTTTATAACAAGCTGTTTATCATTGGTGATAAGCAGCTTTTTTTTAATTGATAACCAAGCAGATAAGTTTTCTGGCATAGTCATTGATTTAGATATGTCAAATATTTAAATAATAGCCTTATGAAAACATTATCTCTTTATACCTTCCTTAAAAACAAAGCGGAAAAATTGTTGCTTTCCGGAAATTTTGATGAATACATTCACACACTTTTTGTTATAGAAAATTTAGAAAACAAAATGCATAAACTTGCACTTTCCAATTGATTCATATTTATATAACTTATAATTTAGAGTAGTAAAAACACCTAAAAAATAAAAATATAATAATAATTTTAACGATATTTTAAAAAACACACATTTTTGTGTGTTAAATTGGCATTTTTGTGTTTTATTTTGAACGATTATTTTTATATTGAGAGCTCAAAATAACCAAACAATAATTTAACTATGAAAAAAATCAGTCTAATCGGCTTGGCAATTATTATGCTAAGCATTTTTTCTTGTAAAAAAGATATTCAAGAAGAGCCGAACAACCAACCGCAACAAAAAACTTTACTCTCCGGAAAACAAGTTTCCGAAATTATTCAACAAACTTATGATTTGAATGGAAAATTCGATTGGTCAATGGTTGAACCTCATGTGTTATGGAGTGCAGCTTTGGCAGGAGAAAAAAATGTAATTACCATAGGTTACGGAAGTTATAACGATTATGCTCATGACGATAAAAAATCACCTTTAACCAATCAAACAAAAAATGCCATTGTTTCAATTCTTGAAAAATATGAAGGCAAACAAAAAAAATCCATTATTTTATATGATGACAAAGAATTACAATATATGGATGTTTTAGTGTCAAAGTTGGAAACTGTTCAAGAATTGAGAAATTTACAAAATATCAGATATATAGAACCGGTTACTTATGAATTTTCAGAATATTCCGGACAAGATACCCGAAGCAGTTCAGGATGTAGCGTAAGCCCTACTACAATATCCTATAATGACTATACCACACTCTCAACAGGGGCAAAAATTCCTTGGAGTTATAGTATTCATAAAATACCGCAAGCATGGAATTATAGTAAAGGTAGAGGTATAACCGTTGGAGTAATAGATACCGGAATTTCGCCTTATCAACAAAATTTAGGTAGTAAATTTGATGATTATTATTCCGGACGTTATGTTCAAAAATACGGAACTTATATAGATTCTTATTGGTGGTGGTCCAGCAATTATGATGGTCCCGATGACAGATGCGGGCATGGAACAAGCTCTTGTAGCTCCGTTGCTGCTCCTAATAACAATAATGGACTTCCCGTGGGAGTTGCTTATGAATGTAACTTGGTATCTTATAGAGGAACCTCTGATGTAGTATTAAATGATTATCACGAAAGAAAAGGAGTAACAATGGCACTAAAAGCTTTGGCGCGAAGAAGTGATATAAAAATAATTTCCATGTCCATTGGATATCCTTGGTCTATCGGAAACATAAAAGATGCCGTAAAATATGCTTACAATCACGGAAAATTGATCTTTGCTGCCGGAGGTACTTCTACCAGCTATACCAATTGGTATCCCGTAATATTCCCTGCAAGTATGAGTGAAACCGTTGCTGTTACAGGAATTGAAGAAGGAAACGGATATTCCGAATGTGATGTTTGCCATACCGGATCTCAAATTATTTTTACTTATGTTATGGAAAGAAGCAATAACCATCATCAACCTGTCGTTGGATTTTATAATAATACCAGCGAATATTTTGGTGGATCATCTGTTGCAACTGCTTCAACCGCCGGAATAGCAGCCTTGGTTTGGGCAAGATATCCTTATTGGAACAGAGACCAAGTTTTAAATCGTATGAAATGGGCTGCTGATTTATATCCCTATAAAAGCTCTAACTTCGGTTACGGGAATATCAATGCTTTAAAAGCTGTAAGAGGATATTAACCTTAATAATTTTAATAAATAAAAAGCCTTCAAATTGAAGGCTTTTTTTATAGACAAACTCAAAACGGGTCAAAAAGTTATAACAAAGTTTTAATATTTGTTACAAAAAGTTTTACCGCAATTGCCAATAGAATTATGCCAAACACTTTACGAATAACTCCAATCCCCGCTTTTCCAATTAACTTTTCTATTTTTTGAGAGGATTTGAGCACTGCATAAACAAAAATCATATTCAGTATTATAGCAATTAAAATATTTATAGTTGAATATTCCGCCTTTAATGATAAAATAGACGTTAAACTTCCTGCTCCTGCAATCAAAGGAAACGCCAAAGGTACTACAGATGCACTCTCAGGTTCATCGTCTTTAAATAAGGTAATTCCTAAAATCATCTCTATTGCCAAAAAAAACAAAATAAAAGAACCTGCAACGGCAAAAGAGCCAACATCAATACCCACCAATTTCAAAATACCTTCTCCTACAAACAAGAAAGCAATCATAATAATTGCAGAAATAATACTGGCTTTTTCCGACTGGATATGCCCTACTTTTTTTCTTAAATCGATAATAATGGGAATACTTCCCAAAATATCTATAACCGCAAAAAGCACCATTGTGGCGGTCAAAATCTCATTAAAATTTAAACCTAATTTCATTATTGAAAATTTAAGCGGCAAAAATAAAGAAAAAAATAAAAGAAAATATGTCATAATGTTAAATTTTTATTAATTATATAAATATTATGTATACCATAAATTTTGAAGGTTAAGCTTAATCAAAATTAAAAAACTTCTGATTCATTTACCCCACTAAAAGTATTTTATAAAATGTTACACCTAGTGATTTTTCGAGTGAACGAGAAATCCCGAATACCTCGGGAGTATCGATAACTATGTTATTATAAGTTGTTATCGACACAAAGTTCTCAATACAAAAAATACTCCTTTCGTCGTATTTTTACTCGAACTGACATCACGTTATTTTACAACACACTGTCACTTCGAGTATTCCATTGATGCAGGAAATGGAATATATCGAGAAGTCACATCGATTGATTTTTCGAATGAGCAAGAAGAATTATGTTGAAATGTTCTTATAATATTGAAAATAAAGCGTCGGTGTCG
>Ga0256833_1000532_pt1 | contig 29535 bp, 21 predicted proteins | sample 356284metaG_FD_190535 | JGI IMG/M metagenome (GOLD analysis project Ga0256833, IMG submission 190535) | Hydrothermal vent microbial communities from Mid Atlantic Ridge, Atlantic Ocean - 356-284 | ecosystem: Environmental > Aquatic > Marine > Hydrothermal vents | place: Atlantic Ocean: Mid... | reverse complement strand
CGGCTGACCACCCGGTCAGGCACATGCACATCACTGGCCGGGTCACGGCCGATCCTGAACGACGAGGTGAAGACCGGTGCCTCATCCGGCCCCCCGGCAGGTGACAGGAATACCCTGACGCAGGGAATCACGCTCTCCCTGCAAGAGCCTGTTGCGCTCATCCTGGCAGCACGTCTCACACGTCAGCGGGTAAGCGCTCACAGGAGCCGCATCTTTGCACGGTCGTGCCTGCCCGCATAGGTAGGCTATAGCGGACAGACACGCCTGCACAAATCTGCGGCCCCTGAGAGCGCTTACACCATTGTGGTCGGACAGACCGATGGTTAGCCATTCCGTGAGGGGTTACGTCAGCGGGTACAGGCGACGGGGTCAGGGGACGATAACCGCCCGCCGCATCCAGATGTTGCCGGCCCTGGATTCATCCGACTCGGCCACAGCATTGTCGGCATCCACCATGGTCTCCAGCATGCAGTCACCATTCCCGGCGCTGCTCGGAAAAATATCATACACAGCATACAGGGTCGAGCCGGAGCCGGCTGTTACGCCAATCCGGGTCTCGCCGAGCCGAAAGCGGGATCCGCCGCGGACGCATTCCGTGCGTACCGTAAAATCCGGGATGCCGCCCGGCTGCGCGGTACCGGTCCGCCGGATGGCAGCCTCGACCCTGTATGACCTGGAGGTATGCAGGGTGATCTTCGCTTTGCTGATTCCTTCGGGGACCGGCGTAATGGAAAGATTCGTGATCTTCAGGTCAACCGTTGCCCCCGGAGTGGCGGGCATGGCCGGAAGGACGCCGGTGACAACCCCGGGCACCATGGTCACGGACCCCGCAGGCGTTGGCCGTGAACAACGGGCTGCCCCGACCACGGGAGAATCGTGGGCCGAGGCCCCTGGTTCGCTGTCCAGGTCAAGGGCGGTCAGGTAGGTTCCTGCCGGGCACCAGGCCGGACCGGCCTGATGACTCTTCCGTCCCCCCACGGGAACCCAGCCGGAAGAACTCCAGCCGGCTCTGCCGCTTCCGGCCGGTCGGCAGCAGCGGGCCTGGCCGACATAGGGTGTGTCACGGGCCGAGTACTTTCTGTCTCCGTCAAGATCGAGCCGGGTGAGAAAACTGCCCGGCGGACACCACTCCGGACCGCGCTGATGACTTCTCTGCGCTCCAACCGGCACCCACGAACACTCACCCCATGCCGGTCGCGCCTCGCCCGGTGGCCGACAGCAGAGAGCCTGGCCGACCACGGGCGAATCGTGCGGATCCAGGGATGGAGCGCTGTCCAGATCCAAAGCGGCCAGGAAAAAACCATCCGGGCACCAGCCGCTGTCCCCTGCCTGGTGACTCCGGACCGGGCCCACCGGTTCCCACCGGCACTCACCCCAGCCGGATGCAGAGCCGGCAACTGCCTGTTCCGCCATCATAAATCCACCAGCAACCATGACAAGCACCACGATCCAGATCCCGGTTCTTACAGACATCACGACCCTCCCCTTGAAAGACAATTTACGAGGGCCTGTGTCAGCACCCTCACCTTTGCCGGCAACCGGGCGGGTAACGTTCACCGCTAGCGGCAACCACCTTGAACTATCTGGACTTTTGTAAAACCTCAACAGTGCCTCAGTTGTGCATGACCGCCGTCGGCCGGCCGGCAAGAGAGCGCAGCGCGACGCCGACAATGCGCTATGGGGGCAGCTGCCAGCGCGTACAGATGTCGTGCTGCTGAACTGTTACACGATCATTTGCCTGCGGCCTGCTCTTCAACCCACCTGAAGAACGCCGGGTTGTCGGCAAGGTAGAATGCCAGCAGCGGTTTGTGGACGATACGACTGAAGGACTGGTGGAAAAGTCCTCCTGCCTCCACATACTCGTCCCCGGGCGTCTCCGGAAGATCGGGAAAAATATCAAGCAGGACATCCAGGCTTCCATACAATACCGCCTGATGCTCCAGGACCTCCTCCACCGTCATACCGTCCAGCTCATGCTCCCCCAATGGCTGGTCCGGCGAAAGGTCAAGGCCGAAATCCGCCGGCGCAACCGGTCCCTTCCGCACGATTATCCCCCTGTCCACGGCAACGGTAACACGCGATCTCGGCGGAAACAGGACCGGCGGGTCAGGAGGAGTCCCGTGCCAGGGAAAGAAAAAGAAATCCAGACACACCCGGCCATTGTACAGGATCGGCACCGGGTAGGACTGGAAAGATTCCAGCGGCACCTCCGCCGCTCTCCGTAAAGCCATGGTATCTTCCGCTATGGCCGCCACCGCTACCCGCATCCGGACTCCCTCCTGCCCTGTCGATCTCTTCGGGCTCGTTTCCTGTTCACCTGCGCCCTGTCACCAGATTTTCCCGGCGGTGACCATTTGCTCGCCCAGGGATGCGGCATTGTAACGGGCCGCACCGATGGCCTGTCCCGCATACCCGGTGCCGGTATCATTGATGATCACCCCTATGATCCTCCCCGAACTGCTGTCACGCAGGGCACCTGTAACGTGAACAGCATGACCTCCTTTCAAATATCTGGCATCGTTCCACAACTGTCCTGCATCATGGAAACCGACCACGCCACGCCCTTCCTCCAGGGCCCTTGCCGCTGCCCCGGCATCTCCCCTGGTAAAGGTTGCCCGTAAACGGCCGGCCGAAGCGTCCCGCAGGATGTTCGGGCCGGCCTCCATGGGCGTCCCCCAGTCTCTCCAGTATCCATGGGGCGCGGCAAACCTCTCCATGGCGCCCTCCGAATGGTTGGCGCCAAACCCCTGGCGGACTATCTGCTGGATCGACTGGGGATAGCAGTTCTGGTAGTGCTGTCGACCTGGAAACTGCTCAAAGGCTCGCACCGGGTTGCCTATCACAGTCACCATGAGAGGGCCTGGAGCGGCACCATACCCGATCATCGTCTTTGCCGCACCCTTGCTCACAGCATCAGGAGGTCCGGTGCAGCTCGCCAAGTCAAAACTCCTCGCCGCCGGCAATCCGCCGATGATCACTGTCGGGCTGGCCATGACGATGGGGCCGCCCACATGGGGAACGACCCCGGTTACCATGGGACAGGTATGCATATCGCCGACCCGGGCGGCCGGCTGATTTTCGATCAGCACGCGATTGGGCAGCGCGCCCGGTGGAATAATCACCCCTCCATGCATACTTGGGTCTCCGACCCGGGCGGCCGGCATCTCGGACATGGCGTTCCTCCATTCATTTCAGAACTCAAGCCTGTGGACAGGTCCGGCATTGTCGCCGGGGTTCCATCACCGTGACAGTTCAGCAGCACGCCATCTGCACGCGCCCGCGACTGCCCGCATACCGGGCCTGAGAGGACCAATCACGATCGACGCACTGCTGAACTGTTATCCTCCAGCGGGATCACTCAGTTGATCATAACCGGATTGCCTTTGATCGTATTCGCGGCACTGGCCCGAATATCGACCGTCGGTCCTTTTACGTAGACCGCACCGATACTGGCGCTGATGTTCACTGTTTTGCCTTTGATGTCGATTCGCCCGTTATCCTTCAGGACAATGGACGAATCACCGCATGAGAGCACGATCTCACTCTCTGCACTGTGTAGTATCTTCCGGCCTGCCGTCACCGTGACATCGGCCTGGATCGATTCCAGAGAGGCTTCCTTTTCCGCAACAATATCGACCTCGTTCTTTGCCGACAAACCAATATTGTTTTCCCTTGCACTCACGATCACGTTCTTTCCGGCCGTGGCACGAATATCTTCCGCTTCGGCGGTCATCACTATATTCTTCCCTGCCTTCTGCTCGATGTTCTCTGTTTTTCCCTGGACCTTCACATTGGCCAAGGCGGTGATATTGACATCCTTTTTCCTGGCATGGACGTCAACATCTCCTCCGCCGGCGATACACCGAAGGCCGCCACTGACGGCAAAGACGTTAACTCCACCACCCCCCATGACCGAGGCCGAGGCAGCAGCCATGATATCGGCAGGTCCCAAGGAAAACAGACCGGCGCCGGCACTGGCGGCAACGGCAAAGGTAGAAGGTGTTATCGCTGATATACCGGACGGTGCTGAGAGCAGGATACCCGGTGCAGCGAGCCCCTGGATGGTTGCCGCTGACGACAGAACAACCGGCAGGGCCTCGAGAGTCCCGGCTCCGGCCGCGGACGCGGCTGTGGCGATGGTGCCGGCCAGGGAAAGAGCGCCGGACATGTACTGGGAGGCATTGCCGGTATCATGGTACTCACCGGTCCAGGCATTGAGGTAGATACCGCTCTCCCCGTGCAGGATGCTCTGCCCCTCGGTGGTGGAACGGATGCCCGGGGGTGAAGCCGCGGCCCCCATGTAGATCCTGCTCTTCGAGTGGGGAGTGGAGATATAGATCATCTCCGAGCCCTGCTGGTCCTCGAGCATGATCTCGTTACTGGCTGCGGTCCGGATCCTGCTCTTGGTGTGACTGCCCGCGGTGATGGGGCTCGCTGTCTCCGGGTTGGGTACGGTGCCGGCGATGATCGGCCGGTCCGGGTCGCCGTTGACAAAGGTGAGGACCACCTCGGTGCCCTTGTGCAGGGGAAAATGCATGCCGTAGTCGGCGCCGGCATAGGGCTGGGCCATGCGGATCCAGCGTGAGGCCTTGCCGCCGCCGGCGCCGCTCTGGTCGAAGGGCAGCCTGATCTTGTAGCGGCCCTGGTCGTCGATCTCGGCGTACTGGCCGTCTCCGGCCGCATCCACGTGCGCGTTGAGGGTGGAATCCAGGCGCGGTCTGACGGCCCGCCGCTCGGGCCGGAACTGGACATCGTCGGGAATACAGACAAAACGGTTGTAGTAGCTGGGGGTCTGGATCTCTTCCTGGTCGTCGCCGCCGGCGATGAGAAAGTTGGCCTGCACCCCCTCGTGGGTCAGCTCGGTGATCAGGTAGCGCCGGTTGAAGGAATCGCGGTAATGGTCTTCCAGTTCAAAGATATAGCCGGTCAGGAAGGGCGGCACCGTGCCCTCGCCGTAATAGACCGTCTCCCGGCACAGCAGTTCCTCGGCCCGGATACGGGCCAGGCCGTTGCCCTGTTCCGGGGTCTTGAAATGCTCGCCGTAGATGTAGACCGTGCCCCGCCCCTCGGGATCCACGTCCGCCTCGCCCTTGAGATCCAGCGAGGGCTTGCGGTAGTTGTAGTCCTTGAGCACCACCTTTTTCGGCAGGACCTGCTGGCGGCAGGTGAACTCGCGCACCTGTTCCCGGACCGTTGGAATCAGGGAATCGGGCGGTGAATAGCGGATTCCGGCATTGCCGCTGATGTCCTGGTGGGCCGTGGCCGAGTCGGTGATGATCAGCTTCTCGCCCTCGTCGGTCTGATCGAAGAAGTAATAGATCCCCTCGCGTTCCATCCAGCGGGAGATGAAGTTGAAATCGGTCTCGTTGTACTGGCAGATATACTCCCATGCCGGGTAGCTGCCCGTGAGCCGGAACTCGTAGTCCCGCGAGGTGAGGGCGGCCTGTTTGAGGATCTCCTCGATGATCTCGGGCACGCTCTTGTCCAGGAACAACTGGTTCTCATGGTACAGGTCCGAGAGCCACAGCCTGGGGACCAGCACGGCCCTGTAGTAGACATGGCCCCGGACCTCGTGCATCTGCTCGAACCGGGCCGGGATGCCGTGGATGACCCGGTCGTCGGCGTCCTCCCGCTCGATGACCAGGCGGGCGGGATTCCTGAGCACCGCCTTGAGATCGATCTCGGGATCCTCGGCATCGAGGATGATATCGAACTCGTAGAGCTGCGACAGCCCTTCCCTGCCACTGAAGCGCACCAGCGTGAAGGCGTCCTCGGCCAGGGCCGCGGAGATGAACCTGAACCGGATTCTGTCCTCAGTGTTCGCCATGACCTTCTCCTCCAGCAAAGGAAAGCGTGAAATCGCCGTCTTCCCCGACCCCCAGATGCACGGCCGACGGCATGACCGCGTCGCTCATGTGGGCCAGGATCTCCCGGGCCAGCTGCGGCAGCACGGTGCCGTTCATGATGTGATCGATATTCCTGGCCCCGGTCTCCACCTCCCGGCATCGGGCCGCGATCCGGGCGGTGACCTCGTCCTCCCAGGTGAGGCGGATCCTGTGGCTCTCCCGCATCCTGGCCGCCAGCTTGTTCAGCTTGAGGACCACGATCTCGCGCAGGATCTCCTCGGGCAGGATCATGTAGGGGATGACCGTCATCCGTGCCAGCAGGGCCGGCTTGAAATGGTTGTTGAGGATCGGCCGCACCGCGCCCATGAAGGCCTCTGGCGGCAGGGGCTCATCGGCACTGCACAGCTCGGTGATCACGTCGGTGGCCAGGTTGGAGGTCAGGAAGATCACCGTGTTCCTGAAATCGATGATCCGGCCCTCGCCGTCGGACAGGGTGCCCTTGTCAAAGACCTGGTAGAAGAGGTTCATCACTTCCAGGTTGGCCTTTTCCACCTCGTCGAGCAGGACCACCGAATAGGGCCGCTGGCGGACCGCCTCGGTCAGGACACCGCCCTCGCCGAAGCCCACGTAGCCGGGCGGCGAGCCGATCAGGCGGCTCACCGTGTGCCGTTCCTGGAACTCGGACATGTTGATGGCGGTGACGAACCGCTCGCCGCCGAAGAGGATGTCGGCCAGGGCCAGGGCGGTCTCGGTCTTGCCCACGCCGCTGGGCCCCACCAGCAGAAAGATACCCAGGGGCTGACCGGGATCCTTCAGCCCGGCCTTGGCCGCCTTGATCACCTCGGCAATGGTGTGCAGGGCCTGATCCTGGCCGCGGATCCTCCTGGCCAGTTCCGCCTCCAGGTTGAGGATACTGGCGGCCTGGTCCCGCATGACCCGGCCCAGGGGGATACCGGTCCAGTCGGAGACCACCCTGGCCACCACGTCCGGGTCGACCTCGATGCGCACCAGGGGCGTATCGCCCTGCAGTTCCGCCAGTTCTCCCATGGTCACTGCCATGGCCTGCTGCAGCCGCTCCCTCTCCTCCCGGTCCGCCTCTCCCGGTGTCAGCCCGTCGAGACGCTGCCGCTGTTCCACCAGGGAACGGGCGACCTCCTGTTCCCGGCGCCAGCGGTTCCGCAGCTCTTCCAGCTCCTCTTCCAGGCCGGCCAGTTCCCCGGCAATGGCCTCCAGCCGCTCCTCGTCCACGCCGATGCCGTGCATCCGGTCCCGCTCCAGGGCCCTCTTCTCCCGTTCCAGGGCCTGCACGCGTCGTTCCCGGTCCTCGATCACGTCCGGCTTGGCCGTGAGCAGGATCTTGACCCGGGCGGCGCTGGTGTCCAGCAGGTCCACGGCCTTGTCCGGCAGCTGCCGGCCCGAGATGTAGCGGCTGGCCAGCTCGGCCGCGGCCTGGATGGCGTCGTCGCGGACCACCACCCCGTGCGCCTCCTCGTACTTGGCCTTGAGACCGCGCAGGATCAGGGTTGCGGTGTCCCGGGACGGTTCATCCAGCTTGACGAGCTGGAAACGGCGGGCCAGGGCCGCGTCCTTTTCAAAGTATTTCTTGTATTCCGACCAGGTGGTGGCGGCCACCGTGCGCAGCTCGCCCCGGGCCAGGGCCGGCTTGAGCAGGTTGGCGGCATCGGAGCCGCCGGCGGCGCCGCCGGCGCCGATCAGGGTATGGGCCTCGTCAATGAAGAGAATGATCGGTTTGGGCGAGGCCTTGATCTCGCTGATCACCGACTTGAGCCGGTTCTCGAACTCGCCCTTGACCCCGGATCCGGCCTGGAGCAGCCCCATGTCCAGGCTGAGCAGGGTCACATCGGCGAGCTGCTCCGGCACATCCTCCTCGACGATGCGCAGGGCCAGTCCTTCCACCACCGCGGTCTTGCCCACCCCGGCCTCGCCGACCACGATGGGATTGTTCTTGCGGCGCCGGGCCAGGATATCGATCATCTGCCGGATCTCCCGGTCGCGGCCGAACACCGGGTCGATCTCGCCGTCCCGGGCCTTCTGCGTGAAATCGACACAGAACCGGCCCAGGGCGGCTGCCTCGCCCGGCACCCCTTCTCCCTCTTCCGCCCGCTCGCCGGGTGCCGGTTCCTCCACCGATTCGCCGACAATGGCATGAAATTCCGCCTTCAGGCTGTCGCGGTTGACCGGGGCCAGCAGGTCGGTGAACGAGCCGGCCGCGAACCGGCCAGGATTATTGAGCAGGCTCAGGAGCAGCACCCCGGAGCGGATGGCGGTGTCCCCGAAATCCACCGAGCCCAGCAGCCAGGCCTCCTGGAACCACTCCATGAGCAGGGGCGAGAAGACCGGCTTGGCGGCATTGCCGGTGCGGAACTCCTCCAGGGCCTGGTCCAGGGCCCGGGCGAAGCGGCCGGCATCCACCCCGAAGTGGTGCAGGATCAGGGGGATGTCCGAGCGCGGCTCCTCCAGCAGCTTGGCCAGCATATGTTCCAGGGTGACCTCGTAATGGGTCCGCGAGACACAGAGCCCGGCCGCTGCCTCCAGGCTGCGGGTACAGAAGGGATTCAGGCGAGCCAACAATGATTTGATATCGACACTCAGCATGATACGCTCCTTGTCAGAAATCAGAAGCCAGACGTCAGCAGTCAAGGGCGGAAAGCGGCAAGACAATGGAATAGTTCACCGCTCTCGTCAACTACGTTGAACAACCTGGACTTTTGTAAAAGTTCCGCAGCGCGGCAGATCGCTCTGCATCCGGGCATATCGCCTGCATCGCCGGGAGCTACTCCCGGTCACCTGGCACCCTGCCCCTGTCCCCTGCTCCCTGGCGCCCGGTTTTCGGGTAGAAACGGCTCGTGGTCTGTTCCATCTCCCCGCCGGAGAAGAGCCAGGTATCCAGGCCGAGCCTGGCCCACCGTGGTCCGCCGAGCAGGGTGGTCCGGCCCTCCCTGGCGGCCATGGTGACGTCGATGTCATATTCCAGGGGCTCGAGCACATAGAGGTCTGTCAGCTCCACCAGCCGTTCGTAGAGGGGACTGCCGGGAAAAAAGGCCCGGTAGTCGGTCTCGGACAGCGGCCCCACCCGGATGCGGAATTTTCCCATCCGGTCGTCAAGTTCCCGGCCGAGGAAGCTGTCATCTCCCAGGGCCACGTCCCCGTATCCCAGCCGGATGCGCTGATCTTCGGGAATACGCGCCTTGCGCGGAATGCAGGGCTCCACCTCCACCGGCAGCCCCAGGGCGTCCCGGAGCAGGGTGGCCAGCCCCAGGGCCGAGCGGGGCGACTGGGCGAACAGGCCCGTATAGCGGAGCAGTTCGCGGCTGTTGCCGATGGCCTGCCGGAACTCCGGCTCACCCAGCCCGAGCAGGCAGAACAGACGTTCAATATGCTCCTGGTCCTGTTCCTCCAGCACCTGCTCCATCTGCCTGTACTTGAGCCAGGCCCGGAAGAGGAGCCGGTAGAGCCGGTGATGGAGAATATCGATGAAATCCCTGCTCACCGATTCGTCCTCGGCCGCCTCCTCCATGAGCTCCTCGGTATAGAAGGTGGGCAGGGGCGAGGAGACGCCATAGAGGCCGAAGAAGGAGGCCGTGACCCGGAAACGGCCCTCTTCGCCGTCACCGATCTCGGCCACCTCTTCCACGTCGGCGGGCGGGAAGGCGAGGGAGAGACCGGGAACAACCCGGACTCGGTCCATGAAATCCCCGCTGTCCCCATCCTCGCCATCGGACCGGGGGACGTAGCAGCGCAGCAGACGCAGGGCCTGGAAGAAGGAAAAGGATTCTCCCTCCCTGAGCAGGGCGAGCTTGAGATCTGGCGCTATATCAGGGGACGTTCCCCGATCCGTGCCGGCCATGAAAGGACCTCCCCTTTCAGGGTTTCTCTGAGAACAAAACGGGTAAAGGAATTGATGGTCGCATAAACGGAGAAAAATTCGTTCAGCACGCAGCCGAACAGGTAGAGATCGCCCGGCCCGGCAAAGTGATCGTGCCGGACACTGACCTCGATCTCCCGGCCACGGACCATGAGACCGTCAACCAGCCGGTCCACCCCCCGGCTGGTCACCTTCTCGATACCGGCGATCCGCTTGCGGTTGGCGAGCAGGGCGGTCCGGTCCCGGGTATCGGGAAAGAGATAGAGCCCCAGCAGGGCCTTCAGGTTCTGCGCCGTGGCCAGGGAGACCCCGTTGAGAGAGAGGTGCGACAGCAGCCGCCAGAGCAGGTTGCGGTCCAGGGGCGGCTGGGCGCCCAGGGTCGGCGTGGTGATATTGGTGAAATCGACGAACTCGGGCGTGCTGCTGGTGGGCAGACGGATATCCCCCTCCTGGATATTCTCCGGCAGGGCGCCGTTGGTGCAGGTCAGGCCGATGCTCAGGGTCTCGATCACCGGCGGCCCGGCTTCGGGCGGATAGGCCACGGAGAGAAAGACATCCACGCCCTGGCGGGCCGGGGAACGTCTGTGCCGCAGATGATAGACCGGTCCCGTGGCCGCGGCCTGGTTGAAATGATCAAAGGGCGCATACTCCCGGGCCGTGGCCGATCCCTGCACGTATCCCACCACCCGGTCAACGGAATAGACCTGGAAGTGATCCGCGTTGGTCGAGGTCGGCCGGACACGGTACTCGGTGCGGCGGTGATCGAGGCGGATCGGGTCGGCCTCGTGGGGAAAGAGATTGATCACCGGTGTGGCAAAGAGGACAATATCCTGCCGGCGGATGCGGGGCGGTGCCTCGGCAAGGCCCTCCAGCTCGAAGCGGATCTCGAACCTGCCGGAATCGCCCCGCCTGTGCCATCGCTCCCAGCCGACGAGATCAAGAAAAAGAAAGTTCTGCGGCAGGGTAAAGTACTCCTGCAGAATCCGGTAACCGGGAAACGAGGCCCCGGGATAGGGAATGGAGCCCTCGTTCATGGACAGGCCCACGGGCCGGAGGTGGTCCGGCGACAGGACACATTCCCCGCCCTCCCTGCCGCTGATCACGATCCTCTTCAGGAAGCGGCGCAGCAGGTAGTAACGTTCCGTGGCCACCGGGTAGGCGCCGGCCAGATGGATACGGAGTTTCTCCGGCTGCCAGGCATCGAGCTTCATCCCGCTCAGCTCGAGCTGCAGCCGGATGGCAGCGGGTCTGCCGGGCGGCTCGATGAAGGCGGCGTCCAGCAGCCTGAGCGGCTGCACCTCCACATCGTAACAGGTGCGGAACAGGCAGGTGGTGCCCTCCACCGGCACCGAGGCGAGCTGGACACCGGCCGGAATGGCCAGCGGCTGCTTGAGCGACGGCCTGGGCCGGAAGGCGACAATGGAGCCTGCGGGCAGGGGGCGGAGATAGTGGGGCCAGACGAGCTGGACCAGGTCATGGACGATCTCGGGAAAATCGTCGTCGAGTTTCTCCCGGATCAGGCCGGTCAGGAAGGCGACTCCCTCCAGGAGCCGCTCCACGTCCGGGTCCGCGGTGGGACCGCTGAGCATGGAGGCAATGGCCGGGTGGGCATCGGCGAATTCCCTGCCCAGGTCCCGTAACGCGGCCAGCTCCTGGAGATAGTATCGATTGAGCATGGAATGCGCTGGTTCCTCCTCACCGGGTAAAAGTTCAGCAGCACGCCATCTGCACGCGCTCACGGCTGCCCGCATAGCGGGCCTATAGCCGGCCAGCCGCGATCACGCACAGCTGACGCGCTGCTGAACTTTTACAAAAGTCCCGGCAGTTCAACGTAGTTGGTGCCTGTCCAAAAATGAGGATTTTTGTTCGAGTTCAAGGAGCATAGAAAAATGGCCTTCAAAGCCTGACGGGACGGAGTCATGCCCTGAGGCTGATCTTGCCGTCACTGTCGAGAATGCTTTCAAACAGGACCGGCTCGCCGGAGCTCCCGGTCACCAGCCGGGCGCTGATCTGAAAGCGGACCACGAACTGGTCATCCTCCCGGGGCACGAAACTGACCCGTACCGACTTGAGCCGCGGCTCGTACTTGCCGATGGTCTGGCGGATGGCCCGTTCGAACTCGCGCAGCGACTCGGGGTAGTGGGAGAGGAACTCGGTGAAGTCCGGGATACCGTAGTCCCCGGCAATGGGCACATTGCCGCGCCGGGTGTTGAGGATGTGGTGCAGATGGGCGAGGACGGAATCGACCACCAGGCCGGGGTCCTCCCGCTCCCGCCGCCACGGCTCCTTTTCCCGGCGGCGGAGACGTTCGAGGAGTCGTTCCTCTCTCACCGGTCAGCCGGACACATCAGGCGTTGGGGGATTCCCAGTCGTCCTCGGCCGTGATGCCGCCATCCTCCCAGGTCCAGATGATCTTCTGGTAGGTGAAGGCGACATGTTCGCGTTCCTTGTGCGCCATGTTCTCGGGATACTTGTTGTTGAGCATCTCGAGCTGGATACCGGAGATGGAGGCGTTCTCGAGCTGGATCGTGTAGTGCTGCACCTCCTGGCCCGACGGGGAGGGCTGCCAGAAGCGCAGCTCCCACTTGGTGATGTTCTCGTTGTTGACCAGTACCGTGTAGAGGAGCGGGCTGGACTTGTCCACCTCCTTGGTGATGACCAGGGGCTTGTGCTGCCGCTTGCCGGTGGGCAGCCCGGAGGCGACATCACGGGGAGAGACGATCTCATGCTCCACCGCGATCACCATGATGGAATCCTCCCGGCCCGCCTGGGTAACAGAACCCTTGATCTCGCCCGTGCTCTCCGCTGTCAGTTTCAGGTATGCATTCAGTGCCATAACGTGCCTCCTCTGCTACTTGTAACAGTTCACCGCTCTCTGCAACTCCCTTGAAATACGCTACTTTTTATCCAGCTTGCCGACCAGGGACAGGGTGAAGAACGCCCCCATGTACTTGAAATGGGGCCGTACCTTCAGCCCGACCCGGTACCAGCCCGGCTCCCCTTCCACATCTTCCACCGTCACCTGGGCCTCGCGCAACGGCCGCCGGCTGCGGGCGATGGGAGGCGGATTGTCCATCTCGGTCACATACTGGCTGATCCACTTGTTGAGCTCGTTTTCCAGGTCGCTGCGCTCCTTCCAGGTGCCGATATTCTCCCGCTGGATCACCTTGAGGTAATGGGCCAGGCGGTTGATGACGAACATGTAGGGGAGCTGCAGGCCCAGCTTGTAGTTGAGCTCGGCCTCCTTGCCTTCCTTGCTGATGCCGAAGAACTTGGGCTTCTGCACCGAGTTGGCGGAAAAGAAGGCCGCGTTGTCGCTGCCCTTGCGCATGGTGAGGGCGATGAACCCTTCTTCGGCCAGCTCGAACTCGCGCCGCTCGGAGATCAGCACCTCGGTGGGTATCTTGGTCTGAACGGCGCCCATGGCCTCGTACTGGTGCAGGGGCAGATCCTCCACCGTGCCGCCGCCCATGGGACCGATGATATTGGCGCACCAGCGGTACTTGGCAAAGCTGTCGGTGAGCCGGGTGGCAAAGGCAAAGGCGGTATTGCCCCACAGGTACCGGTCATGGCCGTTTTCCACGTGCTCCTCGTAATTGAACTCCTTGAGCGGCATGGTCTCCGGGCCGTAGGGCAGGCGGAGCAGGAACCTGGGCAGGGTGAGGCCGACGTAGCGGGCATCCTCGGACTCGCGGAAGGACTGCCACTTGATGTACTTGGGACTTTCGAAGATGGACTTGAGATCCTTGAGATTGGGCAGCTCGCGGAAGTCGTCCAGGTCGAAGAACTGGGGGCCTGCGGCGGCGATAAAGGGCGCGTGGGCCATGGCGGCGACACTGGCGATATTCTGCAGCAGCTTGATATCCTGCGGACCGGGGCCGAATTCATAGTTGCCGATCATGGCCGCATAGGGCTGGCCGCCGAACTGGCCGTACTCGGCCGTATAGACCGTCTTGTAGAGCCCGGATTTCGGGATTTCGGGCGCGTCCTCGAAATCATCGAGCAGGTCTTCCTTGCTGACATTGAGCATCTCCAGCTTGATGTTCTCCCGGAAATCGGTGTTGTCGACAAGGTACTTCAATGACCGCCATGCCGATTCCAGCTTCTGGAAATCCGGGTGATGGAGGATGGCGTCGATCTGGAGACTGAGTTTCCTGTCGATCTCGGCGATCATCTCGTCGACCACGGCCTTGGTCACCTTGGCCGTCTCCCTGCCGGGCGTAATGAGCTGGGAGATCAGGGCCTCGACACCCTTCTTGGTCATGCCGAAGGCCTCGTCGGCCGGCTTCAGTTTCGTGGCCTGGGTGATCTCATCCAGTAACGAGGTCTGCTGCTCTACGGTCTGTTCCTCTCCCGGGACAATCTGCTGCTGTTCTCCGGCCATACGCTCTCTCCCCTATTTGTCGTCCACGCCAAGCTCTTTGAGTAACTGCTCCCTGGCCGCATCGTCCCCGACCAGATTCTGGATCTTTTTCCTGAACTCGGGCACGTTGCTCAACGGTCCCTTCAGGGCCGTCAGGGCGCGGCGCAGTTCAAGAAGTTTTTTCAGTTCCGGTGTCTTCTCCGCAATCGCCTCCGGTCCGAAGTCCTTCATGGACTCAAATCCCAGGGTGACGTTCATCTCCTCGTCCGGCTCGTCGGAGAGCTTGTTGGGCACGGTCAGGGACAGCGAGATGTTCTGCGCCTTCAGGACCTCGTCAAAGTTGTCCTTGTCCACGTTGATCGCCTCGCGCTCCTCCAGCGGCCGCTCGTCCTCGCTGAGGGTGAAATCGCCCATGATCAGCAACTTCAGCGGCAACTCGACCTCTTCCTGGGCATCGCCGGTGGCCGGGCGATAGACGATATTGACCCTCTCCTTCGGGGCTACGGATGCTTCCTTGGCCATGGCACTCCCCCTTTTTTCGAGATATTGCACGTATAATTAACTGTATAGCATAAATCCGGCCACTGCGAAACCGGAATTACGGACAGATGAGGACAAAAATGCAATCCCCGCTCCGCCCGGGTCATCGGCCGCCCTGACGCAGGGCCTCCACCGGGTCCAGGCGGGCGATCCGGTTCAGGATGGCGTCGGCGCGTTCCCTGGCCTCCTTGTCCGACAGGCTCTTCAGGCCGGAGCGGATCACCTTGAAACAGGTCAGGGCAAGCCCGGGATCCCAGCTCTCCAGCCGAAAGGCGTCAATGTCGCTGAGGAGCTGATCAAAGTGGGGCAGGGCCAGGGCAGTGTTCCCGGAGGTGACAAGGATCCGCACCAGGGCCAGACGCCAGCGGAGCCGGTCGCTGGCGGAAAAACTGTGCTGCATCTCCTCCTGCAGGAGGGCCACCGCCTTGATCAGTCTGTTCTCCTCCACCAGGGCCCGGGCCCGGTCAAAGACCTCGGTGAAGCGGGCCTCATCGGGTCCCGGCGCCTGGTCGCCCTCAGCCAGGCCCAGCCCCGCAGGCATGCCGGCCGGGGCAATGGTCTGCAGCCAGTCCCGGGTCTCCTGGTCGGCCAGTGGCGTGCCATCGGCAAAGGAGAGCGCTTCCAGGCCGGCCAGCCGCTGCACCAGCATGGCGGTCTCGCCGCGCACGGCCTCGGCGGCGGCCCTGTAGGGTGGACCGAGCCGGTCCAGGGCCGTGCTGCTGAACCGGTTCAGGTCCAGCCAGAGGATCGACTGGGAGAGCTGGGTCTCCGCGGCCTCCAGCAACCCGGCCCAGTCGCCACGCCGGAGAAGTTCGCCCAGCCTGGCCGCAGCCTGTGGTTCGGGTGGCGGAATCAGGGTCCGGCCGTCGGTGGCCGGCGGCAGGGCGTCCACCGGTGTCCAGAGGGCGACCCGCAGCAGCCGGTAGGCCCGGGGCCCGGCCGGGTTGTCGGCCCGCACAAGGGGCAGGGCCCGGCAGATGGCCTGGAGACAATCCCGGATCACCTTTTCCGCGCCGGTGACATCGACAGGTGGCTCTGCCGGGGCGGAACCCGTTGTTGCCGCCGCGGGGGGAACCGAAGCGGGAGACGCGGTCGCTTCCGCCGGAGCCGCTTCCGCCGGAGCAGCCGCCGCCGGTTCTTCCGGCGGAACCGGCCGGCCGGCCGGCTCTGCCGGAGCGGCATGCACGGCCAGCTCGTCGAGGAGCCGGGTGACGGGCCCCAGGCTCGGCGGCTCGGGAAACAGGTCGGCCAGCAGCTGTTCCAGCCGTTCGCAGGCCCCGTAGAGGGCTGTTTTCTCCTCCTCGCTCAAAGTGGCGGCCGGCAGCATCTCCAGGGCGGTTTCGCTCTTCTCGATCCACCATTCGATGGCTGCCAGGCGACCGCGCATCCGCTTCCTGGGCGGAAAAAGCGTGTCCCAGAAATGCTGCAGCAGGTCGGCCAGGAGGACCAGGGCCTCCTGCAGGCCCCGGTACTGCTCCAGGTGTATGCGGGCCACCCCCAGGTAACTGGCCACGAGCAGGTCCTTGGCCTGCCCGGCGAGTATGGCCGCTGCCAGGTCGGAGACCTTCTGCCAGTCAATGCCCGTTCCTGCGGCGGACGGCAGGGACAGCTTGTCGACCTCGGCCTGCAGTTCCTCGAAGGCCGGCTCGTAGCGGACATCGCTGCCCGCCGGCCGGTCCGGGTCAATGGGTTGTGTGCCGATGGCGTGGAGATCCATACTCGTCTCTGCAAAGATAATTCAACAGCAACAGTTCACCGATATCGACAACCGCATGAAAATAATTATACTTTTACATTCAACAAGGACGATCGCGGCAGAAGCTGACCGTCAAGGCGCTGCCCTTCCGGCTTCTGATTGCTGATGGACTCGTAAAAAGTCCATCACACTCTAAAGACGGCTAAGCATAAAAGTTCGATATACAAGGCGTAGCGGTGTCGGCCAGGCGGAGGCGTACATGGAGTACGTCGAGCATTGGCCGTACCCGCTACAACGCAGTAGGTCGAACTTTTTGCGACGCCATCATTGCTGATATCACTGGTCCCAGCAGGTGGTGATATCGCGCGGCACATCGGGCAGCCTGGCCTCCCAGGCCTTCCTGATCTCCGCGGCCCGCTGTTCCTGCCGCGCCTTCCAGGCCCGTTTCATGGCCTCGTTTTCCAGGGCCTCCTGTTTCTGCTTCGCCTCCCAGGCGGCGAGCAGTTGACGGATATCCGTGCCGCCGGACTGTTTCTTCTTCTCTGCCTCGGCCTTCTCCAGGGCCTTGATCCGTTCATTCTCCCTGGCAATGATCTCCAGGATGGGGCCGATCCCCTTCAGCCGGTAGTTGACCGTGATGGCGCTGATGTTCATCCGCTTGAGGCTGTTGGCCTGGTCGGGAAAATCAGCCGGCCTGAAGACATGGCTGCCTGACTCGAACTCCTTGACAAACATGGGAAAGGCCAGCCTGCCCTCGTACTTCTTCTGCAGCAGCAGGCTGCCCACTTCGATCTGCAGCCGCACCTCGTCGCAGACCTCGGGCCGCCAGTCAAAGGTCTTGCGCACCGGGTAGTTGAGATTGATCAGGCGGGTGGTCTGCTCACCGCAGTTCATCTCCAGGTTGACGGCATGGGGCATGATGGTGGCGCCCCGGCTGACGCCGGTGGGCCTGGCCTCCACCTGGACCCTGTAGCTGTCGCGGAGTTTGACCGGTTCGGGGATGGCCGGTTCCTGCGGCCCGGTCCCGGGCAGGGTCGGGCCGGTCAGGGCCATGCCGGGCGGTGGTTCCTCGTCAAAACGGATATCGGGCTTGAACTTGGCCATCTGTATCCCCCTGGTGAGAAAGGTGAGGAACGACTGCTTGAAGGGCAGCATCCTGCCCAGGGCCGTGGCCGGATAGAAGCCCTTTTTCAGGCCCCGCTTGAGAAAGGGCCTTGCCGGTCCCTTGAGAAAGCGCAGGCCATAGCCGCCCGCCTCGAACAGCAGGCTGTTGATCCGGCTCTTGTCCGTGATCCCCTCGATCTCCACCAGCACGGTCTGCTCCCAGAGACTGTTGAGCTGACAGGCGGCTTCGAGACAGACATAGTCGCGCAGGTACATGAGGGGGCCGGCCACCAGCCGCCAGATGGCCTTTTCTCCGTCACCGCCGCTGTCCATCTCGCTTCGCAGCCGCACCAGGGCCCGCTGGGCGACATAAAAGGGCGACTTGGAGGTGGCCGGATCATCGGTGAACAGCGCCACGGCCATGTCATAGGAGACCTTGCGGGAAGAGGCGGCCAGGGTGATATCGGCCAGGGCACGCCGATATTCGGCCAGCAGGCGGGCCGCCTTCAGCCGGTCGCCGAGCAGGCGGCCGCTGCCGCCGGCCACGGACTTTTCCAGGGAACCAAGCACCTTTTTTCCCTTTTTGGCCACCTTGGTCAGCAGGGACTTCTGCTCGCTGATCTTCTTTTCCGCCAGGGCCTCCTTGCGGACCAGCTCCAGGTCCCTGACAAGCCGGACCCAGGCCGGCGGTTTTCCGTCCGCGGCCAGGGGCGCGAGTTCCCGGGCCATGGTGGCCAGGACCGCGAAATAGGGCCCCTTGTCCGAGGCCATGCCGGTGGCCGCCGCCTGCCACCTGCTCCTGTCCTTCAGGTAATATTCCGCCTCCGGAAACCGCCGGGCGAAATCGCGCCAGACCTGGCGGTAGGCGAGCGCGTACCACTTCCTGAACCTGGCCTCGCCGGCGGCCAACACCATGGGATCCATGAGGGCGGACCTGATCTCGGCCAGGAGGGTGTCAATCTTCTCCTTCCCCCGGACCGTGAAGGCGGGCGGCACCGAGACCACATCACTCCGGCTGAGGCGGTCGCCCCAGAAGTCCCGCAGGGTGAGGTAGGCAAGGCCCGAATCACGGTTGACCCAGGCGGTCAGCCAGTTGAGGCTGGTGTCGGGCAGGGTGAGGATGTGCTGCAGCATGGCCTGCAACCGCACCATCTCCTCCTTCACCGCCCGCGGATCGGTCTGCCAGGCCAGGTAGGCGAGATACTCGGCGCCGATCCGGTCACTGATCTCGCCGACCACTGCCTGGTCGGCCCTGGCCAGCAGCGGTCTGAACGACGGCAGGGGCATGGCTGCCAGCGCCTGCGGATCCCGGCCCTCCAGCCGGCCCCGCAGCAGGTTGATCCGCCGGGCCAGGTGCGCGACATGGCGGCCGATGATCTCGTCCCCGGTGGCCGCGGAAAAGGTGGCGATCCGTTGTTCCAGGTCATGGTCGAAGCGGGCGGCGAACTCGCTGTTGAACAGGTTGCAGTACCGCTCTTTGAGCTTCTGCTCGACGATCCTGCTCTCGTCCAGGCCGAAGCGGGGCAGCCACCAGTTGCGGTTGGCCTCCTCCAGGTTGCCCACGGCCCGCCGGAACCGGTCCATGATGACCACGTCGGTGAGCAGGTCGCCCCGGAGAACGACGGCGGTATCAAAGTCGCGATCCGCCTGGCGCAACACCCGCATGTTCCTGACAAAGGAGAAGGAGAGCAGGCCGCAGAGCGCCAGGACGATGGCCATCCAGGCCACCAGGCCGATATTGCGGGTCAGCCGGTTCCAGGCGAGATAGGACTGGGTCGGGGCATAGAGCCCCTTGTCGGCCGGCAGGATACGCGCAAAGAGATCGTGCAGGAACAGGCCGCGGCTGGTTCCGGGCAGGACCTCCTGCTCCCGGATCAGGCCAAGGGCGCCGAGGAAATGGGAATAGGGAGTGCCCTCCTGGCGGCCGCTGCTCAGGTAGATCCCGCGCAGCACCGGGGTCTCCTGGTAGGGATTCTCCTTGAAGGCGCTCTCCAGGAAGGGCAGGAGCCGGGCGTGAAACCGCTGCAGCTCGTCGGGGAACAGGAGCAGGTCCGGGTCGGCCGGCGCCTTTCCGGGGCCGTCCCGGAGCAGGAGCAGGCGCAGCTCGCGCAGCCGCCGCGACAGGACCTCGCCCAGCCTCGCGTGCAGGGCGGTCACATCGGTGGAGAGATCGCGGTTGAGTATGCCCATGGCCTGGTCCGCGACCCCGTCGGGCAGCCGGTCGCAGAATGCGGTCATGCCGCGGATCAGGTCGCACTTGGTGACCAGGACATAGACGGGAAACCGGGTCCCCAGGACCCGCATCAGCTCGTCGATGCGCTGCCTGATCTGCACGCCGTCGTCGGCAATGGCCGCCGGCTCGGCGGTCATCACCTTTTCGGCGCTGATGGTCACCACCAGGCCGTTCAGGGGCTCTTTTTTCCGGTACCGCGCCAGCAGGGACAGGAAACGCTGCCATTCGTCCCGGTCCCGGCCTTCGTCCAGGGGAATGGCGTACCGGCCGGCGGTGTCGAGGATCACGGCCTGGTCGAAGAACCACCAGTCGCAGTTCCTTGTCCCGGCAAAACCGGCGGTCTTGGTGGTCTCGGCAAAGGGCGCGGAGAGGTTGGCGCTCCTGATCGCAGTGGTCTTGCCGGAACCGGACTCGCCGATCACCATGTACCAGGGCAGGACATAGAGAGGATTGCCCAGTTTCTTCAGGTGCGAGGCCCTGAGGGCATCCACGGCCTCCTTCCACCGTTCCTGCAGCTCGGCCATGCCGCCGTTGTCGCGGTCCTGGAGGGAGGCGGTATCCTCCTCCATCACCTGGCGGACAAACCGCTGTTCCCGCCGGCGCAGCATGATCTTGCGGACAAAGAGCCAGGCCAGCCAGAGTCCGGCAAGACCGAACAGGAAAAACAGGCCCAGCCACCAGGGCCAGCCCCGCCAGAGAACGAGACCGAAACAGAGCAGGACAACCAGCAGCAGGGCCGCCGCCACAAGGAAGAACTTGAAGAGCTTGAGCAGAAACGCCTTCATCCCTCAGACCGTCCCCAGGAAATGGCGGCCGATATTGGCCAGCACGAAACGGTAGATGAGAAAGAGGCCGCCAAAGAGCAGCACCGGCAGGACGATGCCGGCCACCACCTCCAGCGGCAATCGTCTGCCGGCTTTCCGCTGCGCTCCCGGGACGCCGCCTTCGCCGGGATAGGCATCGGCGAACAGGAGCGTCCCGTCCGGGGCGGACAGATCCGGCGCATCCCCCACCAGCAGCCGCAGGTTGGAGTTTTTCAACTGCTCCAGGAGAAACTCGTCCCCGGGGTTGCAGTAGCGGCCGGTGAACCCCAGGGCGAGGCAGAGGTAGTAGACCTCGCGCACCTGCTGCTGATGGGGCCCCAGGCTGTTGAGCTTTTCAAAGAACTCCTCGCCGGCCTCGGCGGTCTGGTAGTAGCGGCGCTGGAGCTGCTCCCCCTGCCAGCGGTTCTTCTCCTGCCAGGCCGAGCCGAGGATGGCCTCGTCGATCCAGGCGAAGACGGCGAACCGCGCCAGATCGAAATCCTCTGCCGGCAGGCGCGCCTCCTGGCCGCAGGTCTCGGCGGCGGCGACCAGGCCGGAGAGATCGGCGCTGACCCGCTCGAAGTCGGGCTGCTGTTGCGCCGCGGTTTCGAGAAAAAGGGTGACATAGGCAATGAGCTCGATGAAACAGTCAACCATCTGCATGGACTATGACCTCCCGACGACCATCAGCTCGACCTTCAGATCCTCCGGTGCCGTGTCCCAGAAGATGGCCAGGTTGTGATACCGCTGCACCTGCTGCCACTGTTCGTGGTGGTGGTCGATACGGAAGTAGAACGCCCCGGCCCGGCGGGGCAGCTCCTGCGGCGGCTGCTCCAGGGGCGTGAGCGCGATGCCGGGCAGGGCGCGGGCGATGAGCAGGGGCAGGGTCTCCCGGGAGCCCACCTTGGCCAGCGTGGTGAAGGAGGTGACGAGCTGGGGATCGTCGGCCCCGGTCTCCACCACCAGGTAGAACCGGTTGCGGCCCTCGAACATGGCCGGCGGCAGTTCGGCGGCAAAGTAGGTGCCGTCGAAGAGAAGCTGCAGCATGTAATCGGGACCGGCGGTGATCTCGTCCAGCAGCCGGACCAGAAGCGACTGGACAGCGGAAAAGCAGCGCCACAGCCGGCGGTGATTGTAGGGGGGCACCAGGCTGTCGCCCTCATCCTGCTCGCCCATGCAGTTCACGCTTTCGGAAAAGGCGGAGAGCTCGCCGATGATCTGGCGCAGCAGGCCGTAGACCATCCAGGGATGGACGGGGCGGGAGCCGGTCAGATGGAAGAGCAGCGGCACGTACCGGTTGAGCGAGCGCAGGGCGAGGAGATAGACCATGTCCCGGGCCCCGAACTCGGCGGTATGGATGCCCCGGTCCCGTTTGTAGGCCTCGAGCTGATGGGCGCGGGAGGCGAGCTGGTCCCGGATCTCGACGATCAGCCGCTGCAGGGGAGCGCTGGCGTCGATGGTGAGGCAGGGCGGGAAGAAGCGCGGGGAATGGCGGATCTCCTCGCCGGATCGTTCCAGCCGCAGGAGGGGGATCAGTTCATAGTCGCCCAGTTCCTCCTCTTCCGATGCCCAGAAGAGCCTGAGGACGTGGTAGAGGCGCTTGACCTGGGCAGGCGGCCCCCCCTGGTGCATGTCCGGCGCGTCCTCGGGTTCGGTGGTGGTGACGAAGCGGGTCGCCACCTCGCCGATCCTTTCCAGGCTGGAGAGGACGGTCACGTTCTCGCCGGCCGGATTCCACTTGCGCAGGCCGAGCAGGACCTCCAGCGGCTTGCCCCCCTCCACCCAGTCCTCGCTGAAGGAACGGCCATCGAGCAGGCCGTTGTCGGGCAGGACGACAAAGGTGCCGTCGGGGAAGAGGAACTCGCCCCGCACCAGGTCCACGGTCAGGTTGCCCAGGGCGGCCTCGCGGAGCTGCAGGCTGCCCACACCCCAGAAGTGCGGCTGGAGATAGTTGTGGAAGGGGGTTGTCAGGGACTGGAAATAGCGGTCCTGGAGCTGGAAATGCTGGGGCTGAAGAAACAGGCCCTGGTGCCAGAAAAAAGCTCGTTCCATGGCCGCCACCCTATTGCTCCTGGATTGCGGTTATCTGCCGGGCTCCGAGATCGAGGACCAGGTGCAGTTCACCGGCGGTGGCGCTCTTGCCGTCCTCGGAAACGATGACCGGCACATCGACGGTGCGGACCATGCGGCTCTTCTCCAGTACCGAATACCCGGCCACAATGCCCAGGGCCCGCGTGCCCGCCTGGCGGTCCATGATGAACGTCAGGTCCTGGCCGGGCTGGATGAACAATCGTTTGACGGCAGTGACACTGGCGGAAAAAGGCCGGCAGTCGAGAAGCTGGTACAGGCCGTCCTCGCTGGCGGCGAGCTGCTCGAAGATGGAGGTGTTGCGCAACTGGTAGAGGCAGAGCAGCAGGGTATGGGGAACATCGTCACTCTGGTTCAGCAGGGGATCAGCCTTGAGCCGCAGACGGATGCCGTCCCTGAGCAGGGTGTAGGCCGGGACCGGCGGCGGCGGTGGCGGCGAGGAGGCGCAGGAACAGAGCAGGGCGAGCAGGACAACGGCAACGACGAGAGACAAGGGGCGTTTCAAGGTATACCTCCCTGGTCGGGGTTGGTGAAGGCACTTCCCGGTCCCGTGGCGTGCCGGCCCTGGTCCGGCCCGGCAGGACGGCTCACGGTTGCCCGGTTGTTCTGGACCAGCAGCCGGCACTGCTTTTCGAATTCACGCAGAAATTCCTCCAGGCAGCGACCTGAATCATACCACTTTTTGCAGTTTGTGAAAGCCTGGCGGTAGCGTTCCCAGGCCTCGGCCTTTTTCATGGGGCCGAAACGGAAACCGGTGCCGCCGCCGAGCCGGTCCGGATCGAGCCGTTCCAGCATGGTGCCCGCCATCTCCTGTGCCGCCAGCCTGAATGCCTGGTGCGAGACCAGGAAGGCGGTCTTGATCCGGCCCACATACTCATCCAGCGATACCCCGGCCTGGCCGCCGCCGAGTTCCCGGCCGATGAGATGGTGAATGGTCTCGCCATCCGCACCCTCATCCAGCAGGGTCGTGTTGATGGTGAGAACCAGTTCATTGAGGCTCTCCAGAACCGTCTCCAGGGCCCTGGCCAGCCGCGCCATCATCTCCTCCGAGGAGATGTCGGCAGGGGTGAGCTCCCGGCCCAGGAGCAGGGAGCAGAAACGGGCCAGGCTCTCGCCCTGCAGGCCACCGCCACCGGCCGGCGCAAAGGCCTGTTCCAGGGCGGCCAGGAGCTGCTGCCGCTCTTCCTCATCCAGATTCCGGAGCTGCCGCTGCAGATACTCTTCGATCCGGGCCTCGGCCCGCCCCCTGTCCCCGGCAGCGGCATGGATCCGCCCGATCTCCCGGACAAGGCCGGCAAGCTGCACGCTCATGGTCTCTTCCGTCCCCCGGGCCGGAGGATGATGGTCTCTGCCAGGCTCTCCTCCCCCTCCTCTTCCCCGCCGGCAGGCGAGATCCTGGTCAGGAGCGTATCGCCCGATCCCGGCTCCCTGCGCGCGGCCGCAGGAGCAATGATGACCGTCTCCTCCCCGTCGTCGGCCGGAGGAGGCATCGTGGCAGGGCCTGTCGCCGCCGGCCGCTCCGGGACCGGCGCGGCCCCGGGAACAGATGTCTCCGCGTCCCTGTCCCGCCCGGCCAGGGACCGCGTAACCCCGTCTCCGGCCCGGGCCGCACCCGGCCCCAGGATCACCGTCTCCTCGAGATCGGGCGGCTCGTCGGCTCTCCTGCCGGCCGCCGGGTCAACGCCAGGCTGTGCCTTGCGCAGAACCACGGTCTCTTCCTCCGGCTCTCCGGCTGCAGCCGCTTCCCCGGGACGCTCTCCGGCCGCCTGCCACCGCTGCCGGATCCGGCCGAGAATGGCGTGGATCTCGCTCCGGTCGCCCTCCCCGGCCGTCCCGGCAACACTCTCTGCCGGTTCCCGGCCCATGGTGGCGGGCAACAGGAGGTTCCGCGCCTCCTGCCGCAGTCCGGCGATCTGCCCGGCCAGACCGTCCGCGGACAGGGGCATGCCGGCAAATCCCGTTGCCACCAGATCCAGACCGCAGGCGAGCGCCCGCTGCCAGAGGCTCCGCCCCAGGTCGTCGAGATCGATCCGGTCCCGGTTCCAGAAGAGCTGTGCCGGCGCAAAGACCCGGGGATACTTTTCCGGCAGTTCCGCCGCCAGGTCCCGGGCCCCGGACCCGGTCCCGAGATGACGGCTGAAAATTTCCTGGAGCACGGTGGCGTTCTGGCCTGCATTGACGAGCAGGGTGGAGAGCCAGAGCAGGCCGAAACGATAGCGGATGGCGGCCGGCGGGGGCAGGGGCAGGGTATCGGCCAGGTACTGGCCCACCCGGTTCCGGCGCAGGCGGAAATTCCAGAAAAAGGGCAGCAGGCCGCTGCCCGGGACCTCCACCGACATCGCCTGCGGCAGCAGGCTGAGATCGGTATCCGCCGGTGTTGCCGAATCGGCGAGGAGATCGGCGGCCAGCTCCTGGAGAAAGGTCAGCTTCAGGAAGAGCACCTCGTAAAACCGGCGCGGATCATCGGCCGGATAGAGAAAGCCCTGGTCCGTGCCATGAAGTTCGAGACTGCCGATCCGGCTGACAGCGGCCTGCCGGCCGGCCCGGGCATGGGCAAGGATCAGCTCCTGCGGCTCGGCGCCGCCGAGCAGGGCCAGGAAATCCCGCCCGTTCAGATCGGCAGCCGCACTGATCAGCAGGTAAAAGGGATAGAAGGCAAGGGCGGTGATATTCTCCAGGGCCAGGCTGCCGGGACCGAAGCAGGCCCCGTGGCCGGGGCATTGCGGACAGGGCAGGCCGGAGGCCATGGCCGCATCCGCGGCCATGGCGCCCCAGGCAAGGATCAGCCGGTTCCGGTCATGCACCGTGTCCTCACCGTTTTCCCGGCGGACGGCATAGAAGGGCTGCTCCGCGGAATCCGCGCAGGCAGGGCAGTGGAGAAAACGCCTGAGCGAGGCTGTATAGGTGGCAAGCCCGCGGGCCGCGAGCAGGGTATCGTCCCGGCACAGGACCAGGGGACGACCGCAGGATGGACAGGGTGGATGAAACCAGACCTCCTTGGCCTGGCAGCGGAACAGGGGCGCAAAGGGCAGCAGCCTGCCGTCGGCGTCGCGCTGGCCGTCGAGGAAGAGCCACTCCGTCCCCTTGCCGGCGGCCCGCTGCCAGCACTCCTCGACCTGCGGGTTGGCCAGGTCGGGGAAGGAAGGAACGAGGTGGTCACAGGCGTCGCGCTGTACATGCAGCCATACCGGCCGCACCTCCGAACCGGCGTCGGTCACGATCTGTGCCGCAACGATCCGGGCAAGGGGGTCACTCTGGTCGTCGTCGGAGAGGGCGGCTGCGGCAGCAGCCTGCCGGGCGGGAGGGAGCCGGAGAGCAAACCGGCCCGGTCCGGATTGGAGATACGGCAGCAATGTCGGCAAGTTGTCTGTAGTCTTCGACATACAACACCGGACCGGAAGATTCAAAAAGAGCAGCCAGGAACGCCCCTCGGCAGGCTTCCTGTGGGGCAGGTTAGCACATTTGACCTGTCCTTACAAGAGCTTACAAAAGGTAGGCGCAGCGGGACCTCACGGAACCCGTTCCAGGGCCTGGACCGGATCCATGCGCGAGGCCCTGACGGCGGGATAGAGACCAAAGAAAAGGCCCACACAGAGGGCCACGGCCAGCGGCGCCAGGATCGACAGGACCGTGATCCGTACCGGCCAGCCGGCCAGGGAAGCGACGAGCGCGGCACAGCCGATGCCACCGGCAATGCCGAGCAGGCCGCCGCCCAGGGTGAGGAGGACCGCCTCGATCAGGAACTGGACCGCGATATGGGCCGGGCTTGCGCCCACGGCCCGGCGCAGGCCGATCTCACCCACCCGTTCCGACACGCCGGCCAGCATGATGTTCATGATACCGATGCCGCCGACAACCAGGGAGATGGCACCGATGGTCCCGAGCACCAGGTTGAAGATCCGCTGGATCTTCCGCGACTGGGCCAGCAGTTCCAGGGGAACGATGAACCGGTAGTCGTCCACCCCGTTGTGGGCCACCTCCATGGTCCGCCTGAGCAGGGCGGCCACGGTGGCCACGTGCTCCATGGAATCCACCTCGACGATGATCTCGGAAAGGGGCAGGTCATCCGCCTGGCCGGCCAGCCGTCGGCCAGGCACCGGCAGCGTGGCATGGAGCGGCAGCAGGATCATCTCGTTGACGTCTTTTACGGAGACGCGGGCGATCTCGGCCGAGTCCACGGTGTAGTGCGGCAGGATGCCGACGATCCGCCAGGCCTCGCCGCCGATGTCCAGGCTTTTTCCCACCTGTCCCCGCTCACCCAGGGCCCTGGCCACCAGCCAGCCGAGGACACAGACCAGGTTTTTCCGCTCAATGTCGCGCGGGGCGAGAAATCGTCCCTCCATGACCCGGAGGCGGAGAACCCGGGCATAGGCAGCGGTGGCACCGGTGATCTTCGGGGTCATGCCGGACGGGAACCCGGTCACATCCAGGGGAATGTCCCGGCTGGCCGCCAGGGCACGGACATGGGGCGTGGCATGTTGCAGACGTTCGAGGTCGGACAGGCAGAGGCCCGGGGAATGGCGCTGCCGGGAATGCTGCGCCTGGGCGCCGGTGAGGGCGGCCGGCCGGATGAAGATATTGGTCACCCCCATGCGGCCGATCCGGGCCATGGTCTCGCGACGCGCCCCCTCGCCGATGGCGAGAATGGCCAGCACCGCCATCACCCCGCAGACGACGCCGAGGACACTGAGCAGGGTCCTGAGCTTGTGCTGCAGCAGGGAGGTGACGGCGATGCGCACCGCACCGGTGAGAAAACGGATATCAGGCAAGCCGGCCATCCTCCAGGCGGAGAATTCGCTGCGCCATGGCCGCCACCGCAGGATCATGGGTGACCATGATGATGGTCCGGCCGCTGCGGTGGAGCCGGGCGAACAGCTCCAGGATCTCGCCGCTGCTGGCGGCATCGAGGTTGCCGGTGGGTTCGTCGGCCAGGATCAGTTCCGGTTCCACCGCCAGGGCGCGGGCAATGGCAGCCCGCTGCATCTCGCCGCCCGACAGTTCGCAGGGCCTGTGGTCGACGCGGTGGGCAAGGCCCACCCGGCCGATGGCCGCCAGGGCCAGGCGCCGGGCCCGGTCCGGCGCGATGCCGTTGTAGAGAAAGGGCAGGGACACATTCCGGAGCACATCCAGGGCAGGCAGCAGATGGAACATCTGGAAGACAAAGCCGATACGGCTGGCGCGGATGGCGGCCAGCTCTTTTTCCGGCAGGGAGAGGACATCGGTTCCCGCAAGCAGGTAGCTGCCGGCCAGGGGCCGCACCAGGCAGCCCAGGATATGGAGCAGGGTGGACTTGCCAGAGCCTGACGGCCCCATGATGGCCACGAACTCGCCCGCGTCGACCTCCAGATCCACGCCGCGCAGGACCTCCACCGCATGGGGACCGCGCCGATAGCCATGCTGCAGCCCGGCCGTGCTCACCAGCATCTTCCCCCTCCCCCTGCCTGGCAGGTTCAATCGCCGGCCGGCCGGACCAGGGCGACCCGGTCCCCGGCCCGCAGGCCATCGAGGATCTCCACGTACTCCTCGTTCTCCCGGCCCGGCGTCACGCGCCGCTGCTGCCAGGAGGTCCCGTCCCACAGGTAGACAACCACCCGGTCCGCCTGCCGGAAGACCGCCTGCACCGGCACCGACAGCACATGGACCAGACGGGCCGAGTGGATAAGCACCCGTGCGGTCATGCCGGGCCGCAGGCGCGGATCAGAGCCGTCCATGCTGAAGGTGACCCGGAAGTACTTGTCCCCGCCCCGCTGGTCCCCGCGCCGGGCCGCCAGGGCGCCGATGAAAGTAAGGCGGCCGGAAAAGGCCAGCTCCGGAAAGGCCTCCAGGGTGATGGTCGCCTCCTGGTTCAGAGCGATCTTGTGCAGGTCGGTCTCCCGGACCCGGCTCTTCACCACCATGGCGCTGATATCGGGCAGATAGAGAATGGGCTGGTTGACGATCACCGCATCCCCCTCGCGCGGCTTGCGCAGCCGGCCGTCCCGGTAGGTCTCATAGAGGATCACCAGACCGTCGAAGGGCGCCCGGATAACGGTCTTGGCCAGCTCGGCCCGGGCCTGTTCAAGGGCGGTCCGCGCCCCCTGCAGCTTGCCCTCCACCTCCTTCAGGTCGGCGGCGGCCCTGGCGACCATGTGCACTCCCGCCTGGCGGGCCTGGCGCACCAGCAGTTCCGTGTTTTCCACCTTGGCCCGGGCCGCCTCGACCAGGGACGGCAGCACGTACTTGCGGTAACTCTCGTAGCGCCGCCGTGCCGAGGTGAACTTGTCGCGATAGACGGAGATATTCTCCTTTGCCCGGTCCAGTTCCGCCGGATTGTCAAAGCCTTGCCTGCGCAGCTTTTCCAGGTCGGCCAGGTAGCCCTCGTACCGCTTGAGCTCCATGCCAGCCTTGTCCATCTCGTCCCGGTAGCGGGCCAGGGTGAGCGGGCCGTCTCCCTCCTTGAGCCGCTGCAGCTCCAGGCCGGCCACCCGATGGTTGAAGCCGGCGGTGGCGATCTGCTGCTCCACCTCGCTCTTTTTCCACTCCAGCACCTGGCGGGCGGCCTCCACGCCGGCCTCCAGGCTCGCCACCCTGGCGGCCAGGGTCTGGACGGTCTCCTCGTAGGGTGACGGGTCGAAGCGGACCAGCACATCGCCCTTGCGCACCCTGGAACCGTCACCGATCAGGTAGATGATCTTGGCCCCCGATCCCCGGATCTGCGAGGAGACCATGTGGGAGTGGGCGGCCTCGAGGACCCCCAGGCTGCGGACCGTGACCTGGAAATCCCGGAACTCGGCCCGGCCCAGGGTCTCCGGTTCGGGCAGGACGCGGTGATCGCCGTCCTGGGCGGTCAGCAGGAGCAGGGCCAGGGCGGCGAGAAGGGGCATGGCGATCCAGACGACGGGACGGGCCATGGTCAGTCTCCCCCCCGCTGCACGGCGGTATCGGCCGGATCATAGGCGAGCAGGGTGCCCAGGGCGGCACGCAGGCGGTAGCCGTC
>Ga0256833_1000531_pt1 | contig 29595 bp, 27 predicted proteins | sample 356284metaG_FD_190535 | JGI IMG/M metagenome (GOLD analysis project Ga0256833, IMG submission 190535) | Hydrothermal vent microbial communities from Mid Atlantic Ridge, Atlantic Ocean - 356-284 | ecosystem: Environmental > Aquatic > Marine > Hydrothermal vents | place: Atlantic Ocean: Mid... | reverse complement strand
CTTAGGAACAGCATTGAACGTCGCCTCGATTAACTTAGCGTACCTCTCATACATTTCCCTGCCGCGGTACCTGTAGCTGGAGGTAACGCTGGTTACGACAATGTACGCTACATTATGGCGGGGGAATACACGCCCATACTCAGACTCTACGTCGATGTACGTTAGATCACCCCCGCAAATTGGTGATAGTACATGTGTGGGGGGCATTGTGCCGGACATGAGTAGGACGCCTTTGAAGAGTGAAAGCCTCCTCTTAATGAACCCGTAACCTAGGGGGAGCGCCTTAAGAATGCTTACCTCAGACTCCGAGAGGCATCCGTAGGACTGGAAGTCAGGCTCTTTTAGGTAGCGGAGGAACTTAACAACCTTACTTAACTTAGTGCTTAAGGCAACGGCGTCTGACACACTCGGTGCTCTAAGCAATTTCTTTAACCTTATCTCGGCGAGGGCATCTTCTAAGAGAAACAATGTGCCCTCACCCGGGAGGACTACGGTCTTATCCACACGCTTCAGCAACCTCCCTTTCTGCTCGTTAACTATGTTTAAAAGGTTCTTCAGGTAACCTAGAACCTCGTCATAATGCTCACCATACTGCTTAACCTCCCTCAAGGCTTGCTCCACCGTTACACTATCTATCTCCTCATCAACTACGGCCTGAGGTATGAGGAGGGTGTGGGCCTCATCTAAGATTAAGTAGAAGTCGTCCGGCCCGACCTCAGTAAATGCGGTGTCGAATACTTCCTCACGAAACACGTAGGGATATGTAACGACAATGAATTGCGAGTCAGGAATTAACCTGGTGAGGGAGAAGAAGGGGCAGACACCAACCTTACTTGAGATTAACGATGCCAGGACGTGGGGATCAAAGGATGGCTCGGAATTAAGCAATCCCCGTACATCATCAAGCCTCTCATCAATACCGAAGAAATATGGGCACATCTTCCTCATTCTCAACGACTTGCACGCAGCCCAGAAGTCCTCCGTACTCCCTCCACCTGCGTCCTGCGCTAGAGGGCACATCTTAGCTGCACTATACACGAACGTGAAGGAGAAACCTGACCTACGTAGCTCCCGTATTACGGGACTCATTTCGTTTATCGTCCTGACGCCGTACAGCACCGGGCTAACATCTGAGTGTGAGGTCAACGCAACTATCGTCTTTCCAAAGCCTGTAGGAGCTTTAAGGACTATGTACGCGCCTAAAGACTCCGCCACTCTCTTACAAGCCTCGAGCTGGCCCTTCCTTGCCTTTGTGTAAGGGAACCTCATAGTGCTTACCTTACAGTTACGTGACTACTTCAGCGATGCTATAATCATAGTTACTCCACGGCGAATAAGCGAAATGGCGAGCCCAGCCAGTATTAAGGCTATAACCTTATCCACTAACTGAGAGCCGGACTTGCCAAGCACTTCCGAGAGCCTAGCGCCACCAATCATGGAGATGTACGTCAGGAACGCATTTACCGCTATTGCCGTTAGTGCGTAAGTTATGCCGTGAGCGTACTTAATGTATATCGTCGTGGAGATTGCTGCGGGACCAGCTATCAAGGGAGTTGCTATGGGGACCAGCGAAGGGCTATCCCTACGTAGCTCTGAAGTGTACCTAATATCCAAGAAGTCAAGAATGGCGACTATCATTAAGAGTATGCCCAGCGCTATCATGAAGTCCTGTATCTCTATGCCGAAGTAACTCATGACGTAATCTCCAACCAGACCGAAGAAAAGCAGGATAATAGTGCCGCCAGCAACACCCCTAAGGACTATTTCCTTGCGTAGACTAGGCTCGAGACCAGCGGTGCTGACCCCTACGTAAATTCCAAGCGTTATTGGATCAATTACGATGAAAAGCATTACTATATCCTGGATTAAGGCACCTACATTAAGTTCCGGAAACATGGCGGGTCACCAACATTCACACTCGGGATTACCGCGAACCTCGAGCGTGGTAAACTCCCCCCTCTTAAGATCCATGATTAAAAGCCTATTGAACAGCGGCTCACCGATGCCGGTCACGAGCTTAATTACCTCAGCAGCCTGAATAGCACCTACAACGCCAGGTGTGGGGCCGAGCACCTGTGGAGGCTCCCCTTCATGCTCACTAGTTATGCCGAGGACGCACTTAAGGCAATGCGTAACTCCCTTTAATACGGTTGTGGCTTGCCCATAGAACTCAGCTATACCGCCATGCACTAAGGGTTTCGAGTAAGTCCATGTTAGTTTATCGAGCGTTAACCTTCCAGCCCAATTATCAAGGCAATCAACAACCACATCTGCCTGACGGACAAGCTCCTCAAACTCCTCATCCAGCACGCTCATCACGTAGGGCTCAACACTGACGCCAGGGTTAAGGCTACGTGCCCTTTCTGCCGCGGCCAAGGCCTTGAATTTCCCTACATCATTAACACTATAAAGTACTTGCCTATTCAGGTTACTTAGTTCTAGCCTTCCCTCATCAACCAGGAGTAACCTGCCGACCCCCGCAGCGCTTAAGTATAACGTAACCGGCGACCCTAACCCCCCAAGACCGGCCACGAGCACTGTTGCCTCACGCAGCCTCTTCTGCCCTTCACGTCCAAGCAATTTTATCTGCCTTAAGTACCTCTCCTCAGCCATAGTTCATCCTCTCTTGAAACGTTACTGAAGGCTTAAGCATTAAGGCCGCTCTTTAATAATGTAAGGCGAGTTAATGTACGTGGGGGCGGTGAGTATGGGTGATGCAGGCCTAAAATATGGTTCAGTGGTCTTCGAGGGTGTTTCACCGAACGCAGCATTCATGACAAGGGTGAAGAGGTTCATACTGACTGCCAGGACTAAGTACCAAGAGGTTCAGATACTCGAACTCTACGAGTATGGACGAGCCCTAGTACTTGATGGGTATATTCAGTCAACGGAGAATGATGAGTTCATATATCATGAGTCACTGGTTCACCCCGTTACCGTAACGCACCCGCATCCTAGGAAAGCCCTCATCGTTGGGGGTGGGGAGGGGGCGACGCTTAGGGAGATCCTAAAGCATTCATCCATTGATGAAGCAGTAATGGTTGACATAGACGGTGAGTTAATTGAGTTCGCAAAGAAGTACTTAGACTTTATGCATCAGGGATCATTCAGTGATTCAAGAAGTAAGCTAATAATAGAGGATGGCTACAAGTACGTGAAGGAGATAGCACCGAGGAAATATTTCGATGTCGTCGTGCTGGATCTGACAGACCCGTATGGCCCGGAAATCTCGAGGAAACTATATAGTAAGGAGTTTTACGCCATGGTTAAGTCAGTAATGAAGGACGACGGTATAATGGTGACTCAAGCCGGTAACTCCTTCTTCTACCCGAAAACATATGCTAGGGTATTAGAGAACGTAAGAGCAAACTTCAGCATCGTCAGGGAATATTGGGTATGGATACCCTCATTCGGGTACGCATGCAACTTCATAACGGCATCAAACACGCTTGACCCGGCCCTACTGAGTGAGGACGAAGTTAATAGTAGGTTGAAATCACGGAATGTCGAAACAAAGCTCTACGATGGGGCTCTCCACGTCTCCCTATTCAAGGGGAAGGTATTGTTAGGGAAGGTGCCAGAAGAGTAAGGAATCAAGAGGTTAAATTAAAAGGCTATTAACTCATCGATGTTTTCAATGAGGTAATGTTAGGTACTGAGGTTCACTTAGGCCTAATCTTACCCCACTTCTCTAATGCTTCCCTAAGCTCCTTATGCGTCTTAGCATACTCTTCTAGCGGGATACCGCTGTAGTACGCCTCTAGAGCTTGACGCACCGCCATCCCTCCGGCCTTAGGGCCTCTGGGATGTCCTGTAACGCCTCCCCCTACCTGTACTAGTATGTCAGAACCCATGAAGTCAAGCAGTTGCGGCAGCACACCGGGATGAAGCCCCCCTGATGCTACGGGGAGGACGGGTTTGAGGCCATACCACTTCTGCGGCTCCTTCGTCTCGTCACCTTCAGGGCTGAAGTCTTCCTGAGTTATGACGTTCTGGGTTAGCTTTAGTTCCTTCAGGTCTGTCTCCATCTTACCTACGTTAGTCCCTATGTGAATGTGGTCCACCCCAGCAAGCCTTGATATCTTAGCTATTAGGTAGAAGCTTACGCCATGTTCTTTTGGTCTAGTAAACGCTGCATGGAATGCTCTATGTGCGTGTATTGCTAGCTTATAATCGGCCGCATGCTCCCTAGCCGTCTGAACTGCCGCCCAACCAACTGTCAAGATGTCGAGCATTATGAATTCGTTACCGTAGTCAGCGACAAGTTTCATCCTACGCAACATCTCCTCCAGCGTTGGTGCCGTTATATTGCATAGGTACCCTTTCCTCTCACCGGTCTCCTTCTCGGCCTTATCTATAGCCTTCATTACTGCAGCTAACCTCTTTTCGAAGCGGTTGAATGACTGGTTGGTTAAGTTCTCGTCGTCCTTCACCAGATCCATCCCACCACTAAGAATCTCATAGGCCGCCTCACCGTACTCCTCCGAAGTTAACCCAACCTTAGGCTTAGGCACCGTTGCAAGTATCGGGCGCTTGTAGACCTTAAGTTTGTCGCGGACACCGCTAATGCCGAACGACGGCCCAAGGAACGACTTGACGTACTTCTCAGGGAACATTATGTCAAGCACTTTCAAGCTCCTTATGGCCCTCATGCCGAAGATGTTACCCAGTACCGAGCTGAAAAGCTGGGGTATTGACCCAAGCTCGAAGAGGTCTAGAGGGTACGCCACCTTAATTAAGCCATCCTCACGGACAACGTAAGCCTTAGCCATGATCTTACGTACGTGCGGCTTCAGCGTCGTTAACGTGGTCCAGGTACCGACACTGCTCTCTGACGCGATTCTCCCCGCTACGTCACTTATTGTGAGGCCTTCAGCAGGCTTAGCCCTAAATACCGCGATCAGCTCGTCATTGCTCGGCTTATAGTTCCTGTCTACGAACTCATTATACCATTCAAACCCCATGTTTCACTTCCCTCGTTAAAATATTGGAGGAGTAACTAATAAGTTGGCTTAGCTTAAGGAGGTAGAGTGTAACGGTAAGGAAAAGATTAAGGTGAGGGTGCAGTCTTTCATGTATTGCTAACTATCTTGACTAGATTTTGGGTAGCCTCCACGAAGCGCTTGGATACTTCACTATCTGGGTATTTCAGTATGAATGGTGTCCCAGCATCATTACATTCAGCTATCCTTGGGTCAAGCGGTATCTCGCCAAGGAACTCTATCCCATACTTACTAGCTATCTCCTTACCAGAGCTCTTACCAAAGATTCTGTAGAACGAGCCACACTTGGGGCAGAGGAAGCCTGACATGTTCTCTATAACTCCCAATGGTCTTATGTTTACCCTCCTAGCAAAGACTATTGATCTGCCAACAACGAGGAGTGAAACCTCGGAGGGAATGGTCACGAACACGGCTCCGTCCACCTCCGGAAGCTCTTGAGCGACGGTTAGTGCCTCATCACCCGTGCCTGGCGGCATGTCAATTACTAGGAAATCAAGCTCACCCCAATTAACGTCCGTCACGAACTGCATTATAGCGGTGGACTTAATTGGTCCGCGCCATATTACTGGCGAGTCATCGTCCGGGAGCAGGAAGTCTAAAGACATCACCTTAAGTCCTAGAGGGCCTAGGGCAGGCTCTATTCCTTCATCTGACATCACTAACCTAGTCCCTCTTAATCCCAGCATCTTCGGGGTAGAGGGGCCGTGGAAGTCAACATCCATTAGTCCAGTTCTATAGCCTAGCTTCTGGAAGGTCAGTGCGAGGCTAGACGCTATGAAGGACTTCCCGACACCGCCTTTGCCAGACATCACAACTATCTTGTGCCTTATCTTAGACATTCGTTCCTGGAGCTTCTTCCTTCTCTCAAGGTATTCGCGCGGTACGTGAACCCTTATTTTACTCGAGGGTACGTTTGAGGCCATACTCACATCACTACATTTGAGTATTTTCGTGGAGTTAAAAGTGATTGCGTTAGTACATGATTGTTTTCAAACTTTTTGTTGGTTTAAGTACGTTAACTCAGCGTACTCAAGCTTAAACGTCAGGACATATCCGTTAATGTTTATCACTGCCTTCACAGGAAACTTGTACTTGGTCTCGTACCACACGGTGGCGTTAACGTGGTAGGTCTTGTTATGTACTTCAGTAATGTAAATGTACCGCACCTTCACAGTATCTAGGGGCTCCTTAACTGTGGGTATCTTGACCTTATCGTGTCCTAGGTATTTCGTCTCTACGCTTACGTTATGGTTTTTGAGGTTCTCAACATTGACTAGGAGCATTGAAATGTTCTCAACCTTACTTGTGAAGCCCAGCACATCTAGTACCGATTGAATGTAGGGGGCACCGATGGGTATGACGCCGTGCCCGCTCAACACGATTGTTTTGTTGCTGGTGGCGCCGCTCTCATTTGTCGGTACTTTAAGTGTCCTGTTGTAGAAGAATATTCTGAACTGTATGAAGTCCTTGACGCCGAAGACCGTGCCGTTCAGGTTAATGTTGCCTCTAACGTCGTAGAATACGTCTAGGGCTGCGTTGGGGTTGGGTTTGTTTGTGAAGTATATTTCCTTAAGCGCCTTGTAAAGGTTCTCTGTGGCCGGCTTTATTTGGTGGGACGTTTCTCTTGATGCGTGGGTTACGAGGTAAGCCGTACCTACAGCTATGGATACTATTATTGCAGCAACTATGATTAAGTCCCACCTAACCTTCCGAGTTCTTATGGAGGGTGAAATCCTTGCTTTCTTCTTAACGATTACCTTACCTGCCTCCTTCCTCCTTCCTTTCCTCTTCTTAGTCAGCTCAACTCACCTCGCCTTCCTTCAACCGCTTCACATAGCGTGGTTCAGTATAAAATCATTTTCAGGTTTCAACGACATTACACATAACGCCTAACCTTGATTACCTGCTCCTCACCCTTCATTCCGTAGGTCATTACTACTAGATCACCTATTGAGATCTCATCCATCTTAGTTAGTTTCTCGAAGGCCTCTTCAAGCCCCTCCTCACAGTTCTTTGTTGGGGTTATTATGGGGTTCACGCCCCACAGTATGTTTATTGACCTAGCAACCTTCATGCTCGGCACGGCCACGTAGAAAGGCACGTTAGGCCTTATCGATGCTAAGTGACGGGCAGTGACTCCTGTTGATGAATATATTATTACCTTGGCGTTCAGATCCTCTGCGAGTTCAGCAACGCCCTTAGCATACCTTCTCTTTAATGGGCCACCCTCCCTGTACCTCCTTACACTTTCACTGGCCTCAGCCTTGCTAACTATCCGGCGTAGCCACTTTACTGCCTCAACCGGGTACTTGCCGACCGCTGTTTCCCCGGTCAGCATTAATGCGTCAACGCCTTCAGACACCGCCACGTAAGTATCAACAACCTCAGCCCGTGTTGGTACGGGGTTCTCAATCATGGACTCCAGGAGCTGCGTCGCCACTATAACAGGCTTACCCGCTCTCAGTGAGGCCTCGACGATCCGTCTTTGGATCCTCGGTATCTCCTCGAGCCCAAAATTCATTCCTAGATCCCCCCTAGCAACTAGTATCACGTCAGCTACGCGTGCTATGTCCTCAATGTTCCTGACGGCTGACCTTGTCTCTATCTTAGCTATTACCCCGGCATCACACCCCATCTCCCTGAGTAGCTCCTTTAATATCCGCACGTTGTCAGCATTCCTAACATAGCTAAGCCCTATGTAGTCGGCCCCAACCTCACAGGCAAACTTGACGTCCCCTAGATCCTTCTTGGTTAGGGCCGGAAGGTCGAACTCCTTGTTCTGAACTACAACGCCCTTGCGAGACTTGATGATAGCGTCGGTTAGGGCGGCGACCTCAACTCCATCGCCTGAGACCTTAACAACCCTTAACCTGACCTTACCGTCATCCATGACTAAGATGTCTCCCTCATCAAGCTCGGAAAGTACCTTCTCGTTTGGGAACGGTATCACACCCGGCTCCCCAGCTCTCCGTTGCGGAACTAACCTAGCGACATCACCTTTCCTCAAGGTTAGTGGTTCAGGTAATTCACCTAATCTTATGGAGGAACCTTCAAGATCTGTTATCAGTGTTAAGGGGTTGCCGGCTATTTCCTCAGCCTTCCTTACGTTATCAGCAAGGGTTCTCCAGAAATTACCGTCCCCGTGAGCAAAGTTTATCCTGAATCCCGATGCACCAGCATTAACTAATTTAATTATAGTTTCCAAGTCCTTAGAGGCAGGGCCTAGAGACGCGATTAGCTTAACGTGAGTCAGTTCCTACTCACCTAAAGAGCAAGAGGAAAGAAAAGAAAATAAGGGTTCACTAATTCAAAAGATCTGGAGCCGCCGTAGCTCAGCGGGTAGAGCGCCGGCCTCGTAAGCCGGTGGTCGCGGGTTCAAATCCCGCCGGCGGCTCCACTCCCGCTATATAGATCTTGGTATAAACGTCTAATCGTGCTCCCTTTCAGCTCTCCCGCTATCTGGAGCACTTTCACAGTAGGTTAGCCAGGCGCTCTGGCACTCAGGGAAAGCGGGGCTTGCACAGGGGATCCAGGAGTCTGGCGCTTTCTCTACTATAGCTCGACTAGCAGTCCTTTTCATGGGCTCTTAAGAACTCTTCTCTTGTTATTCCTGCTAGCTCGAGCACTCCTAGAAGTGTGCCGGGCTTTAGCTCCGAGTGGAGCGGTACGACTGTTACAATCTTCCTGCCCTCAACATGCTTAACCAGGACTACGTGGCTCCCGCGCTGTCTCTTTATAGTAAACCCGAATTTCTTGACAAGTAGCTCTACGATCTCACGCCCTGACAGCCTTGGGAGCCTTCGCTTCAACCTCTAGTACACCCACAATGCCTTGATCAAGCTGTTCTAGCCTCTCAAGCGCTTCCGGAGCTTCCTCTAGGTATAGTTCGAGTGCCTCCAGGAGATTCTCAAGCGCCTCCTCGACGCTTTTACCTTGACTAGTAACTCCGGTGGCAACCTCTCTAGCTACATACATGTCCTCCTCTCGCCAAATAATGGCCCTTACACGCAACTTGGGGACACCCTCTACAACTTATCACTGCTTCCAGGGCATAATAATCTTAGTAGCCCGTGGACGTTTCGGCTGGCATCGGTGAACATCTCCGCTAATAGCGCATCCTGCATGAACGTTTCAGCTTTTCCACCGGTAGCTGAAAACATTAGTATTTATATCTCGGGCCTCGTAAGCCGGTGGTCGCGGGTTCAAATCCCGCCGGCGGCTCCACTACGATGACATACACAGCGTCATAACATCGTTAATTCTTAAAGTAGGCGACCTAGCGAAAAAGCTATGTCATTTAATGCCCCCTTAAGGGGGAGGAGGCGGTACCGGCAATTTCGGCTCGCGTTTTAGTATGATTAGCTTGAGTATGAGTGCTATGACGAGCACGGATGCTAGTAAGGCAACACCGATCACCGTCATGTAGGGTGTCTGTGGTCTCTTTCTTTGTGTTGTTAGTGTTAAGGTTTCAGTATTGCTTGTTCCCTCACTCATTATCTGCTGTGTTCCCGTTGCTGTGGTTGACCCTGCTAGTAGCCTTATTGATTTACTGTCGCATGATAACATGCCATCAGCACCTGCTTCGAACTTCACTAGCCAACCACCATATCTGTTCCAGTTGTTTGAGAGGAGAGCAATTACACCGCCGCTTGGTTCCGGCCGCACGTCCAGTATCTTGATGCAGTCGCTCGTTAAGTTTATCTCGCCAACGATCCTTAATGTTCTGGTATCCAGTATCCTTATTGATGCTTTAGGCCCTCTTGGATCGGATATGTAAATCATTCTCCTGCCGTCGGGTGTGAATGGTTTCTCGTGGAGCGGGAAGCCAGAACCATCTATTAATTCGCTCCAAACAACCTCGCCAGACTTAATACTTACTAGTGCGACACCTACCCTCAGTTCTCTGCCGTGGATGCTATAGCTCACAGCAACATAATTTCCGTCGGGTGATGCTTGAACCTCATAGAGCGCAAGTGATGCGTTATATTCATACTCTACAGAGTCCGGAGAAGCATGCTTAGCTAGCGACTCTATGGTTATTGGCTTAGAACTCCATACTATCCTAGGTTTGTCGTTGAGTATCATCCCTATTACCCTGTAGCGGCACCTCTCTTTTAGATCACGCATTACAAGGTAGAGTGTTGTTGAATCTTTAGAGAATGAGAACCCTATTGTTATGTACTTTCTCCACAATTGAAGCACCTGGTCGTCACTCAACTTCATGTAATGTCTAAGCATGTATGTCGTCATGTTGAGGATAGTTGACCCTGTCTCAGCATTCAGCATTACTAGCCCGTGGTAGTCGCCAAAAGGCTTTAGAGCCACCATCACTAAGTACTTCCCGTTCGGGGAGAGAGCCATCTTAGAGGTAACGGAGTTAATTTCTCGGTGCCATATCATCCTATTCTTTGACAAGTCATAGGCGAATATTACTGTGGGCACGCTGCTTATGGGGCTCATACCAACATAAATTACTTGCCCGTCAGGCGATACCTTACAACTAATGAGAGCAAAATGCTTGCCGCTTAGCTTCAGGGGTGGCTTAATGACTTGCAACACTTTCCCGTTAGACAGGGATACTATGTGGAATGCCCCACTCTGATTTGATAGGATCGCTAAGAACTTATTGTTTTGGGACACATCGAAATCTAGGTACATGAATTTGGAGGCGTCACTAAACTTTGGACTAACCCATGCAACCCCGTACGTGCTTGGCTTAGTTGCTTCGATCTGCTGGGTGTGTTGAGTGGTTACGCTTTCCTCCTCTGCGGTCCTCACTTCATATATGAAGAGCGCCCCCTGATTGGCGTCGTTTTCGAGACCTAATGCCAGAATTTTCCTTCTCTTTAACAGGGCAATACAGCTTATATCCCAACCATCATTGATGGAAACCTTACTAATTACGTCCCCAGTCTTAGCGGAGATTAATGGTGTTACGCCTGACTCAACGCCAACGATCAGCGTGTCTGTTCCGGGAATTTCCTCAACGCCCCACACGTAGTCACTGAATTCCCCGGTTTCCCAGATCTTCTTGCCTGTTCTTGGGTTCAGTGCTATGACCTTCCCTCCATACTTATTGTTGCCGTGATCTATTCCGAGACCACAGAATAGCAGTGAAGCATCTCTGCTTAATGTTACTGTGAGTACCGCGTCATCAAGGTTTCCCGTTAGCCAGAGAACCTTACCGCTCCTTAAGCTTAGCGCAGCTACAACACCAGAGTAAGGACTCCTGCGGAACGCCCCAACATACACTACATCCCTACTCACGGTTACCCCGTAAGTAGAGTGAACCGGTAACTCAGTTCTCCAAACAACCTTGCCGTCAACCGCCCTGAGAGCCATGACGTAGTTACTCTGCGGCGACACGATCACTAATGAACCGTCACGCGAGTACGCGACGTCCCACCCAGGATCGCCAAACGTTTTGGTTTCCCAAAGCACTTTCGAGCTTAAAAGAGAGATTGTAATAACCTTAAACCTGTAGTTCTTATTTGCGTCCTGCCAGTAAACCAAGGCGGTTACCTTGCTACCGTCCGGACTAATGGCTGCTGACTGAAGATATACTTTCTTGCCGAGGTCGTAAGACCAAGCCAGCCTCGGTTTATCAGTGAGGTCGTAAAGCTTTAGAGTAGGGGGCGAGACAACCGCGACTAATAGTTTACTGCCTTTCTCATCGACGCTTAAATCATATACAGGTCCTCGGAAAGTAGTGCCCCACACTTTCGTGAAGGATGTACTTACGTTCTTAGTGCCGGTTGAAGCGCTCACGACGAATGTAGAGACAAAGGCAGACGTTAGGGTTGGAGCAATAATTAGCGCAAGTATCAAGGCAGCAATAGCCTTCCTTCTTGGCTCCATGATGAGCACCTGAATCCGATGCTTACCTCTTAATTTCAGTAGAACTACATTATTTTTAAATATTACTATTATTTTAAATTTCAAGTGTTCTGATTATTATTAACTCATAGCTCAGCTCAATACCTAAATAACCGTAGCGATTACTGAAGAAGCAGGTTGAGGCCAATGCGTTATTTCTGTACGGTTCCGAAAGGCGTGGAGGGCCTAGCGGCTAGAGAGCTGCGTAGACTCGGTGCTAGCGTAAGGCACGTTACCTCAGGTAGGGTGTTCTTCACAGCTGATGATGAGTTCATCTACGTAGGTAATAGCATGTTACGTACAGTTAACAGGATTTTCATAGAATTAACTTGTAGTGACTTCAGGACGTTAAGGGACATTAAGGAGATAGCGAGTAGCTTAAGTTACGTGGAATTCCTGAGGAGCGATTCCTCATTCGCTGTTAGGGCTGAACGTATAGGGGTGCACGACTTTACCAGCGTGGATGTCGCCCGTGAGGTTGGGGCGGGCATTATTGAGTCCTATAAAGGGGAGACGGGCGTCAGGCTCGAAGTTAATTTAAGGAAACCTGATGTTGAGGTGCATGCCTTCGTCGTCAATAATGAGATAGTCATAGGCGTTAACACTACTGGTGTGTCTCTGCATAAGCGCAGGTACAGGGTATACGATCACCCAGCAGCCCTCAAGACGACGCTGGCAGCCGCGTTGCTTGAGTTACTAGATTACAGGGGCGGCTCCTTCCTTGACCCTATGTGTGGTGGTGGTACAATAGTTATTGAGGCTGCGCATAGGGTGATGTCTGCACCCATAGCGATGTTTAGGCAGGACTACGCTTACCGGAAGCTAAAGCTATACGACCGTAATTTAGAACGCGAAATCATTACTGATTTAATTTCGAAGATGGAACTCCCAATAGACACGCGAATATATTGCATAGACATTAGCCCGAAACACTTGGTAGGTGCTCAGTTAAATACTGCGTCAGCTAACACGGATTGGATAACTACATTAATCAGGGGTGATTCAACACTGACTAAAACGTACTCTCGGGTAGATGCTGACATACGTTACGCCGCTGTGAACCCACCTTATGGGATAAGGTTCCATAATCCCAAGAAGTTACCTATGTTTTACAGGGAGTTCTTAAGCGCTTTCTTCAGGCGCTTCCCCGGCGCCAAGTTAGCGCTGATAACTGCGGCTACGAAGGCATTGGAAAGCGTAGCCAACGCTATCGGGGTTAGGGTGGAGGAATCTATTAATGTAATGCATGGCGGTCTACGGGCTAAGATGTACGTGTTAAGGGTTTGAGCGAGGTTTAATGATGCATAATACCAGCGTAGCCAGCAGCAGGGTAAGCAGTAATGCGAACCCCAGGAGATCCGGCTCGAGCATGGTTCTCCATTGACGTGTGCTGGTCTCTGCCGAGGTCGTGGAGATTACGCCTTCATGTGCGCTTGGATGATAGGTAGTGTTTTCCCTAGGTGTTGTTGCGTTAGATGCGACAGTGCTTGTCGAATGGGAGGCGCATGGCGTTGACTCCACCACCGTAGCTGTTCCCGTGGTGTTAGGCTGTTCCGCAGTGGTGTTTATGCCTTCATGTGCGGTAGTGGTTATGTTATGGCTCACGGGGGGTGACGTAGTTACTTGATTTAACCCGGCGTTAGCTCGGACCTTCAATATTAACGGAATTAACATATTGTGTAGCACACTGGTTAGCCTACTCACGTTAAGGCTTCTGAGCCCATGAGGTACTTCATTATCCTTAAACAGCATAACCTCCTCAGCATACCTAAACTTAGATAGCTCCTTCTTGATGTGCTTCAGTTGCTTCTCGGTGACCTCGGCAGTAAGCGACTCGCCCTCAACTAGGGACGGGTTATTGAGCCTCGCCCCCGCCAGGAAATCTAGCGACACCCACCCAACCGTTGGAACGTAGATTAACGTATATGCGTGTGGTCCGGCATTGACGAACCTCACGTAGGATCCTTCAACAGGCATTGTGATATTTAACGGTAAGTAAACGTAGCTGTATTCCATCTTAGCCGGTATGCCGTAATACCACAACAGGTTCATCAGTACCCTAGACATGTCGTCACAATCCCCTTGGTGCCTGTTAACCACGTCGGCGAGGGTTCTAGGTAGGGCGCTTGCGTTGTAATGTATGTAGCCTGATAAGTATATGAAAATAGCTGCTTGAATCGCTAGGAAGACCTTCGACACGTTTTTAACGCTATATCCCCTCTCCCTAAGCCACTCAACAAAGTCAGGAACCACTTTTTGCTTTACAATACTTGCAGGCCTCCTAACGTACCTCTTCTCAATGCCTGATGGGATCCTACTCTCAACTCCTTTAAGGGCGGTGGGATTATTGGTGATCCTCAATATGAAATCCGTTAGGTTGAGGAAGGACTGCTTGATCTTAACAACCACAAACCCGTAACTTCCGTTGAAGACCGCTATCCGTGCGGTGACGTTATTGTCCTTCCCTGAAAGCGTAACGTTGCCTCCGTAGGCCGTGATGTACACCGTCTGGTTAAGCGTGCCATCACTGTAGTTCGTAGGTATTTCAAAATACGCTGTTGTTTTATTCCTTGCCAAGACTACGTATGCGTAATCATATAGGGTGAAGCTGAGTCTCTGTAACCTACCGTAAGTCCCTCGAGGGGAAGCATAGATGCCTTGACAGCTGTAATTAAGTATGAAGGAAAGCATTACCAGAACCAGCATCAACGCTGCTAGGCCCAAGTTACGCAAAGCGAGCCCCAGACACCAGTAGACTCACGCCTTAATAACTTAAGTAGAGATACCTTAGACGGGTCAAGAGCTTTGAGCAACGAATTGATGCTAGACGATCTAGGGGAGGAGAAGGCCTTAGACGCCCTAATTACGGTTCTAGGCAGTAGTTTTGGCGGGGGGTTACTAGATAGCTTAGATGATGCTGTAGCTCTAAACTTGAGAGGCATAACCTTAGTTAAGGTCGATGGAACCTCTGAAAAAGCGTCTAGGTATCCTTGGATGGGGCTAGATGACTTAGCCTATCGCACCTCAGCGAGCGCCGCGTTAGACATAATTGCGAAAGGGGGGAGGCCCAAGTATATGTTGGTATCTATTGGTGTGCCTAGGGAAAGAACCGTTAAAGATATTCAACTAATTGGTGTTGGTCTCCGTGATTTTGCCGAACGCTACGGACTGAAGGTGCTGGGAGGCGATCTAAATGCTTCCGATGATCCCTTAGGTGTCTGGATAGATGTAACTATGCTCGGCGAGGCAAAGGGCCTTATCGGGATAAGAGGGGCGCGGGCGGGTGATGAAGTTTACGTAACGTCCTGCTTAGGTAGGTCAGCAATCCCGGCAATAATTCATTACTTATCACCACGCAGTAAGGACATACCCGTAGAAATTAAGGAGATACTACGTAGACCGGAAATACCCTTAGGTTTCTTGAAGTACGTCAACGAGGTTAAGGTCGCTACCGACGTGAGTGATGGGTTACGCTCAATAAGGAGGTTTCTAAGAATGAACTCACTCTCGTTAGCGCTGACGGAGAACCCTCCCATATGTGAAGACATTATCGAGTTAATTGAGGAGTTAGGTGTGAATACTTATGACGTGCTAAGGTTTCTGGGGGAAGAATATACTATACTCTACGTTTGCCGTGAAGGTGCTAGTTGCGGGGACGGGCTCCTTCTAGGGAGCCTTGTGGACAGAGATGTTGGGAAGGTGTTCCTCAATGAGAGGGAGGTTCCGGGAGGATGGGATAACTTCAAAGGCTTCCTGACGACCTAGGGTGCCGGCAGTTAAAGGATTGCCTCACTACCTTGATGAAGGCCTTAGGCGTGGGTAACCTTTTATTTTTAACGGAGTAAATGATTAAGCTAGAGGTTACGCCGAATGAATGAATCCCAACCCGCTGTGGAGAGTGGGAAAGAATTGATTAAGCCATCAGCCTTTGATGCGTCCAGAGGAATTATCAGGATCGCAGACAGGGAGGTGCGTGTGGGGGGACCCATCCCGAAACCTAGGGAGGACGAGAAGCTCATCAGGTATACCAACTCAATATGCCCTTACTGCTACGCATTACTACCAGCCATAATAGTTGAGCGTGACGAGAAGCTCTATATTAGGAAGATCTGCCCAGAACATGGTGAGATAGAGGAGATCTATCAGGGAAGCTCTGAATGGGCTAAACGAATAGAGAAGTGGTTTGTCGAGGGGCGCGGGCCAAGGCATGTGTACACGGAGCTAACGGCGCCCTGCCCCTTCAGCTGCGGTCTCTGCCCGCTGCATAAGAACCACACAGCCCTAGCTAACTTAGTGTTGACGAATAGGTGCGACCTTGATTGCTGGTATTGCTTCTTTTATGCTGAGAAGTCAGGTTTCGTCTATGAACCAACACAGGAGCAAATAAGGTACATGCTTAAGTCCTACTCAAGGCAGGGGGTCACGCCCGTAATACAATTGACGGGTGGTGAGCCCCTCTTACGTGAGGACATCGTTGAGATAGTTAAGATACTCAGGGAGATGGGCATAAAGCACGTACAGCTAAACACGAATGCCATTAAGTTCGCTAGGCTGTATTTAGAGAAAGGTGAGGAGGAGGCAGTGAAGTTCGCTAGGGCTCTGAGGACAACAGGCGTGAACACTGTCTACATGAGCTTTGACGGAGTATCACCTAAGTCAAACCCGAAGAATCACTGGGAAATACCCTTCATCTTCGAGGTATTCAGGAAGGCTGGCATGACCTCAGTAGTATTAGTACCCACGGTAATCAAAGGAATAAACACGGGAGAGCTCGGCGACATAATAAGGTTCGCTGCGCTTAACATGGACATCGTAAGAGCGGTGAACTTCCAGCCAGTATCACTTACCGGAATGATAAAGAGGGCTGAGCGTGAAAAGCTTAGGATCACGATCTATGATACCGTGAAAATTATTGAGGAGCAGACCAACGGACAGATAACGGTGAATGACTGGTACCCCGTCCCAACATCGGTTCCCGTCTCAGTCTTCGCTGAAGCCCTAGCAGGAAGGTTTAAGTTTGAGATGGCTAATCATCCTGAATGCGGTGTGGGTACCTACGTGTATGTCCGCAGGAGAGACGGGGATCTGGAGTTTATCCCAATACCTAGGATGATAGACGTTGAGGGCTTCATGGAATATCTGCGTGAGAAGGCGGAGGAACTCAAGTCTGGGAAACACAAGTTACTCGTAGGTACTAAGATACTCTTGAACATACTTAAGGACTTCATAAAATGGGGTGAGGTTCCCTCCGAGCTAAAGAGAAGCCTACCAAAACTGCTTCTAGAGATATTTACTAAGCAGTCCTACGAGGCGCTAGGCAAGTGGCACTATAAGTTCCTGTTCTTGGGAATGATGCACTTCATGGATCTCTACAACTATGATGTCGAGAGGGTCATGAGGTGTAACATCCACTACCTAATGCCGGACGGCAGGGTGGTTCCCTTCTGCACCTTCAACGTGTTAAGTGATGTCTATAGGGACTATGTGCAGAAGAAGTATATGTTCACCCTAGAGGAATGGAGGCGCATGAAGGGAGAGCACACGTTGGGAGAGGCGATAAAGTACAGAAGGAGCAAGGAGTTAATTAAGAGGATGATGACTCACCCACTGTACCTGAAGACCTACGGCCCATTCCTAGAGAAGTGGGTTGATATGTATCCATGGCTCAAAGAACTCATTAGCAAACACCGATAAAGCTAAGGTGGTGGGAACCCCGAGGACAGGGAATCGGGTTGAACTCGGGCCTCCTTTCTTCATTCTGGAAACTTATACCCGCAAAACGGACATACCTTAGCTTCCAACGGTACTAAGTGACCATTCGGACACCACTTAAGTCTCTTGCCACAGTTAGGGCAGAACTTAGCGTTAAGGGGTACCTCAACCCCGCAGTAAGGGCAGTAGAACTTCCTCTGAGCCTGGGATTGCGGTTGCTGTGGAGGTGTGGGTGCTTGCTGGGCGTAGGGACCATACAGTAGCGGGGGAATCATAACTATCCCTGCCCCAGTAGCTGCGCTTGGGGACTTGCCTAGCTCGGCGGCCACTGACTTGACGGTCTCCATCTGAAGAACCATTGCTGCGTTGCCTGTCTGCCGAATCCAGAATATCTTTTGCCTCCACTCATCCGTAGTGTCTACACCCTCGAACTTAACATCGATGAGTTCCAGACCCAACCTCTTGAAGTCCTCCATAACCCTCAGCTTAACCTCCGTGCTTACCCTATCTAGGTTCAGGAATACGTCAACAATACTGTATGTTGATAGGTACTTCATCAGCAACTCATTTATATATCCTCTTAGATAATCATTGATGTCGTCGGTGGTGAAGAGTGACTGTCCCCCAACAACCTCGTTCACAAAGACGGCAGGATCAGCTATGCGGAAATAGTATGAGCCCCTGAACATCAGTGGCGCCAGCTCCGTTGTCTGAGCCCTCCCACCGAAAAGTCCGCGGAACTGCTTCAGCGAGACAAATATTACTGTAGCGACGAAAGGTACCTTATCATAACCAGCTACCTTCGATAGGGCCTTAGTGAGCAACGGTAAGGTGGCGGTCGTAAGCACATGCCTCCCAGCCCTAAACACGTCATAAACCTTACCGTCTCTGTAGAAGACTGCCGCTTCGTACTCCCTAACTATTAGGACGGATCCCCACTCAATCACCTCATTAGGGTACTTCCAAACTATATCGTCCGGGCTCGGGCTTACCCATTCAATTACCTTAGGCATATACCGCACCACCCTACCTGCCGGGTTCGGTCTTGAATAAGTTATTCCTTAACTCTATTTTGTCAAGCACGCTATTAACTAGGCTCATGACTTCCCGTAGCTTAGCAGGGTTACTACGCGCCTCCTGGAGGACAGCGAGTAGGTTTTCAGTCATTGAAGCTATCTCAGCATCGATTCGCTTCAGTGCTTCGAGTTCCTGCTCCCTCACCTTAACCCTATCAAAGAAGCCAGCGTACCCTGTCGGCGCGTTCTTTATTTTAGAACCTGCTTCATCCAGTTTCTTCCAGAGCCTGTCGAGGTGAGTGGTCGATGCATCGTACATGCCGTCCAGGGCAGCGAGCATTAATTCCCTTACAATGCCACGCGCTCTCCTCAGCTCCTCGTATATGTAATTACGGACTAACCTATCATCCTCCCTGATTAATTCCTTAACCTTGTACCCATGGAACCCAGGGATTATTTTCTCGAGCTTCTCCAACAGGCCTAACTCCTTACCCAACTTCGACACCTGATTCCCTACCCGATGGATTAATCCCAACTATCCTTATTATTACCTTACCTTAGCTACTTACTAAAGCCATTGTTTTCATCGGGTAAGTTTATCAGGGGGGCTTAGTCATGCTGACTAGCACGTACGCTAACCCCATACCTATGAACAGGACAGCAATGCCGGGAACCATACCTGCTTGAGACGCGACAAATACCGCTACACCAGCCGCCACGACCACGCCTCCCCAAAACCGCCCTAGGAAATCACGCCGTGAAGCTGTGATGAAGGCGCCGACAAAGCACAACACTATCGAGACCGAGCTAATGAATGATAGGACGCCACACCAAGTCGCAAGGATTAGCACACCAATCACTACTAGTGTGAGGGCAGCGAGCATACCCTCCCTCAACGTAGCCCTACAAGTTAACTCGACACTACTGCTAAATAATGTGGTGTTCCACAATCAGCTAATGAAGTAGTTGGTACGTGTGAAAAAGCTCTGCAACTACTACTTAAGTACCTTCGTCCTATACTCCCCGTAGAGTTTGGAGACTTCGTTAATCCAACGCACTAAGTCTTCAGGCCTGTCCGGGTAATTGCGATATAACTCCTTGGCTTTATTCATGTACTTTGCTACTGCCCTTAACTTAAGTAGTAGGCTAGGTCTCCCTATCCCTGCCAGTAACCTCATCGCCTTATCCACTACTGAGAGCTCGAGGTCCCCCTTCATGGAGACCGTGTTCAGGTCGGCCTCCCTAATGATCTTACGGGACATGCCGTACTCGAGGTCGTCATCGTTCAATTGCTGGAGGAACATCCTGAATATGTCGAGGGCGGCTTGCTTTATGCCGTAGTGCTCTAGGAAGCACTTATTCGCGCCCCAGAGAGCGGTATTGGAAGTGTCTCCGTTAGCCTCTAGGTAAGCGTTAGCCAAGCACCAGGAGGTTATCATTGCTGAACCCTTCCCCCCACCATGCACGGGGTTCACCGCGTAAGCAGCGTCGCCAACGACCGCTAAGCCGTTCCACACTAAGGTATTAACAGGCCTCCTCGTCGGTGCGGGTGCGCCGCCGGCCTCAACTACCTCGCTCCCCTTAAACTCAGGTCTAGTTAGGACGTAGTTATACAGTAGGTCCTTAGGGTTGGGATATCCTACCCCATGTTGCACCCCTAAACCAACATTCACTAACCCCTTCCTAAGGGAGTACGGGAAGAACCACCAGTAACCGCCGGGCGCTACGCGCTTACTTATGTATATGCGAAGGATTTCCGGTTCGTCTATCTCTTGACTAAGCTTACGGACCTCGCGATAAGCAACTATGGCGTCCTCGGGATTTAAGGGATCTTTGATTGGCCAATCGTCAGGGACCTGATTAGCGAGAACCCTGGCGTATCCTGTGGCATCGATCACTAGCTGCGCGTGCACCTCAATCTTTCCGGAGTCCTTACGTAGGATGGCCCCCCGCGCGGTATTGTCCTTTATTATTAATTTAGCGGCGCTTGTCTCCTCCCAATACTCTACGCCTGCGTTGATGGCTTCTTTGATAAATCTCTGTGTGAATCTTACCCTGTTAATCATGAACCCGTCTCCCAACACCCTATACTTCGTGCCCTCCGAGGGTGAATACACATCTATACCCTTCACAGTGCCCGCGAGTTCCTCGCCGCTTGGGTACCTTACCCCTAGCTCGTCGAAGTGATGCTTACCCATGGCATCCCCGCATGCCTTATCACCCACCCGAGTGAAGGGTCGCATGTCGACGAGCAGTACCCTGACGCCTTTCCTACCCAGAAAGTATGCGAGCGTTGACCCGGCGATGCCTGCGCCCACTACCAGGACATCGTACTTCCGTGACACTTTACGACCCCGCTCTCATAAGCTACGGCGAAGCTTTAATTGCTTACCAGAAGGAACGGCGGTCCCCGTCGCTCCATCTACATCATCGACTCAGCGAGTGTCGTCAGGTCATCCCACTATCCTTAAGGGTAGGAAAAATTAAAACTCAACACCTAAAGACTTGGGTAGGCTTAAGGCCTTGGGGACGGGGGAGAGGATCTGCGAAGTATGTGGTGAGAGATCAGCGACCCGTAGGTGCAGGATCTGCGGCAGAAACGTTTGCGAGAGGCACTTCGATGAACGCAGGGGCATATGTATAGTGTGCTCCGATTTAACGTGCCAAGTTTGCGGGAAGAGGCTCTCGGTGGATGCCTGCGTCGTCTGTGGGAGACTAGTATGTAGGTCATGCTCGGTCGAGCTACAGCCCGGTATAAGGGTATGTACGTATTGCTATGAAAATCTACCGAAGGCACTGAGTGAGAGACCTGAACTCAGCTACTTGTCAAGATATATTCGAAAACGTCATTGACACACCGGCAATTAAAATAAAAGCTTAAAATGTGCCCGGCGCTATCCTCAAGGTGATGTTTAATGGGGTTTAGTGATGCGTTAAACCTCGTTGAGAATGTAATAAGGAGGTACGAGGGCGTGCGCGCCGAAGCTGTGAAGGAGGTTAAGATAGCTAAGGTCGCCGCATTCAATATAGTTAGCGAGATACTCCTCAGAGCCGAGCGAATACTGGCGTACTTAACCGAGTTAGAGAAGTTGGCAGAAGGGAAAAAGGTTTCGAGATTATGTGGTAACTGGGTGATTGCCGAGGACGACGGAATGACTTTAGCTTCGCGGGTTAAGCCGGCCTTGGCCGTGTCTTACTTAGCGAAGGAAAACAAGATAGTGCTCGCTGACTCCGTAACGTCGGTTATTATTAAGCCCTCAGAGCTGGCTGTGAAGTTCAGGTCACTCATTATCACGATACCCTTGACACGCGGTGGTATTGAGGAAAACGCAGACGTACTTAAGTCGCTGGGCTCGAAGATGCTCTTCGTAGTTGACGCCATACTAGCCAGAATAGAGATGTGTGGTAAAACGCACGGCATAAGGCTATAGTACTTTCCTTTCAAGGAGACTTCATGAAGCCTCAAGGGTGGGGCTGGCGCTTAATTTCGGTTATCCTAAATCCCTTCCTCCCAGAAACAGACACAGCATTTCATTAATTCCCGGCGCATAGAGGAAAACTAGAGGCACATTACTAGGCAATTTAGATTCACGTAACTTCCTGTAAACTCTTAAGGCTCCCTCAGGACTCATCCCACGCTTAACGCTCTTAAACTGGCACTCCCGGACTAGCTGCCGTCTCTGCATACCGTATCGACACGATACTAAGCGGTCGCCGTGGAAAACCGCTTGAAGATCCGGTTTAACTAGGAGCGGGATGAAGTAACCGAGGTAGAGTTCCAGGTACGTTGCCCTAAGACGCGTCGGGCAGGAATCGAGTACCGCCACGCCGGAAATTACGCTAGCGTCGTAACGTAAGCGAAGCCCAACCCATCGACACCTCCGCGCTGGCTTAGTAAGCTCAGCTGGAAGTAAGTTCAGGAGCCCCTCCAAGCACTCCTTGGGGCACACCGCCAAGAAGCGGGGGTCAGGGCACACCGCCACCTCAACCCGCTTATTTCGGCTCATTTCATGACCCCTTTTTAAGCCGTTCAAGTCCTTCTCGTGGGAGCAGGTATTGAATGTTAAGGAGCACAACGGTGCTGTCCTAGTGTATAGCGTGAGTGACCCTGCGGGCTCCGGCATAGCTGAGTACTTAAGGGAAGTTACAGCTTGCGTTGACGTAAGTGCTTCAAGGGCTGTTGAGGCATGGTACGTTAAGGACGTGGACGCTGTGCTGGCGGGATTCCCGGAAGAGACAATATTCATGGAATACCTTGATGAGGTATTCCCCTCGGCTAAGTTCTATGTCTTCCTATCGAAGCACTCCGCCACGTCCGGCATAAGATCCTTGACAACGCATCATACCGGCAACCCAACAGCCTCAGCCGTTGCCGGCGGCAGGCCTTACGAACTCTCCATAGCTTACCCAGTACTGACTTACAACTTCATCAGGAGTCTTAATGAAGTATCTAAAACACGTGCACTGCAAGGATTTGAAGTTGTTTACGAGGTTACGCACCACGGCCCTACCTCATTGAATAAGCCGTTATCCTTCGTTGAAGTGGGCTCAAGTAACAGGGAGTGGGGGCTTAGGGAAGCGCATGAAGTTGTTGGTGAGGCCGTGCTTGACTCTTTGAAGGCATTAAACCACGTGAGGTGCGTACCTATAGTTGGGTTCGGGGGGCCGCATTACGCAGAGAAATTCACGGAGCTCGCCCTAAGGGAGGATCTATGTTTCGGACACATAATACCTAGATACGCCCTCAAGGAGCTGCGGGAGACTCCCGAGAAGCTGGAGTTAATCATTAGGCAGGCAATGACCAAGTCAGTGCCAAGACCTGTGAGGGCATTAGCGATGAAGAAGGTGGGTTCACTTGCGCGCGATACTGTCAGGAAGGTAGCCGAGGATCTCGGCCTGGAATTCGCTATCATTAAGTAACGCAAGCATGAAGTAAATGCTTATACGGTCGAAAGCTTAGTTCGTTGAGGGTACTATGCACGTAGTGCTCAAACTCACAGGTAAAGTGTTCGAGCCAGGCAACGAACGAGTGCTTCTTGAGATAACCGGGATACTAAGGGAGAAAGCATCAACTGACCGCCTAGTAGTGATCACTGGTGGAGGTAAGACTGCTAGGAAGTATGTTGAGCTAGGCAAGGAATTAGGCGTGAGTAATGCGTGGCTGGACCTCCTAGGCATGGAGGCATCTAGACTCAACGCCCTCCTCCTCGCCGCATTGCTCGGTGAATTAGCCTACACGCCGATACCCCGGAGCGTTGATGAAGTCCTTCAGGGACTGTCCACGGGTAAGGTAGTGATTCTGGGAGGGCTACAGCCAGGGCAATCAACGAACGCGGTTTCAGCAATGATTGCTGAGCTGGTGAGGGCTGATCTACTAATTAACGCAACAAACGTTGATGGAGTATATGACAGAGATCCAAGCAAGTACCCGGATGCAAAACCCTTAAAGGAGGTAAGCATTCAGCAACTCGCTGAAATGCTACGCTCCCAGGACTTCAGGCCGGGGCATTACGAGTTACTGGACACCGTAGCGCTGAAGGTTGTAGCGCGTTCAAAGATAAGGCTAGTCTTCGTCAACGCCTTCAAGCCGGAAACGATCAGGCTCGCATGGGAGTTACGGCAAGAAGCAGGGACATGGGTGAAGCACTAGCTCCTAAGCACTCTAGGCAGTACCCTCATAATTCTGCGGGTGTGGATGGTCACTCCTAAGTTAAAGCAAATTAATCCCGCTAACATGACTTTCTTTGGTGCGGGGGTGCCCGAGCTCGGCCAAAGGGGGCGGGCTCAAGACCTTTCCGGCTGGGCGGAGAGACCCGCTGGCGTAGGCCTGCGTGGGTTCGAATCCCACCCCCCGCACCATCAATTATCCCAGCGCTAGAGCACGTTTAGTAACTCTTTAGCTTCCTTTGGTCTCTCACTAATGTCTAGTGAAAGACACCCTGCAAGCACTTCCCTTAACCTCTTATCCCTTACCTTAGCTAGGACCGCCTTATCCCGTTTAACTACCACATCATTTTCCACGACCTTACTCAACGTGTCCTTAAGTTTGCTGGGATCCCTACGGGCGATAGAGAATATGAAGGAATATAAGTCATACTTCTCCTTAGCCCTGCTGGGTTGAGCGCCAATTAACGCGTCCCTCAATGCCAGCACTATCTCTGCTCGCGACCCTAAAGTCGAGCCAGCTATTGTTTCCAGCACTATCATCCCTAGCGAGTAAACATCATTGTGCGTTCCTTCAATACCTAGGAGTAAGTACGGGTCACAATATGACGGGTTAACAAATCTTGTCAACTTCCTAGGGAACCTCCCTAAGAAACCGGTAATAAATACCTGCGTAGAACCTCCTTTTTCCGGGACTGGCGTTACTAATACCTTCTTCGGATCTAGCCAGAGATGTGCTACGCCGATCTCGTGCGCGCGTGTCAAGTACTGAATCACCCTTCTAAGGACGATCCTAGCAAAGTCTTCCTTCCCCTGCTTCATGACGTTATCCAAGAGGGTGACGCTGGCCCAGGGAATCACGAGGGATGGGGGTGCCGTCACCAAGTCATTCACACTACCATACTCTGTTCTAGGAATGAAGAGGCCCGAAACCCTAACCCCATTAGCTAACGCGACGCTAAAGTCCAACGCTAGTGATGAAAGTATGATCTTCCCATTCTCGCTCACTACTAAGGTATCTGAGGGGAGGACAAGTATCTGCTTCTGACCATCTAGCTCGGCCGGAAGCACTACTATGAATTCTGTGCTTATTAGTACGTCATTACCTACCTTCAATCCGTAAAGCTGAGTCCCGAGGAGAGAGTCAGGGTAACGTAACTCCCTACACTCATTAACGGCTTTCTCAACACTCGGTCTTAGCATACTTGGGAGATTCTCAAGCGGTACGCCATAAACATAGGAAGTACCTTTCTTATCTCTTACAAGTTTCAGAGCATCATCGCCGAAGACCCTCCTGCTTCCTTCACGTGCCGCCGCAGCTATTAACATGTCTTTACAGCAAAGTAATACGTAACCTTTTCCTTCACCATAATCAAACCTCACGAAAACAACCGTGCTTACTGGTGAGTCGTAAGAGAGTACCGGTCCTTGCGTCTCGATTATGTCGAGTAGATCAGCTGAGAACATAATCTTAGATATTACTAACAGATCCGAGAAGATCTCACTAACTTTTTGGAAGTTGCTGTATCTCCTCATCCGCTCCCTCCAACCCACTTTTAAATAGTGATGATTTAGGATATAACGATATGTACCTGCATCTCATTCTATTCTTTAGTACTTGAAAACAAAAGTATTACCTACGAAATAGGCTAGTGACACTTCAACCGTTGTAAATACCTAAGGTATTATTCCTCAATAATACGTAGCCCTAAATTATGGGTGCTTCGCAAACGTATTACTACTTAACAGTGTTAGTTTTAGGTCATTCACCCTTATTTCATCGGGCCTAGTCTTTATTACTAAACACAGCGTTGATTCTTTGGTGATGCTTATGCCCTTCATCACAGGAAATAAGAGTCGCAGAAGGATAGTTACGATTAGAATTCCGTTAAGCATGAATAGGGAGCTTGAAGAATTTGCAAAGAAATTTAACTATCCTTCAAAGAGCGAGCTTGTTCGTTCAGCAATTTTGGAATACCTAGCCGAGATAGAGAACGAAATGAAGATTAGCACCCATCTCAACACCGATAACGACTACTTAGAGGGGGATAGCGGCTTAAGTCAAGCGGAGGGGATAATCCTGGTTTAGGGGTGTGGTGAAGCTCGATCTTTTTCCCTTAAGGGAGTTCCCTCGAGTCCCTGAGGCGCTAGAATGAACGCGCTTAAAAGTAGCCCTACGCACCTCTCATTTGGTAGGCCACGGTGTGCGCGACGATGAATCTCCATGGAATGATTGAGAGGGCTAGGAGCGGGGATAAGCTAGCAATAGCGAAGATACTAACGGCAATTGAGGAGGACCCGTACAGTAACTCAGAAGCTCTGAGGTCCCTTTGGGTTAGGGAGCCCGCCTCACACGTGATTGGATTCACGGGAGCTGCTGGGGTGGGTAAGTCCACCTTAATATCGGCTGTCGCGCTTAGGCTCGCTAGGGAGGGTCATAGCGTAGCGATCATAGCGGTGGATCCCTCATCACCTTTCAGCGGCGGGGCCTTACTGGGGGACAGGGTAAGGATGCGGCGCCTCACGGGGAAGGTCTTCATAAGATCGATGAGCACGCGCGAGGAAGAATCCCTTCCATGGAAAGCCCTCCTAGCTATTGAGGTACTAGAGGGTCTCGGGTACGAGTACATCATACTGGAAACGCCGGGGGCAGGCCAGTTTAGCGTGAGGGTAATGAAGGCGGTGGACACCGTGGTGGTAGTGCTGATGCCTGGGGCAGGCGATGAAATACAGGCCCTTAAAGCAGGTATAATGGAGATAGGGGATATCTACGCAATAAATAAGGCAGACCTACCCGAAGCCGAGCTAACGTACTCCCAAGTAAGATTCGTGTTGAAGGACACCAGCAGGATGGGATGGGAACCCAAAGTACTGCTGACCTCACCCATAATGGGTCGAGGCATAGACGACTTAATAAACACGTTAAGTAAACACAGGGAACACGCCCAAAGCATTAACCTACTACGCACGAAAAGAAAAACGAGAAGAGAACTCGAACTCGAACTACTACTCATAGAAGCGCTGAGGAGGAAAATCCAACAAACACTACGCGTCAACAGCAAAGCAAAGAAAATCTACGAGCAAGCCATACACGGGGAAACAGACACCGTAACCGCAACGAAGCAACTGCTACACACAATCCTTCAAAGAGAATAATAAGGGGCGGGCTAGTAAGGTAAATTAATCCCCAACACATAAACCCCTAAATGGTGGTGGGGCCGTAGTTTAGCTTGGGAGAATGCGGGGCTTGGGTCCGCTCACGCGGAAGACGGCAAGAACCCCCGTGGTCCGGGGTTCAAATCCCCGCGGCCCCACCAAATAGATCCATATACTTGGTTCTCAATACTTCTAATTAGTGAAGGCTGATTTGGCATATCACCATTTTCAGACCGGCATATCAACCATGAGCGCTACTTGGCATATCAGACCGGCATATGACAGAACGATATTCTGCAACTACTATCAGAAGGTGACTATCAATGGTTGACACCAAGTTCATATACTTATCCAGCATACCAGATGATGTTCGCTACCGCATCTTTGACTACCTATGGGAGAAGGGTGTAGGATCTCGTTACCTAGGTATAAAGCCGTATCAAGCAAACGAGATCAAGAACAGGAAGAGGAGGGTTTCGGATGAATTACTGAAGCGAATGTTGGAACTTCTTACACCTGAGGAGTATGCTGAGCTTGTTGAAGGTGTTACAACTGTTAGGGTCGACCCAAATACGTTTGTCAAGATCCTCGTATCGGCTATCACAGACCCCACGCTAAAGCCCATCCTGGTTGAATTCGTTAAGAATAGGCTAGCAGCCGAGATCTTCGCTGAGACGACTAGGTATACTGTGACCAAGCAGGATTTAGAGGAGTTTAGAGAGTGGCTTGATAGGCAGGTTAGGATCCGCGAGAAGAACCCTGAGCTAGGTGAGGGTATCTCTAGAGATACCGCTTCTAAACACCGGAAGTATTTGAACGAACTACTTACATACCTGGGGTACTCCTTCACAAAGAACTGTATTAGTTGAGAACGGCGTACTTAAGGCAATTATGACGAATCTGTACACTTCCTATAGGCTCGGATTAAAAAATACAAGTAATGCTGGAAGGACGTATCTTACAGAGCCTTTTACCGTTCCGACAAATTTTGTGATAAAGGTAAAGAAACATTGTAACGATTTACAAGAACTATATTCAGCATGTAATAAAGGACTTGTAGTAGAATCGTTCTCTACACCTCAATCTGCTGATATTACTGGTCATTTTAAATTAAAGGCAGATCCCTGTTTCATTATAAAGAAAGGAAGCATAATCGGTATATCAAGAACCGTCTTAATTAGAGGAAAAATCTTCGAGTTTATGAGACATGAAATCATTGGTGGAGGGAAAACCGAAATTCAAGGTCGAGTGTCAACACCATATCTATGTTTCTTCATTCAAGACTAAGATGAGATTCAAAACTATAGAAGTGCAAAACTATATTGCTATGTTATAGTACTCTTGCTTCTTAGGTGTGACTATCGTGAGCGCAGGAAACAGAGAATTAAACCAACGCATCTTAGCTTTAGCAATATGTACGGAGTTTTCTATCTATTTATGCGTGCAGTTACTTCGTGTAGCTTTACCTCTCTTCTTCCTTGAAGTATTGAAATCAAAAACTCTAATTGGTATCCTTGGCCTAATCAGCGGAATTTCTGAAACCTTAACGTCGCTTATTTCTCCATTAATAGTATCAAGGATCGGATCCATTAATTCAATTATTATAGCGTTCATAACTTCTTCCACAGCCTTTTTACTGCTTACTCTTACTAACTCTATACCAATAATATTTGCTTTAGGTGTTATACGAAGAATGTCTATAGCAATCAGGCATATCGCTTATAGAGTAGCTATAAAGGTAATTACCTCTGAGCCAATGAAACTCTATGCATATGGTAAATATGGTGAAATCATTGCAGGCGTAGTGGGACCGTTAATAGCCTACACGATTATTGAGGATACAGGCATTCGCTCTGTCCTAATATTAGTTGCTATAATTCAAAGCACAGCTGCTTTCTTATGGTTCTTATATGAGAGATTAAGCACTATTAAAGAGAGCAAAAACATGAGAGAAACCGACAAGAAGAAATTCACATATTGGTTACCGTTAAACCCTCCACTAGTTTATATTCTTATAATAGACGTTATGATAGCCCTTCAGAACGCCCTCGTATTTACATATATGATAATGTATGCATACGAGTACAAAACTTTGCTATCGGGTATCCTAGGCTTAGTACTGTTAAATGTCGTTAAAGCCCTTACTGTATCGATGGTAGCCAGAATTA
>Ga0256833_1000530_pt1 | contig 29620 bp, 29 predicted proteins | sample 356284metaG_FD_190535 | JGI IMG/M metagenome (GOLD analysis project Ga0256833, IMG submission 190535) | Hydrothermal vent microbial communities from Mid Atlantic Ridge, Atlantic Ocean - 356-284 | ecosystem: Environmental > Aquatic > Marine > Hydrothermal vents | place: Atlantic Ocean: Mid... | reverse complement strand
AGGGGGGTCACCATGAACGCCTTCTCGATCTGGATGTTTTCGGGCTCGGCGCTTCCCGATGCCAGGATGGTTATGGGCATGGCGGGAACATGGTTCGTCACCTTCGTCAGGGCCTTGACCCGCACTTTTTCGATTGAAACCGCGTAGGTTTTATAAGAGAACGGAAAAAGGGTCCCATCGAATCTGGCGGAAATCTTTCCCTCGAAATACTCCGGCACGAAGGGAAGGCGTTTGGGGAGTTTCGACGTGATAAATCGCGCCAATGGACTAAGAACGGCGCCGCCTTTCAGGTTGAGCCCCGTGGATTGGAACATCGCGGCCCCCTTGAGCGTGAGGGGTTTTTTATAGACATCCCTTATTTCGAGGGATTGAACATTCAGGCGGTTGTCCTCATCCAGATCGCACTGGAGTTCTTTCACGCGCAGGCACGGCGCCCGGTAGGTCACGTCCAGGGAAAGATTGTCAATCGCCATTCCCGTCCCTGGCATGACGGCGGAAATTCCGGTTCCCTTGAGGGAGGCGCGGTGAATCTTGAGCCCGCTTGGACGGCCCTCGCCATCCCTTTCGACGGTAATCTCTCCCCTTGCCGTCCTCAAGATCCCTGCTCGAAAGGCCTGGCACCACGTGCGGTATTCCGTGGGCACCCGCTCCAGGAATCGGGGATTGTCTCTCGCGAGGGACACGGGGAGATTTTCACACGTGACATCCAGACGAACGGGCGCGGCGCCGGGGGGTGTAAAGGGAGCGACGAGGATATGGAGTCTGGAATCCCTTTTTCGGATCGTAAGGGCGGCGGATTGAACCTTTACCGTCCCATCAGCAAAATCCCCCCGTGCCTTCCCCTCCACTACGTCGAGGACACGCCATGAATGGCGGGGAATTTCCGCCTCGACAACCGGGCCTCCCCTCCCTTTCCGAAGGAATAACAGGACCTGCCGCAAGGGAAACCGGGCATAGGAGAAGGCGATATCGAATGCCCGGGCGCCACCGAGGTCGAAGGCTCCCCTTGCGGTCAATCCGCCTGCGGCGTCCCCGTTTTTTGCCTCGGAATGGCTGGCCAAAGAAAACGTGGCTTTCTTCAGGGACGGCCGGTAATCGCCCCGAAACGCGAGGGCCCGGAAAGCGAGGTGAAGGGTCCTGGAACCTCCATGGCGGCGCTGCTGAATACGGAGTCGCAAGGGATTGGTCTTCACCTCGAGATAGGGTGTCCTGCCGCCTGGTTCCGCCCGTTTCCAGCCCCCAGCGATCCGAAGCCTGAGGGGTCCGCCGTCGGAAACAAAACGCCAGTCTCTCCTTTCGAATCCAGTTTTACGGACCACCAAGGTTCCACCTATCGTAAAGTCCTTCCTGATTTCTCCCGCCGCGTCAAGGGACAGGTCCGCTGTCCCCTCCAATCCCCGCAGGGGAGAATTTCCCCAAACCGATGCCAGGTCTTTCAACGAGAGGTTGGTGACCCAGAGGGTGGCTTCCATAGGGAAAGACTTAGAGAGGGTGTAATGAAAACGGGTGTGGAATTCCGCGGGTGTGGTCCCTGCATTGAGGTTGAAATTACCCTCGAACTCCCCCTTGATCTCCTTTTTCCTGATCATGGTCCGTCCCTGGTCAATGAAAAGCCTCACGCGCTTATTGCCCCCCGACGTTTTGAAAAAAACCTCGACGGCCACCCTCTTCAGCAATACATGCGGCAACAAGAAGGTAAACCCGCCCGCCTCCTTGCCGGAAGCTGATCGGAGTTCCTGCGCTTCCCCCACTTTTCCGGACGGCGGGATCGGCCCCGGAAAGGCCCCCCGCCAGGTTCCGTTTTTCTCTTTGACGAGGCGAAGATGTCCATCCTCCACCGATAGCCGGCTGAAGATGATCTCTTTGCGGCTCAAAAAGGGCCAAATCTTGAGGGTCGCAACAAGTTTTCGACAGGACACCCAGGGTGAACCTCCATCCTCGGCGGGAATAGTCACGTCCTCCAACACGAGGTGAAACCCCCGGAACCAGTCCATGGAAACCCTTTTCACGAGGACGGTGCGTCCCGTGCGGTCGGACAACTGTTTTACCAGAAGGTCATTGGCTAAATGACTGTGGAGGAAATAACCGATTCCCAGGTAGCCCGCGAGGGACAGGATGACGATCCCATAAATGACTCTGAGCGTCCATCGCAGGGACCAGTGTATATTGAACCGTTTCATTCCGGCATTGTCCGGGCGAAGGTCAGCACGTCAATCCGATAGGCTCCCGCTTTTTTGAGGACCCCGGCGCAGGCACGGGTCGTGGCCCCCGTCGTGTACACATCGTCCACAATGAGGACGGCCTTTCCCCGAAAAACGTCGCGGTTCGTCACGGAGAAGATCCCCTGAATGTTGCGTCTTCTCTGGGCCCTCGTCAATCCTATTTGCGGCGGGGTTTCCTTTGTCTTGACGAGATGTGTCCTGTCCAGGGGAAGATTCAACAGTTTTGCCAGGCACTCCGCCACGAGAAGGGCCTGATTGTATCCCCGTCGCTTCAAGCCGTTGACGTGCATGGGAACAGGAACAAGGATATCCACCTTCCTGGCGAGTGCGGGCGCCTCGATCTCCTCATGCAGGAGAAACGCGATGACGGACAGGGTAGCCAGGTTGCCGTGAAATTTTAGGTGATGAACAAGATCCCGCGCCTTTCCCGTGTAGGAGAAAAGGCTCCAGGCCGAATCGAAGGACGGGGGATCTTGGCGACACTCCCCACACAAATGGGATACGCCCGCTCCCTTGAAAGGAGCGCCGCAACGCGGGCACGCTGGACGCGTGACGGGAAGGAACTCCCCCAGGCACGTTTCGCAGATGGGAAAGCGCCCGGCGTCAAGCCCTTCGGCCCCACAGAGGAGACAAACCTGCGGGAGGAAAAAATCCCCAACCGCCTGGAGAAAAGACATGGGGCTCACATCCTTTTACGAGCTGCCTCAAGAGAGATCGAAGTCGAGGGAATCGATCGCCCCGCACCGGGTACAGACGTCGGTCCAGACCCGGTAGGTCTCCCCGCACTTCCGGCACGCGTAGGTGAGACGCATCCAGTCCCTGTCCTTGGCCACGTCCTCGCAGAGATCGAAGGCCTCGTCCTTCCTGCCGTCCCGCGCCAGGAAGACGGCCTTCAAAAGGCGCATGAAGGGATAGTCCCAGGTCTTGTCCGGCAGTCCCTCGATGACCTTTTTGGCCTCCTCCATTTTGTCCTGTTTCAGGCAGTAGCGCACGTAGCAGAAGGCGAGGGCCACGTCGCCGGGGTGTTCCTTCAGGGCCTTGGCGTAGCGCTTCAGTATCTCGCCGTCCTTCTTTTCCTCTATGAAAATCTCTTCCAACAGGGGAAGAAAGGTGGCGTTTCCCGTCTTGGAATATCCCTTGTCCAGGATCTTGACGGCTTCCTTGATCTTGCCGCCGCGCCGGTAGGAATTGCCGAGCAGGATGTAAAGGCTGGTGTTTTGCGGGTCCTTCTTCAGGAGGGACCGCGCGATTTCCACGCCCTTCGCCACGGAGGCCTCGTCGGGCTCGTTCAGCAATTGCCGCGCCAGCTTGTAGCGGTACTCTGCCAGGCGTTTCTTCTCCGGTTCCCGGTCGGAGGACGCCTTGATGATACGTTCCTGGAAGGGGATAAGCTCCTGCCACTTCTCCTGCTCCTCCAGGATCTCCCGGGTGCCCTTGAGGGCGGGAAGATACGTGGCGTTGATGAGGAGGATCTCCTTGTAAACCTCCAGGGCCTTCTCCTCGAGCCCCGCGGCCTTGGCGAGGCGCGCCTCCTCCATCATCGTGGAGATCTTGGGGGAGTCCTGGATCAGCCGGAGCTGGGAAATGACCTGGTACGCCTCGTTCCAGCGTTCCTGCCGTTTGTAGAGCTCCGCCTTGACCCGCAAAAACCGCCCTTCTTCCTTGAAATCCTTGCTGATACTCTCCAGCCGATTCTCGATATCCTTCACGTTGCCCCACATGAGACGTTCCAGGATCACCGCATAGGCGGAAAGCCGTTCGATCTCGCGCTTCTGGGCCTTACGTTCCTTCCTGAGACGCAGGCCCCGCTTCGTGTCCCGGACGATGGTGACCACGAGAACGATCAAGGCCCCGAGGCAGAAGGCGAAGAGGACCAGGACGGTCAGCGAAACGTGAAACGACATACCCCGGATCAGCGCGAAATCGACGACCTGGGGATTCTGGTACGCGATGAACCCTACCATCGAAAGCAGGATGATAAGAAGCAGAAAAAAGATTTTCGAAATCATATCGCCATCTCCCTTTTTTCAAATTTTTCCAGGCGGGACTTGCACTCCACGCAGTAGATCGCCGTCGGCTTGACCTCCAGACGCTTGATGGAAATGGGCTCCCCGCACTCCTCGCAAATGCCGTAAGTCCCTTCCTCGATCCGCTCGAGGGCCTCGTCGATCTCCATCAGTTTTTTCCTGTCCGCCTCGTTCAGGCTCAAGAGAAGCTGGCGGTTCGAGAGATCGGAGGCTTCGTCCCCAATATCCATGGTGCCGTCTTTCCCGAGTTCGTTCGAATCCCTGACCAACTTCTCCATGTCCTTCAGGATCTTCATCCGTTCGTCCAGCAGCCTCGCCCTGAAACGTTCCAGGTCTTCCGGTCTCAGCATCACGCCACCTCCTTTCCCGTGTTCCCTTCATCTTCATCTTTAATAACTTGGCTCGGGGCATCGATCCACAGCCCCTCCAGGTCGTAATACCTGCGCACCGTCTCCTGGAAAATATGTATAATCACGTCCCCCGCGTCGATCAAGACCCACTTGCCTTCCTCGTAACCCTCCACGCCGAGCACGCCCCCCTTCGTCTTCTTGAGGTCCTCGTAGACGGCGTCGGCGATGGCCTGGACGTGCCGGTCGGAACGCCCGCTCACAAGGAGAAAACAATCTGTAAAGGGATTGACCTTTCCGATCTCGAGGATGATAAGGTTGAATCCCTTTTTCCCAAGCGCCGTTTCCGCAAGATGTCTCGCTTTCTTTTTCGCGTCCTTAAGAGAATTTAAAGAAACCATTCTTGTTTATAGATATCAGATGACCCGGAAAATATCAAACATCACTTCCCCAGCCGGTAGAGGCAATGTTCCTCGATGTAATCCTCCACGGCGAGGGGGATGAGGTACCGGATGGATCGGCGCTCGTAGAGGAGTTCCCGGATGTTGGTGGACGAGATGTCCATCAAGGTCACGCTCTGGTGGAAAATCTTAAACCCCGAGGGATGGATGTAGGAATCGTGGCGGCGGTCGTAGGTGTAGAGTCCCGCGACCTCGGCGGGCAGGACGTCCTCCAACATGAAACGGTGGTAGCCCGGGCGCGTCATGATGACGAAGTGGCAGAGGGAGAGGAGCTCGTCATATCGGTGCCAGGTGGCGATCTCCCGGAAGGCGTCCAGGCCGACGATGAAGTAGAGCTCGCCAGGGTGATGCGTGCGCATCCAGGTGACCGTGTCAATGCTGTAGGAAACCCCCTCCTTTTTCATCTCGTAATCCGACACCTCGAAGTGGGGGTTCCCCCGGATGGCCAGTTGGGTCATGGCGTAGCGGTGGTCCGCCTTGGCGATGCGGGCCGGGTCCTTGTGGGGGGGCAGGGCGGAGACCATGAAGATGACCTTCACGAGCCCGAAGGCGATGCGCACCTCTTCCGCCGCCCGGAGGTGCCCCAGGTGAACGGGGTTGAAGGTGCCCCCGAACAGCCCGATTCGTTTCGGCGGGGTCATGACGTCCGGACCTGGCCTTCACCGAAGATGATGAACTTGGTCGTCGTGAGGTCCTGGGCGCCCATGGGGCCGAAGGCGTGCAGCTTCGTGGTGCTGATGCCGATCTCCGCGCCCAGTCCCAGTTGCTGCCCGTCGCTGAACCGCGTGGAGGCGTTGACCAGGACGACGGAGGAATTGACCCGCCGCAGGAACGCCTGCGCGTTGGCGTAATCCCGGGTCACGATGGATTCCGTGTGGGAGGAACCGTAGGTTGCGATATGCCGGACGGCCTCGTCCAGGTCCCTTACCACCTTGACGGCAAGCACCAGGTCCAGGTATTCCGCCTGCCAATCCTCCTCGGTGGCGGAGATCACGCCGTCCCCGCAGAGGGCCCGGGTCCGGGCGCATCCCCGGATCTCGACCCCCAGTTCCCGGAACTTCTCGACCATCCCGGGGAGGAAGGCCTCCGCGACCTTTTCGTGAACCAGGAGGGTCTCCATGGCGTTGCAGACCCCCGGGCGCTGGACCTTGGCGTTGACGCAGATGGCCCGGGCCATCTCCAGGTCCGCCGACGCGTCCACGAAGACGTGGCAGACCCCCTTGTAATGCTTGATGACGGGGACGCGCGAGTTTTCCACCACGAACCGGATCAGGCCCTCGCCGCCCCGGGGAATGATGAGGTCCAGGTAGTCCTCCAACTGGACCATCTCCAGGATGGCGTCACGGTCGGCGATGGGGATGACCTGGACCGCCTCCTCGGGCACCCCCTCCTCGGCGAGGGAGCCCTGGATGATGCGCCCGATGGCCAGGTTGGACTCCAGCGCCTCGGAGCCCCCACGCAGAAGCACCGCGTTGCCGGACTTGAGACACAGGGCCGCGGCGTCCGCCGTGACGTTGGGACGGGACTCGTAGATGATACCCACCACCCCGAGGGGAATCCGCATCTTTCCCACCAGCAGACCGTTGGGACGGGTCCACATTTTCACCACCTCCCCCACGGGATCCGGCTGGTCGGCGATCTCCCGGATGCCGGAGGCCATCCCGGCGATGCGCTCCGAGTCAAGGATCAGCCGATCGACCATGGCGTTGGACAGTTTTTTCTTCTTCCCCTCCTCCACGTCCTTCTCGTTGGAGGCGATGATCTCGCTTTCCCTTCGGACGAGGTTGTCCGCGATCTTCAAAAGCGCCGCCTTGCGCTTCGGCGAGGGCAGGGACCCCACAATACCGGCCGCCTCCTTGGCCTTTTTCGCCATTTTAAGAATCTGTTCCATCGGATGCTACTCCTTTCTTCCCGGGCCCAAAACCACCAGGTGGTCCCGGTGAATCAGTTCGTCTCCATAGGTGTATCCCAGGATTTCCTTTATCCGCGAGGATCGCTGCCCCATTATCTTCTCTATCTCGTGGGAACCGTAATTGACCAGACCCTTGGCGATGAGATCATCCGAAAGGTTGCGGACGTCCACCCCTTCCCCCCGCTCGAAGTTCCCGGAAACCCGGACCACCCCGGAGGGCAGCAGGCTCTTTCCGCCGTAGAGGAGGGCCTTCACCGCGCCCCCGTCCAGGTAGAGGGTCCCCGCGGAGCGCACCCCGTAGGCGATCCACTGTTTCTTGCGACTCAGGGGGTCCCGCTGGGGCATAAACAGAGTCCCCACGCGCTCTCCCGAAAAAATCTCCCTCAGGATGCCATCCCGCTTCCCGCCGGCCAGGATGGTAGGGATTCCGAAGGACGCCGCCTTCCGGATCGCCTCCAGTTTCACACCCATCCCGCCGATGCCGGTGGGACTGCAGCTTCCCCCCGCCACGCACATGATCTCCTCATCGATCTCGTCCACCCTGGAGATCATGCAAGCGTCCGGGAAGACCTTGGGATCCCTGTCGTAAAGCCCCTCCATGTCCGAAAGGATGACAAGGAGGTCGGCTTGAATGAGGCCCGCCACCAGCACGGAGAGGTTGTCGTTGTCGCCTACCTTGATCTCGTCCACCACCACGGTGTCGTTCTCGTTGATGATAGGCAGGGCCCCGAACTTGAAGAGGGCGTCGATGGTGTCCCGGGCGTTCAGGTAACGGCGGCGGTGATTCAGGTCGTCGCGGGTCAAGAGGATCTGGGATATCTGGATGCCCTGCTTATGAAAATAGGTATCGTAAAGGGCCATCAGGTGCGGCTGGCCGATGGCGGCGATGGCCTGTTTCTCCGGTATCCCCTCCACCCTGCCGCGTAGGCCGAGCCGGTCCATCCCCACGGCGATGGCGCCGGAGGAGACCAGGACCACCCGCCTCCCGGACGCGAAGACCTCGCGGATGCTCTCCGACAGGAGCCGGATCCGCTTGCGATCGATCTTCCCCCCCGAGGTGGTCAGGACGGAACTCCCGATCTTGATGACGACCCGCTGGGCCTTTTTTATGATTCCCTTTCGTTCCACGATTATACCAGTTTACAAAACCCTTCGACGAGTTGCAACAACGCGTCGATCCCTTCCCCCGTTTTGGCTGAAAGGGTGACGACCCGCAGGCCCGCCCGTTCCGCCATTTCCTCGCGGAGAATCTCGAGGAGTTCCCTCGCGCCTGCCTTGTCCGCCTTGTTCAGGACCACGATTTTTCGCTTCCCCGCCAGGCCGCCCCCGTGGGCCGCCAGCACGGATTCAACATTTCCCAACTCGCTTAGGAGGTCCTCCTTCGTTTTTCCCTCGGCAAGTTCCAGGAGGACGAGGAGCACCTTCGTCCGCTCTAGGTGCTTCAAAAAGCGGCCCTCCTTTCCGGCCGCGATGCCCGGGATCTCCACGAAGGTAAGGGGATCCGCGGGGGGAGGGGGCTGGTAGACTCCCAACTGTGGAACGAGGGTCGTGAAGGGATAGTCCGCCACTTTCGGCGTCGCGGCGGAGACGCGGGACAGCAGTAGGGACTTTCCCGCGTTCGGCGGGCCGACCAGCCCCGCGTCCGCCTTCAGCTTGTAGATCAGGCGCAGGGAAACCCGATTGCCGGGCAGACCCTTTTGAGCGAACCTGGGGGCCTGGCGCACGGAACTCTTGTAGTGGACGTTCCCCTTGCCGCCCTTGCCCCCCGTAGCCACGGTGACCTCCGCGCCGGGGGTATCCAGGTCGGCCAGGAGCTCCAGGGTCTGTGCCTCGTAAACCTGCGTCCCCACCGGAACGGCCAACCTCAGGTTCGCGCCGTCCTTCCCGTGCTGCCGGTTCCCCCCGCCGGGCGCGCCGGCCTGGGCCTTGAAGAACTTTTTGTGCAGATAGTTGGATAGATCCGAAAGGTTTTCCCGGGCGTAGAGGACCACGCCGCCGCCCCTTCCCCCGTCACCCCCGTCCGGCCCCCCTTTGGGGAGAAAACGGGCGCGCCGGAAATGGACAGACCCTCCCCCTCCCGAGCCAGATTCGACCACGATATCCGCCTCGTCGATGAACACCGGTTTCATGATAGGGAAAACCCCTTTGTGGGAAAGGGAGAGAGGGAAGCTAAAAGAAAACGGCCTTAATAGACGCTCACGCGTTTCTTGTCACGGCCGAACCGCTCGAAGCGCACCGTCCCGTCGATCAGCGAGAAGAGGGTGTGGTCCCTTCCGATTCCCACGTTGGCGCCTGGGTGAAACTTCGTGCCCCGCTGCCGAACGATGATGTTTCCCGCCTTGACGAACTGGCCGCTGAAACGCTTCACGCCGAGCCGCTGTCCCTGGCTGTCCCTGCCGTTCCGGGAGCTTCCCCCCGCTTTTTTATGTGCCATGTCCGAGCCCTCTCAACCGACCTTGATGGTGTCGATGCGTAATTTCGTGTATGTCTGGCGATGCCCCTGTTTCCTGCGGTAGTCCTTGCGCCGCTTGAACTTGTAAACGACGATCTTCTTCCCCTTCGTCTCGCCGAGGATGGTGGCGGACACCGCCGCGCCCTCCACGACCGGGGTTCCGATTTTAACGTCCGAATCGGTCCTGAGCATCAGGACCTCGTCGATCTCCACGCTATCGCCAGGCGCGCCTTCAAGTTTCTCGACCTGGATCACGTCCCCCTCGGAAACCTGAAACTGCTTGCCTCCCGTTTTTATCACGGCATACATCCGTTATCCCTCCAAAAAATTTGCCTGTATATAGTAGATTCCACCCCGCTTGTCAAGCCGCCCCCGTTCCGCGAAATCGCAGTGGCACCAAGCCAACCGCGGGTCTCTCCCGATTCACGAAATCTCTTATAAGTAACCCTACGTATCTACTCGGCACGTTTTCCTTCCCACACGAGCCGAAAACCTAGATCATCATCCCTGCTGTCCGGCTTGTCATTCCCCCGGTTCGCGCACCGGACGTAACTGGGATAATAGCGCCACGATCCTCCCCTGATGACTCGATACGCACCGTTTTTCGGGCCTTTGGGATTGTTCCGGGGAGACCGGGCGTAATAGTATCTGTCATACCAATCCTGGCACCATTCCCATACATTCCCAAGCATGTCATATAAGCCGAACCTATTGGGAAGGAAGCGCCCGATTGGCGCCGTAAAGGCATAGCCGTCATCACAAGGGAAATTGTACTCCCAACCATGCGCCCTGTCGGCGACGGATGCATACCGGCATGCGGTCGCGTCCACTTTGTCGCCCCAATACCAGAACGTTTCGGTTCCTCCGCGCGCGGCATACTCCCACTCCGCCTCCGTCGGCAGACGGAATCTCCAGCCCGTTTTACGGACAAGCCAACGAATGAAGGCCTGAACCTCCTTCCACGACACACAGCAGACCGGTTCGTCGCCCACCTGTTTGAACCCCTTGGGGCGGGCTATGGCCCCGCAACGCCAGAATTTCGTTCCTTCCCGTTTGCAGTTGTAGTGCGTGTCCCGCATGAACCATTTCCATTGTCCTACCGTTACCTCGTATCGTCCCATCCAGAAACCGTCGACACACACCGTGTGCCGAGGCTTCTCGTCCGCAAAGTACCGAAAATATTCATCCTCACCAACAGTCCGAATAAGATAGGCTTCCTCAGCATGGGTTTGCCCCATCTGGAAACACCCTTTCGGCACATAGATGAACTGCATCCCGGTCAAAGACTCTGTCCATATCTCGCCCGGACGGGGGGAAGATTCTTTTAAGGAATTAAGCCTAAATGACAGGTCACTCCCACATAAAAGGGGACGTTTTGCTCCAGCCAGAAACAGGATTACAATCATAAAAACACCCAGGGCCCATCTCTCTCCCGATCGCCTCATGTTTCCTCCATGATGGTTAATCCTTTTCCCACCATTCCCTTTTCGTTTCAACGGAAAGATTGTCCGAAAAAGAGATCAATCCCACCGCTCCGGACAAGAAAAACAATCATGGGCATAAATGCGGCAACCATGAAGAGGATCCAAAAGATCCTGGACCACCGGATCATCCGGGTTTGGACCGTCGCGATTTCCCATTGGGCCTTCGGGTAACGCCGAAGCAGGGGATTTAGAACACCCGGCGTGATACCGAAGAACGCAGCCAGGAACAAGGGAAGATAGAAAAGGTACCCGACACAGAAATTTTCCCGCTTCAGAATGCAGAAGGGGCAGTGAAGCGCCGGCATCTGGTACACGTAGGGGGCGGTAAAGGCGATGATCGCCGCGATGCCGAGGAAAAATCCGATCGTGGAAAAGAAGCCGTGGAGGAGTCTTCCGATCCGGCGGGCCTCCCACCTGAAAACGTACGAGAGAAAGAGGAAGCCCCCCAGATATCCTACCAAAATCCACCGGGTCTCTCTTGGGGGTAGCGAAGCCACTGAAGATGCGTAACTCTGCCCACCGACTTCGAAGACTACCCCGCAACACGAGGTGATGACATTGGGGTCGAGATGGATAAAGAAGAGAAACTGCAACGTCACGTCCAGCACGAGATAGGGGAAAAGGAAAAGCCCATACGTGTTTTTGAACCGGGTCAAAGGAAACCCTTCCACGTTTTCATCGATATGATGAAGAACCACCCAAAACCCATAAACAAAAAGTCCCAAGATCTTTACATACAGGCTGGGATACCCCCATGCATCCGCCCCGAATACACCGATGGCGCACATTGCCCCGGGAATGAACGGGGTCAGCGTCCGTGCCGTCAGTTCGAACACGACCAAGGAAAGAATCTCGAACAGAAGACTCCAGGAAATAATGGTGGCGATTAGCTCGGACCTGCGCTCCAGCTCGAGTTGCTCCGGAGCGTAGGATCGCACGTCCCAGCGACGAACGATCCTCAAGGCGTTCAGGAAGGCTACCGCATTGACGCAGAGAATTCCAATCTGCCCGATCATGAGCGCGAGAACCCAGGCGTTCCATATCATAACGCTCTCCTACCAGGCATTCTTATCCCGCCATGTCGATGCGTCATTTCCCAAGCCTTCCGTCCCGCATGCGCAAAACCTGTTCCGGCAAGTCGCTTTCCATGATGATGGGATCATGGGAGGTAATAATTAATGTCTTGCCCTCACCGTGAAGCTGTTTGAAGATCTCGACAATCTCTCTCGAAAGCTTCGTATCCAGATTCGCCGTGGGTTCATCGATCAAAAGGATCTCCGGATCCGCCATCAGGGCCCGAGCCATGGCGAGGCGTTGTTTCTCCCCACCTGAAAGGATCGAAGCGCGAACGTGGGCTTTTTCTTTCAAGCCAAACCTTGCAAGGAGTTGCATCCCTTTTTTATGAAGCTCTGACAGCGAAGGGGCATCTGGATACAAAACCAGGCTCAGATTTTCCAGGCTGGTAAGATCCGGGATAAGGTTAAACTGCTGGAAGAGAAATCCGATGTGATGTCGCCGAAACAGCGTCCGAAACCGCTCTGAGAGCAACGTTGTCTCTTTCCCAAGAATTCGAATCCTCCCCGCCGTTGGTCGGCTCATAAGGCCGATCACGGACAACAATGTCGTTTTCCCGGAGCCGCTGGGCCCTGCGATAACGATCGCTGAACCTTCAGGAACTTCCAACGAGACCTCCTTCAACGCCGCGAACTCGTTGGGGCGACCCGGATTAAAAACCTTTTCTACGAATTCCAACTGTATCGCTGTCATCTTCTGAACACCACCTCCGGATCAATCGTGCAGGATCGCCATACGGGAACAATCCCCACAGAAATATAAGGAATCACCGTCAGGAACATTAATCCGAAAACCTTTGAAATATCCAATACGGGGGGGATGGGATGGGGCGGATAAAGAACCGACCAGCCTGTCAAGGCAATCCTCAAAACAGGCGCACCCAAAACAAAAACGTTCACATAGGCCAGGAGAAACCCAACCAGAAATCCCACCAGGGACAGGGCCAAGGATTGGAGCATCGTCATCTGAATCACATCCCTTGTCTCCCATCCAATGGCTTTTAAAATCGCGATCTCCATCTGCTCTTCCCGGGACAGACCGGCCGCCCGGTCATAGGCGAGGATGAGGAAAGCCAGGAGACAGGCCAGAGAGACGGTGATCATCAAACCGCTTCGAAAACCATAGGAGGTTCCATAAGTCCGGACAAGTTGCTGCTTCGCGATAAGCCGAGCCCCCGGCAGAACATTGGCGATTTTCTCACCCACTTTGGCCACCTCGACCGGATTTGGCACAAAGACAGCCAGATCCCACGCCATGGCTTTATCCATGCCAAAAAGATCCCTGGCATCCTTATCCGTCATCACGATGGTATCGTGCGTCCACAACGAAACCTCTGAACGGAATGAACCCGCGACAGTGAAATTGATGGGGCTCCCGTCCGCGCGTTCCAACTGCAAGCGTCCACCAACTGCCAAATACCGGGCCTTCAGAACTCCCTCGCCAATGAGCACTTCGCGTTTCTTCAACGGCCAATGAGTCAATCTCGTAAGTGAGAGGATTCCTCTTGCCGATTCTCTATGTATATTATCACAGGAGACGCCGACAACTGTATAATTGGCGTTGGTATACCGGTCAAAATAGTTTCCCCAGACCCGGGGGACGACCTTGCTCACCCCGATGATCTTTTTTACCTTTTCGGCGTCTTTCATGGGAATGGGGAGCTGACGCCCCGCTTTCAGGTTTTGTACGATAATATCAGGCTGAACCTCTAAGGCCTTCAGTGCCTGCACATGAAGAGCGTTCATCATCATATCGATTCCGGAAAAAAGGAATACGATCAAACCGAACAAAACAAAAATGGATATATTCTTTATTTTTCGGCGCATCAACCCGCGGATAGCGAAATTGGCAAGATAAAAAAAGGATTTCATATCTGCGCATCCCCTTCAAAACGTATACACATTGCCGCCTCCATGCTTTCCCGGTTCAAGGGTTCCCCTCGAATGCCGGAGCCTCTAATTCGATTCGCGTGCGGACACCCGGAAAATGGGGGGGAGCCCATGCCATCCCCGCCGGAAGGTAATCAGACTGGCCGGGAAAATCCGGGAAGGGGGATCCGGGATAGGAAAGCGCAAGGTGACGGATGTACCGGGCACTGGTATTCATCCCCGGATCCCCGCTTGGGAGAAAAGATCGGGCGGCCCTGAGCCGGTTTAATGGGATCCCTTCCTTCACCCAGGCGTGAAGAAATGCCCCTCCAAGGAGTAAAAAGAGTATCCCAAGAACCGCCGCGTAAATCCTAATGTACTTCATGACTCAAATCCTCAGCTTGCACTCCACATCTCCCCTAAAACCGCCGCTTCCACGTCAATCCTACCATCCAGTGGTACTTCTCTCCTAATTGAACCCCCTTGACATCCTCGTATAAGGGAATGCCGAACATCCCCCGCACGTTCAGGTTCCCACCCCAGACGAGGAAAATTCGGTTATGGGTGACCAGCGTCGCGTAAACATGCTTTCCTCCTGAGTCATGGATATCCTCGCCGTTCAACTGGCTCCTTTCGGAAAAGGAACCGTCCAGCTCGAGTCCCACCACGTTATCCGGCGTCGGTGTGAAGTGGAAGGCCACCCCACCTTTGAGTCCGTCACCGAACTGGAAATCATCGCAGTTCTCAAAGTTGTGGATATACAATAGGCTCGAATGAAACCAGAATTTACCTATATGCTGGCTCCACATCGCTCCGCCCGTCAGTGAAACCGACCCTTTGCCAAGTTGCAGCGCAGTCGGATACGATTTATCGTAATCTCCTGTAGGTAAGGTAGCCCCAAAACAGATCCCGAAATGCTTGTTGAAATACGCATCGTGATACAACCGCCACCGCACATTGAGAGCAATGTCACCAATCCCGCTACGGGTCTTTTTGATCTCACCGCCCTTTTTGGTACGAATGGTCAATTCTTTATCGAGCCTGGGAACCACTGCGGAAAGGGTTATATTATCTGTAAAACCATATACCATCTTCAAAAACGTTATATCTGCCGTCATCTTTTTGGGACGCATCGGTTTGCTCGTGAAGGCCTCGGCATAACTGATATCGCTGCTTCCGGAAATCAGGTTATCTTTTCTGATCTCCCTATACCCCAAAGCGACGGCGAACACGTTCTTCGGAGGAGTCGCCGCCGGCGGGATCCGAAAGGGCACCGTCATGCCCACCGGAGAGATAAGGGCCAGAAGTGATTCCAAAGACTCGATTTTCCCCCCATGTTTCCGAATGAACCGTTCGGCCTCCTCATGCGAAGCAAAGGGAAGGATGTTCGGGATCATATCTGGAATCAAATCACTTCCGATGACGTATGTGGCCTGCCTGAAATCGATCGGTTTCTGGCGGATCCAGTCCGTAGCACACCCTTCTTTCACCGCCTCAAGCCCCCCGTGATCATTGATATCCCGGAATCCACAGGCCACTCCGCAGTAATAGGATTCCTTTCCATTTTTGAAAAGGAGCTTAAACGCCGTCTTTCTGTATCGCTCGATATACATCCCGCAGACGGGGCACTCCATTCCTTTATGGATATGCATCTCGCAATGCCCCACCGGTTCCGCCGCGGCCCCTTTACCCTCCAAGGCGAGGAATATCGCGCCGCACAAAAAGAAAGCTGTCACCCCGAGCGCCCATACAAACTTTCGTCTTTTTCCATACATTGCCCTTCTCCTATCAGAACTTCATCATTGAAGGGATTATTTTCTCATTCCGCGCCTCGCCCGTTCAATCTGTTCCTCGGTTACCTCATCCAGGTGAAGAACAGCGGTACCGCCATAATCTTTCTTCAAGATCTCCGCCGCTTCCTTTCCCTTGACCGGAACCACATCCCATCCCATCGGCCCCACGAGCGTGGTTCCGGCGACGAAATAGGTATCCGGATCGTTCGCCTTTATCTTCTGGGTGGTATAGTAATCGGTCACCCACATCAGCACGATATCCTTCTTGGTCCTCCCGGGAAAGTATTTGCCAATATGGTGATAGGCATGCAGAAAGCACTTGGGCGAGCAGAAGAACACCGTCTTGCCGTCCTTGAATTTCATTCCCGCGTTCCATTTGGGATACCGGGCTGAAAACATTCCACAGACGGGGCATCGCTCTCTCTTGGCCGGTTTCGGAAACTCTTCCGCCCACGCAATCTTTTCCCACATCCACCCGCGCCGCATTATCAACCCCGCGCCGAGGACAGACCACCCCATCGTCTTGATAAACGATCGTCGATTCATCTTCCCTCTCTCCCGTTGGGTTCGTTATTTCGCCGCTCTGAGGCTCCAAATATAGAGCATAAGAGGATGAAGGTCTCTCTCCGGTATCTTGAAGGCCTTCATCTTTCCCCTCCCTTCAAATATCACCTTTTTAATCTTCACCTTACTGTCCATCCTTTTCGCAAAACCGGGAGACACCCAAGCGGGGGCCTTTCCAACTCCTTTGCCCCCATCACCATGGCAGGCGAAACAACCGTATTTCTCGGCAATCTTCTTTCCTTTTAACGCCATTTTGGAACCCTTTTTTACAAGCATCCTCTTGTCGGCAGCCATGTCGCGATAGGCCTCCGATAAGGCCTCACGAAACCTGCAATACTTCCCTCCATGTTTCATTTGAATGGCGAGGGCATCTTCAGCCCTCGCAAAGGCGATCTTGCTTTTTGTGGTCATGGTTCCTGGGATATCACTCCCCACGAGGTAAATAGCTTCGTCCGCAGGAACAAATTTCCCTGTCACGTAATCCACCACCTCGACCTCCTCTATATTCCCCGCGTATTTTCGGAGTGCGATCGCCACACAATGAAGGCTGCAATAAGTTTCTTTGTGTCCGTCCTTAAAGGTCAGACGATGGTTTGTCTTGTGAAACATCTTGAGATTCATCCCACAGATCGGGCACCACTTCTGGCCTTCACCGCCCTGCTGGGCCCTTGCCGGGCTCAGTGCCAGAACCACGGCGAGGATAATTACGACAAGCACAGAGGTTTTTTTCATGTTTTCCCTCCATGTATTGAAATTCATTAAATATTTCCAAAATAAATCTCCATGCGGCTACGCGGCCACTCCCCACCTTTCGGCGAAGAAAATTCCTTGCAATCTGCCTGAGCTTATGAAAAAAGACGACTTGACCGAGCGGGACCCGCCTTATCCGGGCCGGTCATGAGAAACCATGATAAACATTTTTAAGGGGCGGTGTTCAATTCCCACCCCCTTTGTTCCGTCAGGGGATGAAATCCCGGGGGAAATTCCCTGGAGGCAAGGAACCTTCCAACCGTTCCTTAAATCGAAATTACCCGCGCCTTCGAATTTCCCCTTCTTCCAGACAAGAAAATTGAAATGCTCATGCTGATCGTGCTGATGCCGGACGGCATAAAACTCCCCCCCACGCCCTGTGTGTTTTTCGCAGACTGTCCTATACAGACGGCACGATCCCGCTCCTTTAAAAGCGGTGGAGGGAACCAGAAAACCGAGCTGAAACGACAAAAGGAAGGTAAGAACTCCCGGCAGAAACCCACGCAGAACCTTCCCGTCTTTCCGGTTCCCCCTGGGCAAGAAAATCAAAAAATATTCACGCAACCATCGCATTTCCCGTACCGATCACCCCCCCGGGTGAAGATAACGCCCCAGGCTCCGGGTCATGTAGTCCGCGTCGATCCAACCCAGGATAACCTCAAGAATCTTCCCGTCCTTGCCAATCAAAAAATTCGTCGGAAGCCCCTTGACATGGTAGGCTCTCGCTACTTTCGCCCCTTTGTCCAATAAGATCGGGAATCCAACGGGATGTTTCTTCACAAAGTCCTCCACATGCACTCTGGGCTGATCCACGTTGACACCGAGTATTTCGAAGTTCGGATATTCCTTCTTCAATTCCGGGTATATCCTACCCAGCACGTCGAATTCCTCGTGACACCGGGGACACCACTCGGCCCAGAAATGTAAATGAACCAATTTCCCACGAAAATCGGACAACCGATAGGTTTTCCCGTCCAATCCGGCGAGTTGAAAATCGGGTGCCATATTCCCAATTCCCGCAGGGTTTTTCTCGCTGCAGCCGGTTACCCCGATCAGAACAAGTAATGAAAAAACGGCCAACCACTTGAACGCAATACCCTTTCCATCGTTAGAATTTTCAATCCCCCTTTTGTTTTGACAACACATCTCCCACTAAATCCTACAAATCCTGTCTTGAAAATATGTATCCCGCTACGATGAGCGGAACGGCAATCCACAAAATAATCAACCCGGCACTAAGGATGATCCCGGCACCCAGACCGCCGTATTGGCGTATCAAGCCCGCTCCCGCGGGTCCGAGCGCCGAGGTTCCTCCCACCGTCATGAGGGTCAGCACGCGGACGATATCGATGGGATTTCCAAGGAGCGAGAAATAAAGCACCGTTCGGAGATAACGCTCCTCCACGGCGTAGGATATGGCGATCACGCATAGATCGTAAAAGATCACGAAGAAAAACCATAGAAGCAAGCTGACCACCAGGGCCTTGGCCTTCCCGCGCGAAAGAACCGTAATCATGATGGAAATGGACATGAAAATAGTGGCCAGACCAATTGAGAGACCGACAAAGATGATATATTTCCAAATCCCTTCGTACCCAGACCTAACGGCGATGACCAAGCCCGCGACGCCAAACCCGATTAACGTGGAAACCAAAAGCGTAATAAAAAGTCCCCCCGCCTTGCCCGTGAGAATCTCGACACGTGAAAGCGGCTGGGCGGCAAGCATATCGATCTCTCCCCGCTCTCCGGAAAAGCTGTTGGCACCGAGAACCAGCGCCACGATGGGAACCACGTAGATAATCAGATTCAAGAGGCTTGCCACGGTGCGGTAAAAGTCCTGGAACTCTACTTCGTATCCGATGAAGGCCAGTCCGAAGTAAGAGATCCCAAGCGCGATCAGTGCAAATGTGAGGCTGAATCCCATGATCCACTTGCTCCGCACGTTCATCAACAATTCATGATTCGCAATATATCCGATCATTTGAAGTCGCATCAGAGTTTTTTCTCCTCTTCCTTGAAATGGCCTCCTTTGACCCAGAATTTCCCCAAGACCTTCCCCGTATCCATGTCGATGAAGGCGAAATCCTTTCCGGGTCGGTCCGCAGTAAACCGAATCTGCCTCGGATGGCCCCTTTTTATCTCGTCGAAGGTCGCGACATCCTCGTACCCTTTGATCGTTATATGATAGATCTTGTTGTCCGCCGTTTCCGCCACGACCTCCACGATATCGTTGAATTGCACCTCCACCACGTGCGGGAACATTTTCCCGTTCTTGATAACGATACGCGCTACCACGTTGGCTTCCTTGTAAAGCCCCCAGAGATCATCAAACTTCAGGATCGTTCCATTATGCTCCTTTGCAAATGCGACCGCCTTCCCTCGGTCCCTGAAGCAGGCCACGCCGAATCCCATGACGGTCACGATATTCGCCCTGACAAAAGTGGCCTTTTTTACATTGATCCAGGTCTTGTCGTAATAGTCCTTGACGAAATAGGCTACGACGTCATCCGGCGTGATACCCAAATGCAGCTTTCTCGAAAGGTCAAAATACCGGATCATGCAGATGGGGTCATCGAATTTCTTTACTTTGCCCTTTTTGGTAATGAACTCCGCGGCAAAGCGTTGATCCGTGATAAGCATACGGCATGTCTCGCAGACATCCTCTTCCGGGTAGATATCCACGGGTTCGGGGTTTTTACTGCCTCTGCAACCGGGCAAGACAAGAAAAAAGAGAACCAGGAGGATGCCCAAAGGACGTATATGTTTCGCTACGTTTCCCACGGACTCTCCCTACAATCCGACGTCATCGCCTCGATGGGATTTTTCGAGAATCTTCATATAAACCTCTTCAAGGGGCGGCTCAAGGGTTCCAAACCGCTCGATCTGCGCGCCGTTTTCAACGAGGGCGTTAAGGATCTTGAAACGATCCTCGATCCTTTCCGTCGAGAAGGTAAATCCGCGGCTGTCGGTTAGAAGATCCTTTGCCCCGTTTTCCTCAGCAACCTTGACCCACGCCTCTCTCAATTCCAGAAATGTCACGTAAAACCTGTAGGTGGGAAGAATGGCTTTCTTCATTTTTTCAATAGATTGAAGGGAAACCAGTCTTCCCTCGTCGATGACGGCCACCCGGTCCGCGATGGCCTCCGTCTCGGACAAAAGGTGGGTGGCAAGAACGATGGTTTTCCCCTTTTCGCGCAGTTGCCGGATGACACGCCTGAACTGCAGCACCCCCTCTGGATCAAGATTGACCGTGGGCTCGTCCATGATGAGGATGTCCGCCTTCGGGAGAAAGGCCACGGCCAGCGCCAAGCGCTGAAGCATCCCCCCAGAATACTCTCCTATGAACTTTTCTCCCACGTCACCCATTCCCATCTCACGAAGCGCCCTTTCTCCCGTACCTGAATTCAATCCCCGAAGCTGAGCGTAGAAGTGCACCACCTCACCGGATTTCAATGTTTCGGGGAACAAAACCCGCTGGGGAAGGTAACTGATTCGTTCTCTCGCTTCGGTCGCCACTTTCCCCATATCGAGCTTATCGATAAGGACACGACCCCGTGTGGGCCGCAACAAACCAACCAACATCTTGAGGATCGTCGTCTTGCCGCTCCCGTTCGGGCCGAGAAGAACGAAAACCTCACCACGGTCCACTTCGAAAGAGACATCCCGAACGGCAAGGGTTTTCCCATATTGTTTTGACACGCGATCGACCGTTATCATAGATGGTTCCCTTTTCCAAAAACGACCAACGAAATCCCCATCAGTATAAGCGAAAAAAAGAGCAAGACAACCCTCGACGCAACGGACGAGTGGCCTCCCGCCGACTTCAGCTTGGCGAAAAGCTTTTCCATCTCCTTGATTTTCACCGGCCGCATCAAGGGATACGGATCCAGGGCCTCTTTGGTTACCTCAATGATGGGAAGCGCCTTCTCGGCGATCGCCATCGCCTGGGCCGCCGGACTGAAGAGGTAAAGCCGATAGGCGGGATAATCGGCCACGAGATATTCGAAAATGTCTTGCAGAACATGGGGGGTGTCCCCCACGCCATCTCCATCGAGGTCATATCCCTTGTAGTCGCTCCAATAGTTTCCCCGTTTGTTCTTATAGAACTTGTTGTTTCTCCCCTTCTGGGTTCCTCCCCGCAACTGGAGTTCCGACAGATTGTCGATGAAATTATTCTCGTAAATCGTGTTCAGTTCCGAGTTTTCAAGCAAGACCGCCGCCCGATCGTTCCAAATGACCATGTTACCCTTCACATCGGCTTCCAGGGCCTGGTCAAAATAGAGCCCGATAGTGTTGTCCACGACGAGATTGTCATGACATTCACAGATTCTCGCATCCTGCCAGAGGACTCCATAGGCCCGGAACCCGCGGTTATGCGCAAAGATGTTCCGGTTCCATTTCATGTGCTTGGAGTACATCACGGCGGCTCCCGCCACGTTGTGGGTCAAAAGATTATCGATAAAGGCGTTGTGCATGGAATACATGTAATGGAGCCCATAACGGGTATGATGGATCCAGTTTCCCTTGATGATCCCATAATTGGCAAAAGAGACATAAATCCCGTCACGGGCGTCACAAATTTCATTCCCCTCAATGAGATAGTAGGCGGAATCCCACAGATGAATCCCGTTTCCCCGGTCCTCCTCCACCTCGTATTTTCTTCCCTTAACCAGATTATTGCGGAAAATACAGTGGTCCGACTGGTAAAAATAACAGCCGAACAGGTTATCCAGGCACTTGCACCCCTCGACCACGCTGTCGTTACATTTTCTAAACATGACGCCGGAGTTGTCCCTGGACAAATCGTTCCCTCCTCCCCGGATGACGAATCCCTTGACAAGACAGCGATCACCCCTGATCAACACAACTGTCCCCTTCTTTTCACCCTCGATAACGGGATAGCCCTCCCCGATCAGCTTGAGATTCCTGCGGCGTATCACGATATTACCCCTGTAGATGCCGGGACCCACGACAATCGTATCCCCGTCGGAAGCCTCGTTGATAAATCCCTGCAGATGAACATCATGTACAGCCGTATCTTTCACGTGAATCACCTTGCCATGCGCCTTGCCGGCAAAAAAGAGGCCGGATAGAACTCCCAACAGGAGGAAAAAAACCGTTTCCCTCATCTTTTTCATACGCGCCACACAAATCAACGGGCATCAAGACAACCCGCTATCTTGTAAAATCCTCACCGCCATTCAAGCCTGAAAGAAAGCCTTTGGGCCCGGCCGGGCACTCCGGGCCCAAAACGGAAAGGAGGGAGAAAAAAGTCTGTTATTCCATCATGGTCGCCCGGACGCCCGCCGAGCCCGCCTTGATGTACCACTGCCAGGCCTGGTTCAGGTCGATGGAAAGCTCCTTCGAATATTCCCCCTTGTCCATCTTTTCCTTACACTTGTTGAAAAGCTCTTCCGCCTTGTTGAACCAGAACATGGCATCGTTGATTTCGTTGGCCTGGAGTTCCGAGGCGTTCGGCAAAAGTTTCTTCAGCTTTTCCGCCACGCCCGCCACGATATCTCGTGTCTGTTTCGCGTTTTTGTAGGCCTCCTCGCAGAGGGCCTTGTAATCCGTCCGTCCGATGGCCTCACCTTGGGCCATGGCTGGGAGCGCAACCCCCAGCACCATGACCACGACAAACGCCAGAACGGAGAAAAGAATCACCTTTCTCATTTTTCTTCTCCTTGATGGCTATGCGGTTTGCTCGATCACGCCACTGCCCACCTTTTTCTGAAGCCGCCAATCCACCACCAGCACGATAAACGCCACCACAAAGGCGATGACCAGAAAGTAGGTTCCCCAGTCGAAGTAGGAATAGGTAGTGAACTGCGCCAGCTTGTTCTGTCCCCAGATGCCGGGCATGAAGGGAGGCACCTTGATCGCCGCATCGGGCCTCAGGTTGTGCCCGTAGGAGTAGATGCGATAGATCAAGGTCGCCACCCCGTAAACCGACATCATGGCAAACACAACGACCGTAGCCAGGATCATCTTCAGCTTCCGGATGAAGGCGCTGAGAATCAACATGACGCCTATGATGACCATCAGCGTGGGCAGGATTTTGAAGACCGGTAGATCGGCCCGTATCGGCCGCATGCCGATATAGTGGTTCAGGACATTAAGCTCGTGAAGTCCTCCATCCATCTCCGCCACATCGGGGGGATCTCCCGGGTGGGTGGCATAGATTGCCATCCCGATGTCGTTCGGGTACATATTCGCTTCAAGGTAAATCTCCCACATGGGGAATTTGAAGCTGAGGAAGACCATTACGGCCGCGGCAAGCAGTGGAATGATACGTATTTTACTCCAAAGTTTCATTTTCCATGTCCTTTTTTTATGCCCTGCCTTAAGATGCGGTTTTCCTGGACATCTCGGAATCTAAACCTCTATTTCTTCTTTGGTTTGACCAGCAGATATCCTTGCATCTCTTGGTGCAGCGCCGAGCAGAAGTTGGTGCAGTAGAACGGCCAGACGCCGGGTTTGTCCGCGATGAAGTCGAATGTCATGGTTTCACCCGGACAGGGGACACCATTCACGTTGTACTGGCAGATTCCGAATCCGTGGAGCTCGTCCCGCATCGTTTCAATGTTGGTCAAATGCCAGATGACCCGGTCGCCTTCGTTGACTTCCACCACGTTGGGCCAGATGGAGCTTCTGATCTCACAGGCAAAGACCTCCACGGTATGATCGTCCTTACGAACGACCTTGGCCTTTTCAGGCTTGTAAACGGCGAATTCTTTCTCAGGATTCGTCTGCGGCGTATAAACCTCAAAGACGTTCGGCTCGATGACCTTCGCCTCGCAGATCTGGGCATAGTGTGGCTCCGGTTCCGCGAAGGCCTGATAAATGACTCGCATTTTCGGTCCAGAGAGGTCGATCAACTGTTCGGACTCCGGCTCGTCGGGTCCGATTTTCAGGTGCGTTCCCTTCGAGAGTTTGTTCAAGGCCAGGACCCAACCTCCACGAGGATGCATGGTATCCCCGTGCGGCGCGGCGATATGGCCGATGTTATACTGAATGGGAACCTTGTCCACCATCTTCCACTGATCCTTGTTGCCGTCTTTCCAGCCCCACTTGGCCACGGCGCTTTCCACGAAGAGGGAGGTATAGGCGTAGCCCTTGTTGTCGAATACCGTGTGAAGCGGCCCCAGGCCGACCGGAACCTCCGCCACCTTCGTGGCCTCCTCCTTCAGAATGGGAATCCCCATGTCGACCGTAGCGATCTGGTTGTCCTTGATGGCCTTCAGCATCTTCTCGAAGGAATGGATCACCACGACCGGGGCGAGCTTCCCGTTACCCACGATGTAGCGGCCATCGGGGGTCACATCCACGCCGTGAGGACTCTTCTTGGTATACATTCCGTAAACCAGCCCCTTCACCTTGGTAGGATCAATGACCTTCATCCCGCCGATCATCGTGTATTTTCCCTCGGCCACGGCCTTCTCTGCCGCTTTCCAGTGGACGGCAACGATATAGTCCTTGTCACGCTGCGAGGCCACCACTTCCAGGGGTTTTCCCTTGATGAACTCTGCCTCGGAGTTATAGCAGGTAAAGAATGTCCACTCGTGGCTTGGCCCTTTCCCGGAATCTGACAGGTCAAAATTCCAGGGCGGCATTACAATCTGAAAACTTTTTTTCAGATCCATGTATCCCGTCTTGGGGTCCACGTGGATAAAGGTCAGGACACCTTTGTATTTGTTTTTATACTGCTCCACCGGTGCATAGGTTCCCAGTGGAATGGGCGCGGAAAACCGACTTCCCATAATAGTATATTCTGTATTCCAGGTTACATAAGCCCCCACATGGTTCCCGGAAACATTTGGAACCGGGCCCAGGATCTGGTGCGTTTTGAAATCCCTCAAATCGATGCGGGCCACCCGTCCGTGAGCGCAGTCGTTGACAAACAGCCACCGGCCGTCATAATCCCCCTTCGTCTCGCTGAGGGCCGGGTGGTGCACGTCACCCCATGTCAGGCGATCCCCCATCAACTTTTTGCTTGCCAAATCGTAACCCCACCCCGTGGCCGAATAACGCGAGAAGACCGGGATAGTCCGGATGTGGCGCATGGAGGGAATCCCGTAAACATAGACATTCCCGCTGTGGCCGCCGGACAGGAAGGCGTAATACTTGTCGAAATCTCCGGGCGGCACGTAGGTCTTCAGGGCATCCTTCGCGATCTGGCTCTTGGACGCCCCCGTTCCCTTGACCCTGCCGCGGTGTCTCCGCCTCGCCTGCGCGTTCCACGAGACAAGGAAGATCCCCACGACAACCGCAAGAATCAGATAAAAGGTTTTTGATCTCCACTTCCTCATGACCTTCACTCCTTTCAAAGGGTTTTACTTTTCTTTCCAATCCCAACTTCTTTTTTTTACTTAGCCTGTATCACCCCCTTACAAACAATCAGACAGGATACGCCTCTTTACCTTTCCATCCTGCCTTTTTATTGTCATTCTCACCTCCTTTCTCCCGTATTGAGCAATCTCACTCGGTGGGGAGGGGTTTCCCTTCCTTTTCGAGTTTCCGCGCCTGGGCATTGGCATCCCTCAACTTGTTGTAGAACGATTCACGTTCCGCCTCGTCTTTGAAACGATAGGCGGGCGTCTTCAGGATGAATCCCATGGTTCCCGTCGGTTTCTTGAGGAATTCCTTCAATTTGATCCCGTGATACCGGACGGGCACATCGTCCTCGGCCTTCGAAAGGTCCGGGCCGATATTGGTGGGCGAGAAGACATGAAAAACCGCAATGGAATGACATGTAAAACAGCCCTTCTTCACAAAAAGTCCACCAGGGCCTTTCATCATGGCCTCTTCCCTGGCGAGTTCCTCAGGTGGGACGACCTCCTTCGGCTTGGCGCCCGGGATGTAATCCATCGGAATATCAACCTTGCGCCAGCTCATGAGGAGCAGGGCGATAGCCCTCGCCTGTTTCGTGGTGAAGTTGTACTTGGGCATGATGGTGGTGGGCACAACGAGCTTCGGATCCCGAAGGTGATCAAACTGCCAACTAAAGACCGTTTTATCTTCCTGAGAAGTATAACTGAAATCGAATTCCTCCACCGGTTTGTCCCCTTCATAGGTGATGTCCGGCCCGATGGTGCCTCCCCTGCCGTTGATGATATGGCAAGCGCGGCATCCCTTCTTGGCCACCAGGTCTTTCCCGAAGTTGATATAATCCATCCCCTCGGTTTTCCGCTCGTAGCGGTGGCAGAGATTACAGTTCACCTGGATAGGAGCCGTTGGATCCTTGATGAGATAGTCTTCAGCGATGTCCGGGGACATGAGAAGATCTCCCCAAATTCCCTCGTCTACCCATCCGTGGGCATCGTCGGTGGTCAGAGCATACCCTTGTCCCCCATGACATATGGAGCATCCGAACTTGTTGAAGGGATGCGTCTTAATGAGGTCTGGTTCCGGGTGTGAGACGAACAGAGGGTTCTCCTCCTCTTCGAGGCCCTTCCATTCCACGCCCATGTGGCAGGTCACACAACGGTCGGTACGATGCAGGGCGGGGACCCATATCTGCTTGATGCCGGTTCCGACCTTCGCCGCCTTTTCAGGACCGAATTTCTTTGCGACGAAGCTGACAAAACCCGCCTGGTATTTCCGCCACTCCTGGGAACTCTCCTTGTAGGCGGCCGCGACAACGGCGGCCAGGCACAGAATCCCCGCAATGCAGATGAGAAAGGTATCCCGCCTAATCAACCGTTCCCGCCATCGGCCTTCATCCATCTTCTTTTTTTGCTTCTCTTTCCGCTTCCTGTTCTTGAATATTCCCATGAGTCCCCTCTGCTCCGTTTCAAAGTATCGTTGCGCTCTCATCCGCCGGCCCAATCAAAAATGCATGGGAAGCTCGGGCCACGGCTGCCAAGGCCAGTAAAAATCCCAGTTGGGGCCGCGGCAGATACCCCCGATAAAAAGGAGCACGAGAATTCCAAGCACAATCAATGTGAAAACGACATTCTGGCGCAACCGCTCCCTCGGAAACCATACACCCGCGGCCTGGGGAGACGATTTGTCAAGAAAGGGCCATAAGGCCAGCCAAAGCGCCAGGACCCCGGGAATCAAAACACCGCCCACGAACCCGCCGTTTATGGTAAATCGGCCCAGTCGAATGGTGGTGTCCGCGATCAGTTCCTGCAACCAGAGAAAATACCAGGGCGCCTTGGCCGGATTGGGCGCCACGGCGGAGTTTGCCGGCGCTTCAAGCGGCATTCGGACGAGAATGGCCAGGACCATCGTCACAAACATGGTGAAAAGCGTCACCCACAGGATGCGCTTGGCAAGATTCGGAGCGCTTGGAATCAAATTCTCTTCTTCCGCGCGGGCGGAGGTCAGAACGTTAACCTCCATGCCTCTGGTGATCCCAAGGAGCGAGTAGGTTTTACTGCCAACGGATTCCACCCTTTCCTTCTCACTCTTCAGGACCATCTGATCCATGCACGCCAGCCCGCCGTCCTTGCGAATCCGCCACATGTGATAGACGATCAGGGTCAGAGCGATTAAGGGCAAGAAGACGCAATGTAACACGTAAAACCGTATAAGGGTCGCCTGGCCGATCTCCGTGCCCCCGATAAGGAGAAACTGTATCTTCTTCCCCAGGATTGGCACGGATTTCGCCACGTTGGAGCCAATCACCATGGCCCAGTAGGCCAACTGATCCCATGGCAGGAGATACCCGCTGTAGGACAAGGCCAGCGTCACCACCAACAGCAAAACCCCGACGATCCAGTTCAGAGGACGGCTGCCCCCGGTGGGACTCTTCTTGTAGGCGGCGGTGTAAAACACGCGAACCATATGAAAAAAGACAAAGGCCACCATGAGATGGGCCGCCATCCTGTGAACGCCGCGCAACAGCCACCCGTAAGCTACCACGTAATCGAGGTCTTTCATCGTGGGATACGCCCGTTCCACGGAAGGCACATAGAGGAACATGAGCAACACACCCGTGACGCCAAGAATGGCGAAAAGAACCGCGCTGATGGTTCCAAGCCAGAAAGAATAGTTGAAGGCAAGACTCCGTCGGGACACCTTCGCGGGAAACCAGTGAAGCCAGAAATTTTTGACGATGGATTCCCCGGCTTCCTTGAAACTCTCTGGGGCCCAAGACCAGATCAACTTGTCTATCCATGAAACGCCTTGTTGTGTCATTCCTAATTTCCCGTCAAACAAAATTTATGTGTTCTTTCACTCTTTCCCCTACGCTTTGACCTTGATACGAAAGTCTTTCCCTACCTCCTTGCCAGTATCCACAATGAGCTGACCGTCCTCCGGAGAAATCTCCAGGCTGTATCTGGGAAGCGGCAACGGGGCGGGACCGGCATAAGGTGTTCCATCCGCGTGAAACTTCGAGCCATGACAGGGGCAGAAGAATTCAAACGTCTCCGTGAACTCCTTGTCCCCCACCTTGACCTTTTTTGGTTTCGCGAGTGGAACAATTTTGACGTTGCATCCCAAATGCGTGCAGACGGACGACATAGAATACATCTCGTTTCCCTCTTTGAAGATAAAAACTCTCAGCTTGGAAAGAAACTTTCCTCCTTCGGGATACATCTTCGAAAGACCTATTTTCACCCGCTTCAAGGGTTCGTAAAGCACCCTCGGCAACAAGGCCTTGACATAGAAATAACCTTGTCCGGCAAAGGCGAGAAACGCCGTTGTCCCCCCGATCCACTTGAAGAACGACCGTCTTGAAATCCCTTCCTTTTGCCTTTCTTTCTCACTCATGACTACCTCCGAATTTGCAGTCACGCCCTTCGTTAGGCGATCTTTTTCTCTTCGTCAAACTTGAACCTCTCCATCGTCATGGCGCCCGTGGGGCACCTCAAGGCGCAGAGTCCGCACCGGATACAATCATCGTCATCCTTGATCATGACGGAGAGGGATGCCCCCTTTTCGAGGCCGGCCTTTTCCACCAGCTTGTCTATCCCTCCCCCCTCGAGGTCCACCTCCTCAAAGGGAACCAATTTAAGGCATCCATAGGGACAGACATCCACACACCGGCCGCACAAAACGCACTTCTCGGCATCATAGATCGTTTCCACGTGACAATAGAGGCAGCGTTTCGCCTGTTCCACGGCCTCTTCCACGCTGAAATTCAGTTCCACCTCTTTCGCCCCGACACGGCGCTGTATGGGAAGCGTCGGTGGATGTCTCCTGGCAAGTTTCTCATAACCCGCCGCCATCCGGTACTCTCGAACCGGGATCTCTTCAATGGTAACGGTCAGCCGCGTTACCTCCTTGCCGTCCACGAGGTAATCCGCGATCGCCTGCGCCGCGACCTTGCCATTGCTCACCGCCTCGATGATCGTCCGGGGACCGAACGCCGCGTCCCCGCCCGCGAAGACACCTGGCACGCTCGTCATCATCGTCGCCGGATCCACTTCGATAAACCCTTGAGGGGTAACCTGAATCCCATCCTCTTCCCTGAGAAACGAGAGGTCCGCCTTCTGGCCGATTGCCAGTATCACGGAATCCGCGGGATACGTTTCCTCGGAATTTGGAATAATCTTGGAAACGAAACGGCCGTTCTTATCTGTCGCCTTAGACGCCCTGTCGAACACCATGGCCTTGACCTTACCGTTCTCCCCGATGATTCTCTTGGGAACCCTGAGATCGAGTATCTCAATCCCCTCGCGTTTTAGCTCTTCCAACTCTTCCCGGCCCTGAATG
>Ga0256833_1000529_pt1 | contig 29635 bp, 18 predicted proteins | sample 356284metaG_FD_190535 | JGI IMG/M metagenome (GOLD analysis project Ga0256833, IMG submission 190535) | Hydrothermal vent microbial communities from Mid Atlantic Ridge, Atlantic Ocean - 356-284 | ecosystem: Environmental > Aquatic > Marine > Hydrothermal vents | place: Atlantic Ocean: Mid... | reverse complement strand
GCCATCACCGGCGCGCTGCTCCTTCTGCTGCAGACCCCCTGATCCGGAACCAGAACATCAAGGAAATCCATCACAACCCCGGCGAGCCACAGACCATGCTGAACAAACTTCATCTCCACCTGCTGCTCCTCTTCTGCCTGCTGTTACCGGCCGACCTCCTCCACGCCGAGGACATCATCGCCTTTGGCGACTCCATCACCCAGGGCAGCATCGATCCGGCCGGCAGCGACCATGGCGGCTATCCCATGGTCCTGCAGCAGATGTACGACAACAACGGCCTGGCCGTGCACGTCTACAACGAAGGACTGCACGGGGAACGGACCTCGGCCGGGGTGAGCAGAATCTCGTCGGTTCTCAGCCGGCGTTCCGCCAGCTACCTGCTTCTCCTGGAAGGAGCCAACGATGTGATAGCCGGTATCAGTCCCCAGACCCTGGTCCAGAATCTCAGCATCATGATCGACAAGTGCCTGGCCAAGGGTGTGGTACCGCTGGTGGCCACCATGACGCCGGAGGAAAAATATGGCAACACGCCGCTCATCCGTGAGACCATCAACCCGGAGATCGTCGCCCTGGCCGGGCGGAAGAACATCACCCTGGTGGACCTCTACAGCGCGGTAGCCGACAGCTGGGCCGCATGGAGCTGGGACGGACTCCATCCCAATTACGACGGCATGCTGGCCATTGCCCAGGCCTGGTACAACAAGGTGCCTGTGGCAGGCGTCACACCCAAATCCGGGCCTGCCAGTACAGGCTCTGGTGACTCCGGCGGCGGAGGCGGCTGTTTCATCGCCACGGCGGCCTACGGTTCCCTGCTCCAGCCCCAGGTCGTGCTCCTGCGGCGGTTCCGGGACCGGTTCCTGCTGAGCAACGCTCCGGGCGCTCTCTTTGTCCGGCTCTACTACCGGTATTCACCGCCCCTGGCGGATTTCATCGCCCGCCACCCTGTCCTGCAGGCAGTAACCCGGGTCATTCTCTATCCGCTGGTGGGTTTTGCCGCCATACTCCAGTATCCCGGCCTGGCACGGACCATGCTCCTGCTCTTTCTCTGCGCTGTGATCGCCCTGCTGCTGCGCAGGCAGGCCTTCATTCGGTAAAAATCCCCGTGATTCAAGATCGTTACCGATCTCGGCAACCTGTTACAGGCAGCTAACTTTCCTGTCTCCCGGCACCTGACACCCGGCACCTTGTACCTGGCACCCGGCACCCGGCACCTGATTTCCTGATAAGACCATGCCCGACTCCGAAACCGTTTCCCTGCCGGTACGTATCCTCCGGCAGGCCATCGTCTATGGCCTGTTCTTTCTCCTGGTCTGCGCCTTTACCTATCCCCTGATCCTGCACCCGGGATCCATGCTGCGCGGCCTCAACGACCCCTACCTGTTCACCTGGATCCTCAACTGGGCCGCCTCCCATGTGGTTGCGGATCCGGCCGGCCTCTTTGACGCCAACATCTTCTACCCCTACGGCTCCACCTTTGCCTATTCCGAACCCCTCCTGGTGCCGGCCCTGCTGACCGCAGCCCCGATCCTCTCCCTGACCGGCAACCCCGTCCTGGCCCACAACCTCACCCTCCTGCTTTTCCAGGCGCTTTGCGGCTGGGCAGCCTGGTTCGCCACCAGCAGGCTCACCGGTTCCCGGACCGCCGGCTGGATCGCCGGCATCGCCTTCGCCGTCTCCCCCTTCCGTACCGGTTACTACAATTACCTCAACGTCCACATGCAGTTCGCCATTCCCCTGGCCCTGCTCTCGCTCGCCCTCTACCTTGAAAAACGTTCAGCCGCCTATCTGGCCGCCACCGTCATCCTGCTCTGGCTGCAGATGATCACCATCTTCTACGGAGGTGTACCGCTGGGTATGCTGCTGGCGCTCTTCTTCGGGGGCTTTCTTCTCCTGCGGCCGGCCGGCTGGCCGCTCCGCACCTGGGGCCAGCTTCTTGCCGGCGGCATCATGCTGCTCCTGTTGCTGGCGCCGGTCCTCCTTCCCTACTTCCAGGTCTTCCGGGAGCTGGGACTGGAGCGGAGTCTCAAGGATGTCAACCGCTACAGTGCCGACTGGTATTCCTTCTTCGACACCGGCCGGGACCACAATTTCTACCAGCTGGCGGACTCTGGCAGATATCCGGGCTTTTTTCCCGGCTTCACCGTCTATTTCCTGGCCGCAGTCGCCCTGCTCTCCCTGTGGCGAAATCCCGGCAACAGGACCTCGATCCCGTTTCTTGCCCAGCGGCTCATCGGTGGCATGATCACGCTCCTCTGCGGGGTCGTCGCCCTTCTCCTCATCCGCAGGGAGGCGGCCCTCTCCCTGGCGACCGGGCTCTCCATCTCCATCGGCCAGGCGAGCGTGGCCATCCTGTTCCTGGGCACCGTGGCCCTGGCCCTCCGGGGCCTGAGCCTGCACCAGGCCGACCACCCGGCTCCGGGCCTGGCCCGCAGGGAATGGGTTATGCTCCTTGGCCTGCTGAGTCTCTTCTTCGCCCTGCTGACCCTGGGGCCGGTGATGCATATCCAGGGCAAACCGGTCGGTACAGGGATCTACACCTGGCTCTACCATGTCTTTCTTCCCCTGCATACAATCCGCCTCTCCATCCGCCTGGGCTACATGCCGGTGCTGCTGCTGGCCATGCTGGCGGCATACGGCCTGGCCATGCTGCAGCAGAGACTGTCACGCCGTCTCCGGCCCCTGCTCTGGCTGCTGCCCCTTCTCCTCCTCTTCGAGTATTCCTCCTTTCCCCTGCACTACCAGCGTGTCCACTGGAACGCGACCCCGCCGGTCTACCAGTGGCTGACCAGGCAGAAGGGCGACTTCGCCATCCTGGAATGGCCTTCCAACAACGAAGGTATCGACTCCAGGTATGTCTTCTGGTCACTGCGGCATCACAAACAGGAGGTCACCGGCGTGAGCGGCTTCTTTCCCCCCTTCACCCGCCAGGTGGTCAGGGATATGATCCGCTTTCCCGGTGGTGATTCCATCACCCATCTCCGTCGGATCTATCCCCTGCGCTATCTGATTGTGCACGGTGATCTCTTTTTCAGGCCCGAACATCGGCGTCTGGCCCTGGGATGGGCCGACAACATCCCTGCCGGGATGACCCTGGTGCGACGCTTCGGCGACACCATGGTCTTTGCCTTTCAGGATCTGCCCGAGACTGTCAGCCGGTGGGAACGTACCTTTTCCTCGTCCCTGGTCCGCAAAAGACCGGTGGCAGTGATGACAGTTGCCCTGGAAGATTCGGACTCAATGTCCGGACCAGCGGATATCCGTCTCGATATCAGCTTCAACGGTCGGTCCGTCCGACAGGTCACAGTGGACACGTCACCCCGCTGTTTCCGCATTCCCCTGCCGGAGCCCTATCCGGCCGCAGACCGGAATATCCTCCGACTTGTCCCCCTGAAGGAAGGCCGCAGAATACTCGTCTCCGGTTTCCGTCTCGAGCGGCATCCATAAGGCGAGTTCCTTCAGCTCCCGACGCCATTGGCGCAACAGTTCGCCACTATCGGCAATCACCTTGAAGTACCGGTATTTTTATCCATTGGCCACTATCGGAAGGACGATCAGAAAGGTGCTCCCCTCACCCATACGGCTCGTCTCAAGCCGCAGCTCTCCACCGTGCTCCCGAACGAATCGCCTGCTGATTCCCAGACCGAGGCCGGTCCCTCTTTTTTTGTCCTTGGTAGTGAAGTGGGGATCAAAAACAGAACCACTGATTTCCGGCGGTATACCCACGCCGTTATCACTTATCCTGATCTCCACCCGATCCCGGTTCAGGGTGCCGGCAATGCTGATCCGGCCGTCGGTGCTCCTCTTCTGATCGATGCTCTGCATGGCGTTGCGCAGAAGATTCGTAATGACCTGGGTCAGTTCGGTCAGTTCACCGTCCACGAACGGCACCGGCCTGGGCATGGTGACCCTGGTGGTGATGGCGCGCTTCTGCAGGGCATCGTAGAGCAGTTCCAGGGCCTCCTCCACCGGCCGGGCAATGGGAAACCGGGTGATGGATCGTGTTGCGACGGCCGATTCCCGCAGGGCATTGATGATCTTGATGACCCGCTGTATCTGGATGAAAATAAACTGCAGGTTCTTTCGCCGCTGCCCGGCCCCGTCCCGCAGGCCGGCTGCCATGGCCCGGAGCAGCGAAATATCCTCTTCGCCATAAGTGGTGCCGCTTTCTCCCGGGGACAGAAAATATTCGGCCAGGGTCCCCCTCCCGAACTCCTGCCACCAGTCGGCAAGAATCTCTTCCATCCCCCTGACCACATCCTCCGTTTCGCTCCACGCGGCCAGATCCTTTTCCACGCGGAACATGATGGCGGTAACCGGATTGAGCACCTCGTGGGCCACGCGGCCCGAAGTCTCGCCGACCACAGCCAGCCGTTCCGCTTCCAGCAGCTCCTCGTGCACCGTCTGCAGCTCCTCAAAGGCATGCTTCAACTCATCGTTCTTGTACTGCAGCTCACTGGACTGTTCCGCGAGAAGGACATTGGCCCGGGCCAGCTTCCGTGCCGCCTCCTTTTCCTGTTCATAGAGCCTGTGCACCTCCTCTTCCCTCATCCGCACGTCTTCAATCATCCGATTCATGGCCCTGATCACCTGCCTGATCTCCTCATCTGCCTCGATATCTATCTGATCAGGATACCTTCCCTGCAGAATCTGGCCGGTGACGTTGAGGAGCTGGTGCAGAGGCGTGCTGACCTTCCAGAGGAAAAAAAGCAGGATACCCATTCCCAAAAAAAGCAGCAGACTGCTGACCAAAAGGTTTCTCCTCGAGACCCGGGCGGTGAGCGCCCGGTCAACCTCCCTGTCCTGCAGGTAGAGGACGGTCCAGCCATATTGCGGCGACCGCGCATAGGCTACCCGATAGACCCGCCCCAACAGGCTGAGATCATGAAAACATCCCTGCTCCTCCGCGAGAGGGACATTCTCCAGGGCCGTGGCCACCGAGGCTCTGAGGGCCTGCTGGAGCCGCTGTTTCCTGTTCTGCAGAAAGGAGGGCAGGTAGAGAAGGCGATAGTCGGGACCAAGGATCAGGGGATGGAAATTCCGATCCTGCCTGGAGAGAAGAGGGCTGGTGGCGAGAAAGGAGGTGAGGCTGTTCCAGTCGATACTGGCAAGAAGAAAATATGTCTTCCCCCGGACATGCACCGGACTGTTCAGCCAGATCACCGCAGTCGGATGCGGCCCCACTCCCGGACAGATGGCAGACACGCCCCTTTTGCCGGCCTCCCTGAACCAGCGCCTGCCGGCCAGGGAATGGGAGGCACCGCGGCTGGGAGACGGCTGCACGGTTCCCCCGGCATCGGTGAGAACGAAGGAACGGAAGACAGAGCCATCTCGCCAGTCCGCGAAAAGCTCATCAAGGATATCGAGACGATGGCGCTTGATGGCAATGACCAGGTTGAGATCCGCGGCATGCAGGTCCAGAAGATCATGGTTTGCGGCAATAAGGGCCTGGATCTGCAGGTTGACGGCCATTGCCTTTTCAGTGAGATGCTCTCCCAGGTGACGGGTCATGAAGCGGGACAGCATGGAACTGTTGATCAGGACAATGGCGCCATTGAGGGAGACAAACAGGATAAAGAAGAGCAACGACAGGAGCAGCAGCCTGTTGCGAAGCCTGTTCCCTTGTCCTGGCACGTCAATCACTCCGGAAAGGATGAACCGCCAGCAGACAACGCGCCATGGCGATGCCATGGCCGGAATACTCCGGCCCGGGAGACACGCCGGTCCGGCTGCAGGGCCGGGAGGAACTGCTGGCAGGAAAACGGACCAGAGGGCGAAGAATCATGAACGGATCGGGACCACTACCTGGTTTTCCCGGCAACCGTTGCGCAGGACCGGTAAAAACGTTCCAGTTCGCCACGCAGTTCCACCAGAGCCGCCCGGCTGCCGGGGGATTTCTGCGCAACCGCCTCCCTGCCCCGGACCAGGAGCCGACGGAAACGGGTCATATCATAGCCCTCCCCTGCCAGTTGCGGTTCCAGCTGCTCCATGAACTCGGAGATCTCACCAAGTTCATCCCTGGCGATATCGAACCTGCCGTTCACCACCCCCTGGATGGCGAGATCAACATACAGGCGGCTGGCGGTGAGACGCAGGGGAATGGTGCTCATCTTGTCCAGGATATTGAACAGTTCCGGCTGCAGGTCGAGGAAACGCCGTTCGATCAGGGCCCGGTCCCTGCGCCTGATGCCGTGCCTGATCTCTGCCAGGGAGAACTCGAAGGCCTGCAGGTAGTCCATGTTGATGTCGACATCCTTCTCTTCCGCCATACCGAGCAGTTTGTTGTAAAAGAGATCAATACTGTCCACCGCCGCAGCTGCCTCGGGCCATCGAAGATTGCGGAAACTGGTTTCCAGGCTGTGCACATGAACAAAAAGTTCGCCGGCCAGCGCCTGCAGGGAGGGATCAAGACCCGATTCGGCAAGGACTCCGGCAAAGCCCTCCTCTTCCTCTGCCAGGACGCCGGAGATATGGCCTGTCAGGAGAACAGGGCCAAGGAGACAGCAAAAAACAAAACCGGATACCAGGTGAACGGGACAGCGGATCATTGTCGTTACCTCCTCGTCAGCTCGGGATGGAAATGCATACTGGTCAGCCGGAGAAAAGAACACATCTGTTCCTGCCGCCATTCTTGGCCTCATACAGGGCCCGGTCACTCTTACCGACGATCTCGGCCATACTGGTGGTTTGTGCCGGATGAACAACGGCTATACCGATACTTACAGTAAGAGAGACCGGGCTTCCTTCCACCTCGACGACCTGCTGCTCCATGTGCCGGCGGATCCGCTCGCCGAAGGCCAGCGCGTTTTCCGGCGTGCTTCCCTCCAGCAGCACGGTGAACTCTTCTCCACCATAGCGGGCAATGAACTCGTGTGCCCGGGTCAGCCGGTTCAGGTTACTGCCCACCTGGACCAGAACCTGGTCCCCCACCAGGTGACCGTATCTGTCGTTGATGGACTTGAAGTGATCGACATCGATCATCAGGCAGGCAAGGGTCGTCTTCTGCTTGTGGCAGTGGGCGATCATCTCCCTGCACTGTACCTCCAGGTAGCGCCGGTTGGGAATACCGGTAAGGGAGTCATAGTAGGTGAGTTTTTCATACTCCTGCCGCAACTGTTCCGAACGGGAAAGCTGACCGGTGGTCCTGTGGAGCTCATCAATGATCCTTGACAGCTCGGCATTCTTCTTGTGCAGCTCCCGGTAGATCATGGAGTTCTCGATCATGTTGACGGCATGAAGAACGAACATGTCCAGCAGTTTGGGTTCCCTGATCAGGGCATCTTCCTGCTGCACGAACAATACCCCCTGGACAAAGGAACCGATGCAGAGCGGAACCGCGGCCATATTACCGGCAATAATGGTTTCCGCCCGCGTCAGGGCCTGGTCGGCCAGATCCTGCTGGAGGGCAAACCTGTCATCGTCTTCGCCGATATCATGAAACATCCCGACCCCGATCCGCAGGGAGCAGTCGACATCGCCGCCAAGCTGGATGTAGCCGTTATTACTGCCGACAAGACGCAGGAAATGGCCCAGGACTCCGCGCAGGAGCAGATCGAGGAGAAGGGGAGAGATTCTGTTCATGTCATGGACAAATTCCAGGATGGAAAGGAGACCATCCTGCATCATCTCCATATCACTGATCAGGGCCTCCTCATGACGACGCCGGTTCCATGCCGAAACCAGATGCAGGGTCGCCTGGGAAAGTTCGCCCATGGTAAAGGGCTTGTTGAAGTAGAGCCAGTCGTCCTGACGGTCGAAAAGTTCGCCGATCCGGCTTGTATTGCGGTCTGTATAGGCGGTGACAACGGCACAGAGTATCTGACTGTCCAGGGTCCGGATCCGGGCTATGGTTTCCTGGCCATCGATACCACCGGGCATGAGCATATCGAAGAAGCCCACCGCGACCTGACGGCCATGGGCCATTTCCTGCCGAACCAGTTCCACAGCCTCTTCGCCGCTGGCCGCGGTGAGAACCCGGTAGCCGCGAACATCCCCGCCTCCGGCCCCATCCTGACCCGGCATTTCCCCGCTCCTGCCGGTCCGCCGGCGTCTGGCGGAAAGCCGGTGGCGGAGCGCGCTGTCGACACCATTTCCCTTCTGCAGAATCTCCCGATACGCAGCCAGAACATCGGGTTCATCATCGACACAGAGAACGGTCCTGTTCCAGGGCAGTTTTGTCATAGGGATCCTACTGGTTCAGCGGGTCTGACAACTCTGCTGAACTTTTTCCAGGAATCACGCAACCGGCATGGCTGGACCTGGGATATCACCCCGGCCCCTCACTGCGGATAGCACCATTCTTCTTCAGCAGTAATTGACGAAAAATTTATAAAATATTGATTCCGATTAACCTGAACCTACTTTATCAAAATCAGATAATGGCGGTCAACCCGGTTTTCCCCTAACCTTGACATCTTTCATCATCTTTATGTATCCTCTGAGTATGGGTATTGTTTCCGGCAGCCTTGGAGACCATCCCTGGATCAGGGGACGCACCTCCGGCCCTTTGCGGGCAGTTGCCGTCAGCGGTGACCTGCTGCCTTCCCGGCCGCTCCCACGCCACCAGGTCCCCGCAACCGGCTCAACAGGATGAACACGGCATTTGTCAACAAGGAAATTCAGGCCGTCAGCGCCATTGCCACCTCCCTGTCCGGAGCGGCCCGCAACTATGCCCTCTACCCCGGCGACCATGCCATTGCCGCCAAACATGCCACCAAGGTCCACACCGATCTCCTCCGCTATCTTGCCCACAGCGACCGGTTGCGCCTGCAGGTCGACAGGGGGCGCCTCCTGTATGAGGGCGAGCCTGTTCTGGAAGGCGAGATGCATGAAGGGAATATTGCCTACCTCTTTGCCCGGGACGGTCTGGAGTGGATCGAATTTCTCCACGGCATCGAGCGCTGGGAGGTGGAGGGATTTCTGAAACTGATCAATGATTACCGGGTGATCGACGACCGGAACGACGAGAACATCGTCACGGCCCTCTGGGAACAGGACTATCCCCATATCCGCTATAAGGCGGTGGACATCCTTGCCCTCGACGCGCCGGCCATCAGCTTTTCATCATTCCGGATGACCCCTGTCTCCGGTCCTGCCCGGGGAGCCGGTGAGGGGAGTGGGCCTGCGCCGCCGGAGGCCGTGGACACCGCAGGGACTGGTGCTGCGGACAGCACGCCATCGGCATGGCCCGATCATGGCGCCGCCGCGGCAGAGGCACCGGCAGAGGACGGTACCGCGGGAGATCCGGTGTCCATCGCCATAACAGCCAGGGGCAATGATCTCTGGAACCTGACCCCGGCCGAGCAGGAGCAGCTCCAGGCCATGGTCTACGAAGAGGAACACAGGGACAACTCCAACGACGTCATCGAAGTCCTCCTGATCCTGCTGGTGGTGCAGAACAATGAGGCGGATTTCGTCACGGTCCTCGATTTTCTCCAGGAACGGTTTATCCGATCCCTGCGTACCCTGCAGTTCCACCTTGCCCTCAAGATCATCCGCAACCTGAAAAAAGTCCGCTCCGGGTTTACGGGCAAACGACCATGGGCCCTGCCCCTGCTGGACAATTTCTTCAATGCCGTCTCCAGGCCGGAAAGCCTGCGTGATGTATCGAAGTTCTTCCTCAAACAACCGCCGGTGCTCGAGGAGCAGCAGCTCGAGTATCTCTGGCAGGTCCTGCGCCAGCTCCGGCCCGGGGTCCTGGCCACTCTGGCACCGCTGACCAGGGATCTTCATTCCAGTCAGCTCGCCGCCCCGATGTCCGAGCTGATCATCTTCCACGGCCGGAAGAAACCGGCGGTACTTGCCAATGTGGTGGCGCAGCTCGACGAAGCCGTCTGCCAGGGACTGTTCCCTGTTGTGGAAGAGATGCGGATCGAGGATGCGACCCGTGTCCTGACCGCCATGACCAGGCATTCCTCGCTTGCCATCCGCCGGCAGGCCCTGGACCTTCTCGTCGAATGGGACATTCTCATCCTGGGCGAGATCTTTCCCCTGCTCAATGATCCGGATGAAGAGATACGCAACCGCGTTATCACCCTTGTCGGCCGGCAGAGGGATCCGGAGATCGAACGGCTGATGCTGGACTACCTGGAGCAGGAGAACTGGACCATCCAGAGCCGCGAGCACCTGCTTGCCTGTTACCGGGCCCTGGGACTGTGCGGAAGCCATCGATCGCTGCCCTTTCTCCGTCACATCCTCATGCAGCGCAACCTGAACACCATGTTCGCCATGGGCGGCAGTGTCCACAAGGAAGGAGCGGCGCGTGCCCTGCAGGCCCTGCGCCTGCAGGAGGCCACCGGCATTCTCGAGGAGGGATGCCACAGCATGATGCCCGATACCCGCAGCGCCTGCCGCAGGGCCGTGGCACGGTAAGGAGAACGTAACAGTTCAGCGCTACCTGCAACCGCCTCAAAAGACCGATACTTCTGGTACAGGTACAGCAACGCGTCAGCTGTGCGTGATCGTTGCCGGCCGTCTACAGGCCATTCCGTAATGCGGCCAGCCGCGAGCGCGTGCAGCGAAACGCAGACTGCGGATGACGTGCTGCTGAACTTTTACAGGAGAATGGCGGTTCCCTGGCAGGCGGCAGCACAACACGTGGGCCCTGATGTTTTCTGCCGACCCCCGGGTTGCGGTTGCAGATGCCGGAAACCACAGGAAACGGAAACACCAGCATGAGCGGAGCCAAAGAGGGAAAAAACACCGACCGGCTGCTGGGACAGCGGTTTCTCACCGTGCTCAACAGCCTGTTCAACACGGCCAGGATCCACCAGGACAACAATATCCTGCTCATCCAGTGCGTGGAACGGTTCATCGATGTCATCGAGGAGCTGCTGCAGAACGATGACGAGGTGACCCTGCTCACCTCGGTGGGTGGTTTCTACCTGCAGCAGGAAAAGGTCCTTTTCCAGCGCAATGCCGCCGGACTGGTCCGCAAGCTCCTCGACTACTTCCAAAAGCGCGACATCACCGGGCTCCGCTTTTACCAGGGAACCACCTATGCATCGCTTTCCGACATCCTGGCCTTTGTCCGCCTTCTCAATGACATGGAAAACCGCGACGATCCGCTGCCATGGCTGCGGACCGAGCTGGAACAGGCTCACTACCCCTGGGTGGACGTCATCGACGGTTCAGAGACCGAATCCCTGGAAGCCATCTTCATGGAGAATCCTGAGGCGGGCCCGCAGGGGAGTGGTACTGCCCTGGCATCATCGTCCCCGGGCCCGGGCGGGCAAGACCGGGCAGACAGGCCGCAGACGGAACAAGCTGCTTCCGGCCGGGGCAGGCAGCGCCAGGGTGATGCAGGGACGGAGAAGAAGGCGGAACGCCGCAGAAAAAGGGCGCTTCGGACCTACGGTTATGCCATGCATTCCCTGCAGGAGGTTGCCGATAAACTCCGCAGCAACCGCCAGGCAGGAATCGGCAAGGCTGTCCACCTGGTCCAGAACATGGTCGACCTCATCATGGACGATGACAATGTACTGCTGGGTCTGAGCACCATCCGGGACTATGACGACTACACGTTCACCCATTCGGTGAACGTGGCGATCCTCTCCGTCTGCCTGGGCCACCGGATCGGCATGTCACGCGTTTCCCTCTCCCGTCTGGGGCTGAGCGGCCTGTTCCATGACCTGGGCAAGATCGATGTGCCGAAAAAGATTCTCAACAAACCCGGAAGGCTGGGAGAAAACGAGTTCGCCATCATGCAGAACCACTCCATGAACTCGGTACGCCGCATTGTCCGGCTGCGGGCTTCCTATGAGAAAAAGGCCTGTATCCTCCTGGGCCCCTTCGAGCACCATCTCAGGTACGACCTGTCCGGCTACCCCAGAACACCGAGGAAAAAACCTCTCAGTCTCATCGGCCGCATCGTCGCCATCGCCGATGTCTACGACGCCGTCACCTCACCCCGCAGTTACCGCGCCACCGCCATGACCCCGGACCAGGCCCTGGGCCTGATGCTGAAAGGCTCGGGCTCCGCCTTTGACCCCATCCTGCTCAAGGTCTTCATCAACATGCTCGGGGTCTACCCGGTGGGCACTGTTCTGCAGCTCGAAGGCGGCGAGATGGGGATCGTCATTCCTCCGCCACCGGGCCGGGAAGACAGTGGCGAACTCTGGCTGCGGCTGCTGGCAGGGGACTCCAGGGGCGGTTTCCAGAAACAGGGCATCATCAGCCTGGGCCGCTGGAACCAGACAACGGGAAGGTTCAACCGGACCATCCTGGCCAGCCACCATCCGGCGGATTTCGGTATCCAGCCGGCGGATTTCTTTTTCTGATGCAGCCCCTGCACCATCCGCGGTTCGCATCCGCAGTGCGGAGATGATTCGCCCGGAGATGAACCATTCAACTCCTTTGCACCGCTCTGCGCTGCAACGGCTATGCCCCCTCTGCCCGATTTTCATGGATAATTGCGCATCCAGGGGCATGGCGGTCTTATGACAGGAATTCCGCTGTAAGGCACTGATCTTTTTCCGGCAGAAAACACTCCCTTCTGACGCCAATATGCCACAGCAGCTTGCATGTTGGTGATTATCTGGTATACTCCTGAAATCCGTAGCTTTCCCCGTACCACTCCCTGGGGAACTTTTACCAAAAGCAACTGTAATTCAAAGTGGTTGCCGATGGCGGCGAACTGTCACGGTTCTGCAGGACTCGCCACCGTGGCCAGCGTCGCTCCTGATCTTTTTTGCACAACAAATCGCATGCCTTCACTCTCCTTTGTCATCCCCATGCACAACGAGGCCGGTAACTGTGCCGCCCTGATCGAAGAAATCGCAGCCACGGCCGCATCCCGCTGGGATGACTACGAGATCATCTGCGTTGACGATGCGAGCACGGACAACACCCTTGCCCTGCTGCAGGCACTCCGGCAGCGGATCCCACAGCTCGAAATAATCGCCTTTGCCGCCAACTGCGGCCAGAGCACGGCCCTCTGCGCCGGTGTCCGCGCCGCCCGCGGCGAGCTCATCGCCACCCTGGACGGTGACGGCCAGAATGATCCCGCCGACGTGCCGGCCATGGTCGACCTGCTCCTGCAGAAAAAAGAGGACAACGTACAGATGATCGCGGGCTGGCGAAAAAAACGGCAAGACACCTTCTGGCGCCACCTCTGCTCGCGGGTGGCCAACGCGGTCCGCAGTTTTCTCCTCCGGGACAACACCCCGGACACCGGCTGCGGCCTGAAGGTCTTTTACCGGCAGACCTTCATGGAGCTTCCCTGGTTCGACCACATGCACCGGTTCCTGCCTTCCCTCGTGCAGCGGGGCGGAGGCAGAGTGATCTCCATGGAGGTCAGGCACCGGCCCCGGCGGCATGGCGCCTCCCACTACGGCACCATGGACCGGCTGCGGGTCGGCATCGTCGACCTCCTCGGGGTCGCCTGGCTGCAGCGGCGCTACAGGGTACCTGTGCTCCGGGAACTGCCGGGAGCCGGAAGATGACCCGGGAACACGTATGGCTGGCCGTGGGCTTTGCCGGTCAGGCCATGTTCACCATGCGCTTTGTCGTCCAGTGGATTGCCAGCGAGCGGAAGAAACAGAGCACCATCCCCCTGGCCTTCTGGTACTTCAGCCTCATGGGCGGGGTGATCCTGTTCAGCTATGCCCTCTACCGGCGGGATCCGGTCTTCATCCTCGGCCAGAGTTTCGGCATCTTCATCTATCTGCGCAATCTCTACTTCATCTACAGAAACAGGGCCGACGCAGGTGACTGAGCAGAGCAGACCCCACGAGAACACACGCGCCCGCCATGGCAGAGCGGCCATCTCCCGCCGGCTCAGCCCCCTGTTTGTTGTTTTCGTGGTTCTCCTGCTCCTTGGTGTTGCCGTGGCCTATATCCCGGCCGCCTATTCCGCCTTCACCTCATTCAAGTTCCAGCTCACCGACTATGGCCGCTACGTGAATACGGTCTGGAACAGCGGTCACGGCCACCCCTACCGTCTGCTCACCGAATACAGCTATCTCAATACCCACCTCTCCTTCACCCTCCTCCTGCTGGCTCCGGTCTTTCTGATCTGGGACCATCCATTCGCCCTCTGGATCGCGCAATGGCTGATGACCCTTGCCGGCATCTTCCTCATGGGGCGGGCCGCACTCCGCCAGCGGATTCCGGCCGAGGTGACTGTCGCCCTTCTTCTCTTCTATCTTGCCAGTCCCTTCACCCAGTCCGTGCTTCTTTCCGAGTTCCACGGCGTCGGCCTCTATCTTCTCCTGCTGCCCTGGCTCTACTTTTGCCTTGCATTCCAGAAAAACATGGTGTGGCTGCCCCTGCTCCTCACCTGGGGTGTGCGCGAAGAGGCCGCCTTCCTCATCCTGCCCATGCTGCTCTACTTCGCGATCCGCGACCGCTGGCGGGGCGGCTGGCTGTGGGCGGCCGCCAGCGGGCTCTATGGCGTGCTGGCCTGCACCCTCCTCTTCAGATGGATCAACGGCTTTTCACTCTCCTCGGAGCGGCCCGGCCTGCGCCCCGCCGACCTCATCAACGAGATCAGGAGCTATCGGTTCCGCCGGTTCTTCCCCACCCTCACCCTGGTTGGCCCTGCCCTGCCCTTTCTCTACCCGGGCTGGATCCCCATCCTGGTTTTTCCCGCCGTGGCCCTCCTGTTCACTGTTTTCAGCCCCTATCCGGCCCAGTATAACCTCAGATTTCATTACCCGGCAGCCCTGCAGATAACCTTTGTCCTCGGCCTGCTGCAGGCTCTGGCTGTCTTCTGGCAGAGACCGCTGAAACACCCCCTTGCCGCCAGGTGGCTGCAGGCTGTCTTCCTGGTCACCATTGCGGCATTTTCCTATTTTTTTCATGGTTTTCTGCTCCTTGGCAAAAACAACACCGCTGTATACCGGCACCCTGGTATCATCGGCATGAGCACCATGTGTGCCGTCTCCCGCATCCCGCACCAGGGCCTGCTGCTTACGGACCGCCAAACTGGCGGCATGTGTGCCAACCGGGGCAGGATGATCATCTGGGAACAGTATACTGCCGGGCAATGGCAGCCGGACAGTATCTTTACCAGCCTGCGAGATGTTGCCGGCAGACATGCCGACACCCTGCAACCGCTGCTCAAAAACGGCAGCTATGGGGTGTCCTTCTTTGACGGCGATCACCTGATCCTTGTCCGGGGATATTCCCGACAGAAGAACAAGATGGTCCTCAGGGCTGCGGAGGATGTGACCAGAACCATTCTGTTTGCCTATAGTAAAAGAAAAGGCGGCACCGAACGAATGCTCCCCGACTGTCGCCTTGTTCGCTTCTGGCAGGGGTCCACCCGGCCCGGAGAGACGCTGGTCGCCTATGGCAGGGCTGTCACCCTGGCACCGGGCGAGTACATAGCCCGTTTCCGGCTGCGGCTGCGGCCATCAGACCATCCCGGCATCCTCCGGATCAATGAACGGACGAGCCAGATTCCCCTTGCCCGGGCGGAGATCCGTGCCCCGGAGGGGAGCAGGGACAGCTTTTTCGAACAGACCCTGTATCTCCGCATAGCCCGGCAGACGCGGGTCGAGCCGCAGGTACTCGGCGCGGCCAGTCCGCTCTGGCTGGACCGGGTGATTCTGCACCCGGTTGCCGGGACAGGGGGGCAGGAGACAGGGGACAGGTAACAGGTGTCAGAAATCTTCGTTCCGCCTGCGGCGATTCTGGCGGCAACCACTTTGGAATACCGGGAATTTTACTCTGCTTTTCAGGGAGTGTTGTGCCCGCTTCCGCCTGCAGGAACCTTGAGGGACAACAGCGTATCAGATGGGAGGAGAGAAAAATTCCCTTTCGGATCCCGGGGATGTCATGGTATTGTCCGCCTTGATCGGCATTCTTCGTGATGAGCCAGCAACGGACATGACACTGACCGAAAAGAACTGAAATGCGAACCGTCTCCAGATACAGTGGTGAGGCATTGCTAGTCCTTGTCGTATTTCCTGTTGTTTTCGCCGGTGCATGCCTGTTCTATCTTCATGAGAAAAACATCTCTGATATCCGTCAGTTCAAGACACATGGCGCCATCATAACCGATGATCTCTGGGCCCTGAACGATGCCGGCGCCAGATCCTACCTCCAGCTGGCGGCCCGGGCGAACCACTACAAGACCCTCTCCCTGACCCTGGACCGGGGCGATGTCTTCCTCCAGGTCCATAGTCCGCCCCTGCAGGGACTTGACGCCCTGCTCCAGCGGTTGCACCTCATCTGGACCAAGAAACTGTCCACCGGTATCGTCTACCGGGACCGTCTCATCGGAACCCTGCACGGAGAGCAGTATGTCCGGGTCATCTATCCCCTGCTCAATATCTTCCTTGTCCTTCTCCTGGTCATGCTCCTGCTGCTGTTCCTGGTCCGCTCTCTCTCCTACCGGAAACTCCTTGAACAGCAGGTGCGGGAACGGACACGCAGCTACAGGGAGAGCGAGCGCCGTTTCCACGACCTGGTCCACCTCCTGCCGGAGATGGTCTGCGAAACCGATTCCAGGGGCAGACTGACCTTTGCCAACGAGATCGCCCTGAAACGGTTTGCCATACCACACGACGCGGTTGACAGCCGCACCTGTTTCGATCTGGTCGTCCCGGAGCAGCGCAGGCAGATCGAAGAGCACTTTGACAGGGTCCTGCAGGGACAGGATCAGGGCCTGACCAAATTCACCGCCAGGGGTGACAAGGACCATTTCCCGGTCCTGATCCGCTCGGCGCCGATCTTCCGCGACGATCAGGTCGGCGGTATCCGCAGTATCCTCATCGATATCACCGAGCGGCAGGCGCTGGAAGAACAGTTACGGCGGGACCAGAAGATGAAGGCCATCGGCGCCATGGCCGGCGGCGTGGCCCATGACCTCAACAACATCCTTTCCGGGGTCATCAACTATCCGGAGCTGATCCTCATGCAGCTCGACGGGGATTCCGCTATCAGGTCCTATGTGGAGGCCATACGCTCCTCCGGCATGCGGGCCGCGGAGGTGGTGGCGGACCTGCTCACCGTGGCCCGCGGGGTTGCCGCCGGCAGGACCGTTGCCAGCCTCAACGAGCTTGTGCGGGAACACCTGGAGTCACCCGAATGTGCCCGCCTCAGGTCCCTCTACCCGGAGGTCACCATTGCCACGGACCTGGACCAGGAGACAGCCAATATCTTTTGTTCCACCATTCATGTCAAAAAATGTCTCATGAACCTGCTCCTCAATGGTGCCGAGGCCATCGACGGCACGGGCAGGATCACGATCTCGACCCGCAACCGGAAGCAAGACAACACGTCCTGGAGCGTCCTTCGGGTCCAGGATACGGGCTCGGGTATCTCCCCCGAGGACATGGAGCATATCTTTGAACCGTTCTATACCAGGAAGGTCATGGGACGCAGCGGCACCGGCCTGGGGCTGTCCGTGGTCTGGAATACCATGCAGGACCATGGTGGCGAGGTGCGTGTCAAGAGCGATACATCCGGCAGCCGGTTCGACCTCTGGTTTCCGAGCACCGACCGCAAGGCGGAAACCGATCCGGCAGAGACCGTGCTGGCCCGGGTCAGGGGCAAAGGAGAAAGCATCCTCATCATCGACGACGAGATGCTGCAGCAGGATATCGCCCTGCAGCTGCTGGGCTCGCTGGGGTACAGGGTGGTCATGGCCTCTTCGGGGGAAGAGGCGCTGCGCTACCTGGAAAAACACCGGGTGGACCTGCTGATCATCGACATGCTGATGCCTCCGGGCATGAACGGTTACGAGACGTACAGAAAGGTACTGGAAATTCATCCGGGACAGAAGGCGATAATCGCCAGTGGTTTCTCCAAAACCCGCGATGTCCTCGCCACCCTGGAACTGGGCGCGGGTGCCTTTATCAGGAAGCCCTACACCATGGAACAACTCGCGGAGACCGTGTACAAGGTACTCTACAAGGATACGGCTCCGCCCTCCACTTCACAGCCAGCCACGGAGGACCTGCGAAATTGATACTGCCTGCCAATCCGTTCACCGGACGCTGCAACACCGATGCCCGCCCGGGATCTGTTCTGGTTCCCGTCCTTCTCCTGCTGACCATGCTCTTCCAGCCGCCGGCCGCCGTTGCACAGGACTCGGTCACCTGGATGGAGGCCGATGCACCGCCTTTCTTCATCCAGAGAGGTCCTGACAAGGGACAGGGGTACGAGGACATCATCACCCGCATCATCCGGGAAGACCTGCCGGACTATGCCCACCACCGGGTATCGGCGACCATCTCCAGGCATTACCGTGACTTCAAAAACGGAGAAAAGGTCTGCAACGTCGGTCTCTACAAGACACCGGAACGGGAGCGATTCATCTATTTTTCCATTCCCAGTTTCTTCACCCTGCCCACGGTGATCATCATCAAGAAAGAGCGGTTTGCCGAATTCGGCGGCACCAAGACGGTGCAGCTGGAGAAGATACTGCAGGACAGAAGCCTGCTCATCGGCCGGGCCAGAAGCCGATCCTACGGCAGATACGTGGACGAGATCCTTGACCGGCACCGTGGCCAGAAGAATATCTTTGTCTACGAGGGGGAACAGCTTTCCCTGAACTTCTTCCGCATGCTGCAGCGGGACCGGCTGGATGGTGTCATCGGCCTGCCCGAGGAGGCCATGTACCTGGCCGGGCAGCTCGGTATCAGGGACCGGATCATGACGCTCACCATCGAGGAGAACCAGAAAGGCATGGAATCCTGGCTCAGCTACGTGGGCTGCTCGAAAACGCCGTGGGGCAGAAAGATCATCACCCGGATCAACGAGATCCTGGAAAAGGAACGGCCCACTGAACGTTACCGGGCCGCCTATGAACGGTGGCTGGATCCAAGCAGCCTTGCGAGGTACCGGAAACTCTACCAGGAAGTCTTTTTGCAGGTCAGGCGGTAAAGGACGAAGCCGGCCGGGATTCCGGCGCCTGCTCCCGGCCGCAGCGCACCACCTTGCGCACGGTGTAGATGGGTTTGTTCTGGGCCTCGTGGTAGGTGCGGGCCTGGAGCTCGCCCAGCAGGCCCATGGAGATGAACTGCATGCCCATGAAGATCAGCAGTACGGCCAGCAGAAGCAGCGGCCGGTTGCCCAGGGGAATGCCGAAGAACTGCCGCTGGACGGTCATGACCAGGGCGATGAAAAAGCCGAGCGCGCCGCAGATGACGCCGAGCAGGCCAAAGACCTGGATGGGCCGGGTGGCGTAACTGAGCAGGAACTTGACGGTCATGAGATCAAGGATGACCCGGATGGTTCTGGAGATACCATACTTGGAGGTGCCGAAACGGCGCGGCCGGTGGTTGACTCTGACCTCGGCGATGCGGCTGCCCATGCCCGAGGCGATGGCCGGGATGAAGCGGTGCATCTCGCCGTAGAGCCGGATGCCCTTGGTGATCTCGCGGCGGAAGGTCTTGAGGGTGCAGCCGTAGTCGTGAAGATGGACCCCGGTGACAACAGAGATGATCCGGTTGGCGATCATGGACGGCAGCTTGCGGCTGATGAAGGCATCCTGCCGGTCATGGCGCCAGCCGGAAACCAGGTCGTATCCCTGGTCCATCTTGTCCAGGAACTTCGGAATATCGTGGGGATCGTTCTGCAGATCACCGTCCATGGTGATGATGATTTCGCCGCGGGCATAGTCGAATCCGGCCGCCATGGCCGCAGTCTGGCCGAAGTTCCTGCGAAAACTGACCACCACCACGTGCCCGTCCTTTGCTGCCAGCGCCTCCAGCAGCTCCAGGCTGCGGTCAGCGGAGCCGTCATCGACAAAGATGATCTCGTACGGACGGCCGATTCCCTCCAGCACGTCCCGCAGTTCATCATAAAGGGCATCGATGTTTTCCTCTTCATTGTATATGGGGATGACGACGGAAAGCTCCACCTTCATCTCCCTGCAGTCACTGGACATCACGCAATCTCCAAATATCGCTTGCCTGGTCACCGGGTAAAAGTTCAGCAGCACGCCATCTGCACGCGCTCGCGGCTGACCGCATAGCGGGCTATAGCCGGCCAGCCACGATCACGCACAGCTAACGCACTGCTGAACTTTTACCAAAGGTGTTGCTATTTCCAGGTACTTGCTGATAGCGGTGAACTATTACGTCACCGGCCCGGGGCTTTGCCCCGTGCACCGGTGAGAAAGATATCGGGCCAGCAGTCGTTGCCGGTAAAATAACTGATCCGCACCGCCTCGGACGCCGGCCGGCCAACAGGCCAGAGAAAGATCTCGTAATCGGCGCGGTCATGCTCGTGGCCACCGGTGCTGGCGCCATATACCATATAGTCGCCGGTATTGGCCACCTTGGGAAAATATTCGTGGCTGAACTCGCCGGCGGCATCGAACCAGAGGCGCCGGGTCAGGGTCTGCGGATCGACCCGGTAGATGGCATTCTTCATCCGGCCGCCGTGATCGACATAGTAGAGATAGCTGGAATCCGGGGCCCAGGTCAGCTCGCAGCCGCCCCCCACCTGGCGGATCTCCTTCCCTGGCCCGACCACCGCCGTCATCCGCCGGCCGCCCCGCAGGGTGACCGCCATCTGGCCGCGGGCATCGCTGAAGGAAGGGGTCTCCAGCAGCACCGAATCCGGCAGGGGCAGATTCTTGCCGGTCTCGTATATGAGCCGTTCCCGGCTGGTGTCCAGGTCAAAGGCGACGAACCGGTTGCCATCCTTCTGGTAATAGATACGGCGGCCGTCCGCCGACCAGGTGGGGGTGTTGCCGTTGCGGGCAATCAGCCGTTCCCTGCCCGAGTCGATCTCCAGGAGGATCACGTCCCAGGCATAGTAGTTGCGCTGGGAGACCCGGGGCTCCCGGGAACGGCAGAAAACTATCTTTTTGCCGTCGGGCGAGATGCGCGGAAAATACTCGGTATGGGGATTGTCGGTGAGCCGGACCAGACGGCGCTCCGGCAGGGTCAGCATCAGGATATCGTGGTTGCCGTAGCGGTTGGAACTCCAGACGATGAAGCCCGACAGCCTGGCGAGCAGGGGATCCTTCTGCCTCGCTGCTGCCGGCAGGACAACGCCATGCTCGGCGGGCGGCGGCAACATGCCCAGTTTCTTCACCTTTCGCCATCCGTACAGGCCATAGAGCCCGCCGGCCGCGACCAGGAGGAGGAGCAGGCCGAGGACCCGGCGGCGGCCGCTGGCCGGACGCGGGCTTCCCGCTGCGCGACCTGCCGAAAAGACAAAGAGGATGAAGGCGCAGATACCCAGGGAATAGTCCATGGCCTGGCTGAGAAGATGGAGTGCCAGCATAATCAGGACCGAGGCCGTTTTCTCGGCGCCCAGGGCGATCATGGTCAGCGCGCCGCCGGTCTCGTAGGTACCGAAACTCATGAAGGCAGGTACCGGCAGGGCGGCAGCGGCCTCGGCACTGACCAGGGTGGCGAGCACCGGCGCCGGCCGGGTGTCGATACCCATGAAGGACGGCTGGACCACGGCCAGAAACAGGAGGTAGAGCCCCAGGTACTTGACGACCCGGATCCCCATGGAGAGCAGGAGCACCCGTCCGAAGATCCCGGCCTGCCGGCTCCTGTCCAGGGTCTGGGCCGTGGTCTCCAGGAAACGGACCGCACGGCCGATCAGCTTCAGGTTGTCCAGGCGGCTGCGCTCGAACAGGCCGCCGATCCAGGAGGCCACCGGAAAGATCAGCACCAGCAGTACCAGGCTGAGCAGACCGACCATCAGGAAGGAACCGATCAGCCAGGTCTGCAGTCCTCCCATCATCACCTGGCCCGCGATCAGCAGCAGCAGGAGCAGGGCCAGAGCCACCAGGTCGAAGACAAAGCTGATGGCAAGCGACGCCAGGCAGGCATCGGCAGCGACCCGGTAGCCGCGGTTGAGCATGGCGATGTAGCTCAGCTCACCCAGGCGGGCCGGCAGCATGTCGACGAACATATTGCGGCTCATGGAGACCAGAAACAGATGAAAAGCGCCGGGCACCGCAGGCTCGGTACTGCGCAGGATCACACCGTACCGCAGGCCGCGCAGCCAGGCCTGGGCCAGACCGGAGAGCGCGTACAGGCCGATGAACAGGGGCGAGGTGGCGGTGAGTACCGAAAGGAGACGCGGCCACAGGGCCCCGTCCGCCCGGCCGGTGACGGCTGCGAGCAGGGCCCCGAGCACCAGCAGGGAGACCCCAATGGACAGGAGCAGCTTGAGAAACAATCCCCGATCGGGGGCAAACGACGGTCCGCTGCTCATGGTTCCACTCCGGCATGGTTGTCCGGGCCCTGTTCAGCCTTGCCCGCACCGGTGGTGACAAAGAGAACCCGCCACAGGTGGAGCAGGCCGCCGATCAGGGAATAGGCCACCGTGAGCCCGAGAAAGAGCAGGGCCAGAGAGCGGGTCTGCAGATCGCTCAAGCCGGCCCAGCCGAAGAAAAATACATACCCGGCGTCCCGGATGCCCAGACCGTAGATGGAGATGGGCAGGGCCTCCATCAGGGTGATGAGCGGCACAAAGGCGGAAAAGTAGAAAAACGAGACCCGGGCGTGCAGGGAGAGCGCCAGCAGGTAGACCACGCAGATCACCAAAAGCTGAAAGGTAAGCGAGATCAGCATGACCTGCAGCAGCAGACGCCGGTCGCGGCCATACTTCTGCCAGGAGAGGAAAAACTTTTCCGTCAGGCGGAGGATCACCGGAAAACGGTCAAGCCGGCTGAAGGCGAGAAAACGGCGAACCGGGCTCTGCCGCTGCAGGGCGACCAGGACAAGGAGCAGGAGCAGGAAGATGGCCAGGGGCCCGAAAAAAAACGACCAGTTGCCAAGACGATGGGCGACAAAGACCGAAGAGAGCAGACCGAGAGTGACCAGGGCAAGGAAACCGGAAAAACGGTCCGCAAACACCGAGACCGCCGAGCGGGCCGTCTGCCCGGACTTGCGGGCGATATCAAAGATCCGGTAGGAATCGCCGCCGATATTGGAAGGCAGAAACAGGTTGTAGAAACTGCCGATCAGGTAGGTGGCGGTGAGGGTGGCAAGCGGGATATCCACCTGATCGCACCGGAGGAGGATCCGCCATTTGAGGGCGCTGAGCACGGTATTGACGAACAGGAGCACCGCGATGGGCAGCAGATAACGCCAGTCGATGTCGGCCAGCAGCACCAGCAGCCCGTCCAGGGGCGTCTTGCGGTAGAGCAGGAAGAGCAGGCCGGCGCTGACCAGGAGTTTTATGATCCTCAGCACCATGTTGCCTCCGGTCGTCATTGGCCCCGCCTTTTAATCACCCGGGCGGGTACCCCCATGCTGACGGTCAGGGGATCCACCGGCCTGGTCAGCACGCTGCCCGCGGCCGCGATACTGGAACGTCCCATGGTCACGCCGCCGAGCACGGTGACGTTGCCGCCCAGCCAGACATCCTCTTCCAGGCGAACCCCGCCGTCGGGCCTGATGCCCTGCTCACGGATCGGGATATCGATCCGCCCGGTGTGGTAATTCCCGCCACCGATGATGAAACAGCGCTGGCCGATGACGCAGTCACTGCCGATCTCCACCGGGCAGTCGCTGGTGGACTGGACAATGGTCTGGGCATTGAGGCCGACGTTGTCGCCGATGCGGATGGTGCCGTTCTTGCACGAAAGCATGACATTGTTGGAAAGGATCACGTTGTCGCCCAGCAGGATCACATCCTCGCAGTCGGTGTGCCGGCCGTCGAGCACACAGCCCTCGCTGACGACCACGTTGCGACCAAGCCGGATGCGGCCGGGATGGCGGACCACGATGCCGGCGCCGAACATGCAGCCCCGGCCGCAGGAGCCGAACAGCCGCGGCCAGAAGATCCGGCGCAGCGCCATGCCGAGGGCACCCGGCAGCACGGACAGCAGCATGCACCACTCGAAGTAGAGCAGATCCGGCCAGGAACGGCTGCCGACCACGACCTCCTGGTATTTTCTCAGGGTCGAGCCCCGGCCGGTGACGGCGGCATGGGTTTTTTTCATTGGTCAGAAATCACAGATAGCCTTCGGCCCGGTACCAGTCGGCCGTGCGCCTGAGCCCCTCGTCCAGGGAGATATCGGGCCTGTAGCCCAGCTCCCGCTTGGCCTTGGAGATGTCAAAGGCCCGGTTCTGGCGGAACCAGTCAACCCGCCGGGGAAAGATGGGCGGCTTGATCTTGAACGGCTTGCAGGCCTTCTCGCAGACATGGCCGGCGATGACGAGCGGCAGGATGGGAAAATGGGGAATCTTCACATCCACGCCCAGGGCACGGGCCGTGCGCCGGACCAGGTCTTCGATGGTCACGTACTCCTCGTCGGCGATCAGATACGCTTCGCCATCACCCACTCCTTCCTGCTGGGCCAGGAGAAAGGCGTCCACCAGGTGATCGATGTAGAGCGGGTGGTAGAGGGTCCTGCCGGAACCGAACATGGGAAAGGTCCCCCTGTTCACCCGTTTGAAGATCATGAAGAACCGCTCCGGATCCCCTGGCCCGTAGATGGCCGCAGGCCGCAGGATCACCGAGGGCAGGCCGTTTCTGTGGAACTCCAGCACCACCGGTTCGGCCCGGTACTTGGTCTGCTGGTAGTAATCGGCCGCATTGATGGGCGCATTCTCGTCCGCGGGCGGATTGTCGACATTACCGTGCACACCGCAGGTGGAACAGTAGATGAACTTTTTCACCCCCGCCTTTTTCGCCTCTTCCAGACAGATACGGGTGCCGCCGATATTGACCTCGTCGTAGTAGGCATGGGGCACATCCAGCTCCCGGAAGGCGGCGGCCAGGTGGTGGACGATCTCGATACCATCCATGCACCGTTCCACCACGGCGCGGTCGGTCACCGTACCGATCACCACCTCGGCGCCCCACTGTCGCAGTTCCTCGGTCTTGAGCCCTTCCTGGTAATCCAGGGCCACCACCTGGTGCCCCTCATCAAGCAAACGCCGGACCAGGGCCTTGCCCGTAAAACCGGTTCCACCGGTGACAAGTATCTTCATGCTCGTAGCCTCTCAATCAGTCGCAACAGTTTACCGCGATCGGCAACTATCTCGAACTACTGTACTTTTACAATCAGTCAAAAAATCGGTCGTGCCATATGGCAACGTTGAGCAGGGCCCACAGGATATGGTTGTGGTTCTGCTTCATGCTGCAGTGTTCCTCGATCAGACGGTCGATGTAGGCCATATTCATGGTCTCGGCAAGGACCCGGGAATCATGCAGCCGTTCTATCATATACTGTTTGAGCCCGCCGCGCAGCAGATGTTTGACCGGCAGACTGTAGCCCTGCTTGCCGCGGTGGACAATGGTCTCCGGCAGCAATCCCTCCAGGGCCTTGCGGAAGATGTACTTGGTGGTCATGCCGTGCAGCTTCCAGGAACCGGGCAATGAGGCCAGAAATTCAACCAGAACGTGATCGAGCAGGGGAACACGGATCTCCAGGGACGAGGCCATGGACATCCGGTCCACCTTCATGAGCACGGAATCTGTCATCATGAAGCGCATGTCGAGATAGATCTCCCGGTTGACCTGGTCGGTGGCGTCGCAGCGGGCATCGAGCTCCCGGATCCGCCGAAAGGGGTCCATGGTGACACTGGCCCTGAATCCATCTGCAAACAGACGCTTTTCCAGGGTTGCATTCAGAAAATACTGCCAGCGCAGATGCTGACCGGATGGATCAAGGTTGGCGCCCTCGACAAAGCGCTTGAGCATGTTGATGGCCCCCTTCTTCTGGGGCTGGTCCGGCAGCATGGCAGTGAGCCGGCCGATGACCTGCCTGCGGAGCGGGGCCGGGACCAGGCGGAACCAGCGGTTCATGCGGCTGGCCTTGAACCGGTCATAGCCGGCAAAGGACTCGTCCGCGCCCTCGCCGGACAGGCAGACCGTGACATGCTCCCGCGCCTGTCTGCAGAGCAGGTACAGGGGCACGGTGGAGAGGTCGGTCATGGGCTCGTCCAGGTGCCAGAGGGTCTGTTCCACGTAGTCGGCATTGAGGGTGTCAAGCCTGAGTACCTGGTGGTCGGTCTCGCAGTGGCGGGCCACGATCTCGGCATAGTCCAGCTCGGAGAAGGACCGGTCCTCGTAGCCGATGGTAAAGGTCTTGAGCGGGCCGCTGATATGGCGGCGCATGAGGGCGACCAGGCAGCTCGAATCCAGGCCTCCGGAGAGGAACACGCCCAGGGGCACGTCCGAGACCAGGTGGCTTTTCACCGCCGTGTCGAGCTGGCTGCGCAGTTCCTCCACGGCCTCGTCCAGGGACGGAAGCGGACCATAACCGGTGAAACGCAGGTCCCAGTACTCGCGGACATTGATGCGGCCGTCCTCGAAGACCAGCAGGTGGCCGGCCGGCAGCTTGTGGATACCGTCAAACATGGTCCGGGGCGCGGGCACGAATTCAAATCCCAGGTAGTCATACAGGGCCTGGCTGTTGACCCGCCGCTCCACCCTGTCGTCGGCCAGGATGGCCTTGATCTCGGAGGCAAAGAGGAGCCGGCCGCCGGTGAAGGTGTAATAGAGGGGCTTGATGCCGATGCGGTCCCGGGCCAGCAGCAGCCTGTTGCGCTGCTGGTCATAGACGGCAAAGCCGAACATGCCGCGCAGGTGGTCCACGCAGTCATCACCATACTCCTCGTAGGCGTGGATGATGACCTCGGAATCGGTGCGGCTGCGGAACCGGTGACCCTTTTTTTTCAGCCGGTCGCGCAGCTCCTGAAAGTTGTAAATCTCGCCGTTGAAGACCAGGTGGATGGTCCCGTCCTCGTTGGCCATGGGCTGGGCGCCGTTTTCACTGAGATCGATGATGGAGAGCCGGCGGAACGCCAGGGTCATCTTCTCGCCTGCAAAGACCCCCTCCTGGTCTGGCCCCCGGTGGGTGATCCGGGCGGCCATCTTCCTGGCTAACGCCTCGTCCTTCCAGTTAAATCCGCAGATTCCGCACATGGTTCCAAGGAGAGCAATTCACAAAAAAACCGACCGGCATGGTCGGTGGCCATTTCAAGAAATCAGGCAAAAGCATTACTATTGTCAGGCCATTGCCGATGCGGTGAACTGATTACGAAATCAGAAGACCAGCAAGTCAAAAGCCTGAACATCTGATTTCCATCGGTTGCTGTATCCGCTCCCGCGGGCATGAATATTGAGCGACTCATCAGGGGTCACGAAGAATAAACTCACAGATTACCTTGTTTACACCGGGGGGGCAACTGGTTTCGTGCCGGAAAACAGTAGCCATCCACCCCGGGAAACCGGATCAGAGGCTCATCAGAAAATCCTCGTAATTATCCGGCGTAATAACCACCGCCCCGGCACAGTCATAGTTCCGTAGAAATGTCTTGGGAAAACGGACGCCTCTTTTCTGCACATTCCATTTGAATTCAAAGGCATACAATTTCTGCTGCCGTTCTTCGATATAATCAATCTCCTGCTGCTGGGCGGTTCGCCAGAAGTAGACAGCAGCATCTGTTGTCGTATTGGCCAGAAATTTAAACCGTTCACTGACAAGATAATTTTCCCACAGAGCCCCGGTATCGGTCCGGCCGACCAAAGGAGTAAAATTCCCGATAATGGCGTTACGGATACCGTTGTCGATAAAATAGAATTTTTTCCCTTTTCTGATCTCGTTACGGACATTTCGCGCCAGGGCAGGCAGACGGAAGAGGACAAAGGCCTTCTCGAGAAGATCGATGTATCGTTCCACTGTCTGACTATCAGCCCCCACAAGACGGCCGATCTCGAGGAAGGAGACCTCGCTGCCGACCTGGAGGGCAAGAGCACGAAGGATCTTTTCAAGCAGGACCGGCTTTTTGATCTGTTCCAGGGTGAGCAGATCCCTGTAGAGATAGCTGCCAGCCAGAAGACGAACCAGTTCCTCTTCCATTCCGGCAGATGTGACGATTTCAGGGTAGGATCCATAGAGGAGACGATGCTCGAGCAGGCGCTTTTCCTCCAGCAGACCGTGATGGGCGACCAGCTCGGCAAAAGATAACGGATAGAGCATAAACTCGAACTTGCGACCGGTCAGTGGTTCGGCGGTTCGTTCGTTCAGGGCAAAAGAGGAGGACCCCGTGGCTATGGCCTGCACCTCGGGAATCTGGTCCGTCACCAGTTTCAGGGTAAGACCGATATCTGGAATTCTCTGGGCCTCGTCTATGAACAAGAGCTGCCGGTCGCCCAGCAGGGTTCGCAATCTTGTCGAAGTGCAGCCGTCAAGAAGGGCACGCACATCAGGTTCATCTCCATTCAGCTCCAGGACACGTTCACCCATCTGCCGGAGTAACATCTTGACAAGGGTGGTTTTGCCAGACTGGCGAGGTCCCAGCAGAATAATCGCCTTGCCAAGAAACAGCCGGTTCTGCAGGCGGTTGCCCATGGCTCTTTTTATAATATTTTTCGTTTTCATACTTAAAATATTATAAAAAAAACAGAAAATGCAAGAAAATACGAAATACCGGCGGACCAGGAAACGTGCCGTGCAGGATCTGGCGAAAGTGGTGTTTCAAGGTATATGCCGATAGCGGCAACCGGTTACCGGGCCTGCAGAATCACAGAGGCGGATGTCCTCAACCCCGTGACGATAATCGCCGGTACAGGGCAAGCAGTTTCCTGCCTGCACCGGCCATGGAGTAGTCGCGGCCGATGACCGTCCTGCCCTGTTCGCCGCGTCTGCGTGCCTGGTCCGGGTCGGCCAGTGCATGCTCCACGGCCCGGGCCAGGGCCTCGGCGCTCACCTCGTCTCCATAGTAGCCCAGTTCGCCGAGGAACTTCCTGTTGTTGGCCGTGGCAAAACAGGCCACCGGCAGGCCGGCGGCCATGTAGTGGAGCAGCTTGCCGCTGGCCTCCCCCGATTCCTCCGCCTTGGGCTCTATGGCCACATCACCGGTCCCCAGCCAGGCGGCAAGCTCATCGTAGGCGACCCGGCCTGTCAGCCGGACCCGGTCCGAAAGATGACGCGTTTCGAGAAAAGGCGCCACCCCTTCCACGGGATACCCCACAAGGACAAAAAAGAGGTCCTCGCGCCTGGCGCAGAGGATCTCCATGGCATCGAGCAGAGCCTGCACCCCCTTGCCGGGCAGCAGGGAACCGGTATACAGAATAATCTTCCTGTCCGCAGGGAGCCCCAGTTGTCTGCGCAGCCCCTCGCGGTCAGCCGGGGCAAAGAAAGACTCCGGCACCACGTCCTGCAGGAGCATGGTCTTTTCCCGGGGCACGCGGAAACGGGTGACCAGGGTGGAGCGGCTCTCCTGCGACGAGCAGAGGATAAAATCCGGCATCCGGCAGATCAACCCCTCTGCCAGGACAACAAGACGGGTCAGCAGTGAACGGGCCCTGAGCGTTCCATAGCCGACCAGTTCGCCACTCAGGCTGCCCTGCATATCCATGACCAGGGCCATGCGCCGCCGGAAGAGACAGGTTCTTGCGGCCCAGCCGATGAGCGCGCCCTCGTGCAGGTGGCCATGCAGAATGTGCGGCCGCTCCCGCAGGCAGGTCTTCAGGACCAGAAAGAAGAGCAGGATATCGGAGGGAAACCTGAATGGTGAAAAACCGGCATCCAGCTTGTGGTAACCGGGAACAGCAGGGATTCTGCGCACGTCGATCCCATCCACGTCCCGGCCCAGGTGATAGGTGCAGACCATGGCCCGGAGCGGATGGCGCCGCAGGGATTGAAGTTCGTTACGGATCCGGATGTGGCATCCACGGTCGGCAAAGAAGGGTGTGGGGGCAATATGCAGGACCTTGAGGTGCCGGCTGGAGGACATCCCGTGACGGGTTACGT
>Ga0256833_1000528_pt1 | contig 29674 bp, 28 predicted proteins | sample 356284metaG_FD_190535 | JGI IMG/M metagenome (GOLD analysis project Ga0256833, IMG submission 190535) | Hydrothermal vent microbial communities from Mid Atlantic Ridge, Atlantic Ocean - 356-284 | ecosystem: Environmental > Aquatic > Marine > Hydrothermal vents | place: Atlantic Ocean: Mid... | reverse complement strand
ATGCAGGAATCGGTGGAATGGGGGGCGCCCAACCGCTTGCCGCCACAATGAACGGGGCTGCGTTTTTGGGAATTGACGTCGATATCAGAAGATTGGAAAAAAGAATCGAAACAAAATACCTCGATGTAATTGCAAAAGATCTGGATGAAGCTCTCGAACTGGTATTAAAAGCTAAAGCCGATAAACAACCTCTCTCGGTCGGTTTGGTCGGTAACGCAGGTGAAGTCCTTCCAGAAATTTTGAGAAGAGGGATAATACCGGATGTTCTAACCGATCAAACTTCCGCACACGATACATTAAACGGTTATGTTCCCATGGGTATGAGCTTCGAAGAAGCATTAAAGCTGAGAAAAGAAAATCCCGGGGAATATATAAAACGCGCAAAAGAAACTATAGTTGTACATGTTAAAACGATGCTCGAATTTCAAAAGCGCGGAGCGGTAACGTTCGATTACGGAAATAACATAAGAGGCGAAGCCAAAGAAAACGGGGTTGAAAATGCATTCGATTTTCCAGGATTTGTTCCCGCTTTTATACGCCCGCTTTTTAACGATGGCAAAGGACCTTTCCGATGGGCAGCCCTTTCTGGCGACCCGAACGATATATATGAAACGGATAAAGCGGTAATTGAAACTTTCCCCGAAGATGAAGCACTGGTAAGGTGGATTAAACTCGCGCAAAAGAAAGTCGCATTCCAAGGTTTACCCGCACGAATTTGCTGGCTCGGTTACGGAGCAAGAGCAAAAATGGGTAAAATTTTCAACGACCTGGTTGCTTCCGGAAAAGTTAAAGCCCCGATTGTTATCGGTCGAGACCATCTCGATTGCGGCTCGGTAGCTTCACCTTACAGAGAAACCGAAGGAATGAAAGACGGCAGCGATGCAATTGCCGATTGGCCTATTCTCAATATTTTGATGAACACCATCGGCGGCGCCAGTTGGGTTTCGTTTCATCACGGCGGTGGTGTCGGAATCGGAAAATCGCTTCACGCAGGAATGGTTATAGTTGCCGACGGAACAAAAGAGGCGGAAAAGAGACTGGAACGCGTCCTTACTTACGATCCCGGTACCGGAATTATGCGCCACGCCGATGCCGGATACGAACGGGCAATTAATAATGCTAAAAAATTCGGAATCAAAATCCCGATGTTAAAATAATACTGCTATTTTAACAAAAACTTGGAAGTGTTGCAGAGGCAATATATTTTTAGTTAGTCAATGAAAATTAATTTGTGAGGGGAAAAAAATGAAAGTTCTAATTGCGGATAAGTTGCCGGAAAAATATGTACAAAAACTTAAAGATCATAATTTGGAAGTGGTTTTCGATCCTTCACTTGGTGAAAATGACTTGCCCGAAGCAGCCAAGGATGCCGATATACTTGTAGTTCGCTCTACCGTGGTAAACGCTAAAACAATTGAAGAAAGTAATAATTTAAATTTAATTGTTCGAGCCGGAGCAGGATACAACAATATCGATCTTCCCGCTGCAAACAAAAAAGGCGTTTACGTTGCAAATTGTCCCGGTAAAAACGCTATTGCAGTGGCTGAATTGGCAATCGGTCTGATGATTGCACTCGACAGAAAAATTCCCGATAACGTAATCGATTTTAGAAACGGTGTATGGAACAAGGCAAAATATGCCAAGGCAAAAGGATTATACGGAAGAACAATTGCAATTGTTGGAATGGGAAATATCGGCAAAGAGGTTGCGAAGCGTGCCAATGCACTTGGGATGAACGTTTACGGAAAAGATATTTCCAGAATAGAAGGCGTGGCATATAAAGACTTTTCCGAATTCGATAAAGTTCTACCAATTGCCGATGTTGTAACTCTGCATTTGCCAGTTACACCACAAACAAAAAATTTATTTAACGAACAAATGTTCAGCTATATGAAAGAAGGGGCGATTTTTATAAATACTTCGCGCGCCGGTGTGGTTGATGAAGATGCTTTAATAAAAGCGGTCAAAGAAAAAAACTTAAAAGTGGGTCTGGATGTATTTAACGATGAACCCGAAAGTAAAACCGGAAGCGTGAGTTCAAAATTGCAAGAGCTCGAAAACGTTTACGTAACGCATCATATAGGTGCATCCACGGAACAAGCACAAAATGCAGTTGCGGAAGAAACGGTAAAGATAATTCTCGATTATATTAACAGCGGAGTTATAGCCCATTGGGTTAACCGCGCACATTCAACCGATGCGGCTTATCAATTGGCGGTTAAACATTACGATAAACCCGGCGTACTCGCTTCCATTTTGGATGTTATAAGGGAAGGTGAAATTAACATCGAAGAAATGGAAAATATGATTTTTGAAGGCGGACTTGTTGCACTTTGCACTATGAAGTTGAAAAAACCGGCAACCGAAGAAATGCTGGAAGCAATTAGGGAAAACCCGAATGTAATTACGGTTTCACATACTATTGCCAATTAACCGTACATATAGCGGGAAGTTTACGAAAGATTAATTTCGGTAATTTCCTTTACTATTCCGTGATAATATGCCAAGCGGAGCAGCTCCGTAAGTCCGGTTATTTCATTATGTGTTATTTCAAAATAAACGGAATCGAAATTGCTCCGTATAAACGATTTTGCTTCGCGTGATAAACCAGATTCTTCCAGAAATTTATTCAAATTATCCTCAACGGTTTCATCAACCTTTTGCTCAAGTTGTGCAATTTCGGTTAAAATGATTTCATGCTTGCTTACCAAAACGAAATTAACGTAAGGATAATCGATAAATTCCGCCACCATTTCCGAAAAGCTGACTCCATTCTCAAAAAGATTGTTCTCAAAATTTTTATTACCAACAACAAGAAAATTCCCTCTATCAAAATCCGGTGTGCCCGTTGTTAACTCGGGCGACAATGAAATACCGAACTTTTCGAGCAGAATAATTTTACTAAGAATAATTTCATTGGTTGTAACATCACCCGTTAAAAAAAGTTTATCCATAATTCGCTGGCTGGGTTTAAAATAAAGAAAAGAATTTGAGAGCGGACCGTCGAATGAAATGCCGATTTTTTTGGATACAACAAGACCTGCATGTTGTAATAAATCGTACGAAGGGATTATGCCCAACTCACTTTTTCCCGATTCCACTTCACTTACAATCATTGCCGGTTGGGTTTCAATAATTTCAAATCTTTCGAAGGCAGATAGGGATTTTGCCAACAAACGTGCAAAAATATTTGGGGGAATGGTCAATTTCATAATAAAAATAAAAAAGCCGCCGTTTCCGGCGACTTTTCAAACTGCTTAAATATTAAATTATCGAATGTTTTTGCTTTTAATTCTTGCCGCTTTACCTGAAAGATTTCTCAGGTAGTAAAGTTTTGCACGTCTAACTTTACCTTCGCGGACAACATCGATTTTTGCAATTTTGGGTGAGTTATATGGAAATATTCTTTCCACTCCAACACCGCTTGAAACTTTACGCACGGTAAAAGTTTTGTTGATGCCGCCGCCTTTTATGCTGATAACATCTCCTTCGAACGGCTGAATTCTTTCTTTATCGCCTTCGATAACTCTTACATGAACTCGAATTCTGTCACCCACATTAAATTTGGGTAAATCGGTTCTAAGCTGTTCTTTAACTAATTCGTTTAAGGTATTCATCACTTCTCCAGTCTATTTATTTTTTTCCAAATTTCCGTATTAATTTTTGATTGTTCTTCTTTCCACTTTTTAATTTCCGCTTCGTTACCCGAAAGTAAAACTTCCGGTACTTTCATTCCTTCGTACTCAGCGGGTCGCGTGTAATAAGGCGGTTCCATTACGTCGCCGTCCATTAAAGAATCGTTCAAAGCCGATTCACTATCGCCGAGCACTCCGGGGATTAATCTGACAACCGAATCGACGATTATTAAAGCGGGGAGTTCTCCACCGCTTAAAATAAAATTCCCTATCGAAATTTCATCGGTAGCAAATTTTTCACGGACACGGTCGTCAATTCCTTTATAATGTCCCGCAATTATCATTATATTTTTAGCGAGGGAAAACTTATTAGCCAATTGTTGATTGTAAATTTTACCTCTCGGCGTACAAAAAATAATATGGTCGTATTCCCTCTCTTTCTGTAAACTTTTAATACATTCGAAAAACGGTTCCGGTTTTAGTAACATTCCGGGTCCGCCGCCGTACGGTTTATCGTCTATCTGTTTATGTTTATCGTAAGCATAGTCGCGCAGATTATGCACATGAATTTCAACCAGATTTTTATTTTGTGCCCGTTTTACTATGCTTGTTTGCAAGGGACTTGTCAGCAAATCCGGCACTGCCGATATTATATCAATCCTCATCATTTTCAAACTCAAATTTTTCCGATAAATCTATTCTCTTTTCCTTAATGTTTATTTTATCGATAAATGATTCGACTGCCGGAACAAGTATTTCTTTTCCCTCACTGTTTTTAATCACATAAACATCATTTGCGGGAAGCGAAAGAACATCAATCAAATTTCCAAAGAACTTATTGTTTTTATAAACTTTACATCCCGTCAAATCATGAATGTAAAAAGTATTTTCCGGAAGTTCGATTAATTCGTCTTCCGTAACATAAATTTTCTTACCAACTAAAAAGGAAACATCTTCCGAAGTGTTAAAATTTTTAAACTTAAGAAGAAGCTTCCCTTTTTCTTCAACTGCGTTTTCTATTATAAAAGGATTTTTATCGTTAAAAACATCGATATAAACTTTTAACCCGCATACAAATCTTCCGGGAAAATCCGTAACAGGTAAAACGGATAAAAACCCTTCTCTTTTCTTATAAACTTCCTTAATTTCCGCAACTAAGTAAAAAGCACTCAATTAAATAACTTAATCAAGTATTTTTAGTATAGCACGTTTTCCTTCTTTAGCTGCAATTGCCGTTAATAGAGTTCTCATCGCTTGTGCAGTCTTACCCTGTTTGCCAATAACTTTCCCAACGTCATCAGCACCGACTTTGAGGGTAAGTTCTATTGTTTTTTCGTTGGGAACAGATTCCTCGATAACTACACTATCGGGATTGTCCACAAGATGTTTTGCAATAAACTCAACAAATTCTTTCATGAGACTCCCTGTAATATGTTAAAAGAAAGAGGGCACTAACAACTAAGTGCGCGAAGAAAAGCTAAAGATTCCGGATTATTCGGATTTTTCATCTCCGGCTTTAACTTCTTCGGAAGCTGTACCCTGTGCTTCCGGAGCGCTACTTTCCTCTTTTTCAACTTTTTCTTCAGGCTCTATTTTAGCTTCTTCCTTAGCTTTTGGTTTTGCTTTTGCCTTTTCCTCAGCCTTTTTAGCTAATTTAGCTTCATGCAGCTTTTTAAGTTCTTCAACTTTTGCATTAATTTCTTCTTCCGTTTTACCACGCTTGGTCATGTCGAATTTCAGTAAAATTCCTTCTTTCGAAAGAATATTTTTAACCGTAGTAGTTGGTTGAGCCCCAACATTTAACCAGTAAAGTGCTCTTTCTTCATTAATTTCCACAGTTGCGGGATCGGTTTTAGGGTTATACAAACCAATTGCTTCAATAAACCGGCCGTCGCGCGGAGCCCTTGCATCGGCAGCAACAACTTTATATACCGGTTGTTTTTTCTTACCCATTCTTCTTAATCTTAACTTAACAGCCAAATTGCTATATCCTCCTATTTATACATTACTAATTAAATTTAAAATTTTTAAAATTGCCAATCATTTTTTTACCGCCTTTCGAAGTAAAGCGCTTCATCATTTTTTGCATTTCGTTATATTGTTTTATAAGGCGATTCACATCTTGAATCGATGTTCCGCTTCCGCGTGCAATTCTTTTACGCCGGCTGCCATTAAGTATTTTCGGTTTTGCCCTTTCCTGCTTGGTCATCGATTGAATTATCGCTTCAACTTTAACCAATTGTTTTTCGTCCACATCGGCATTTTTAATTGATGTGGAAAGTCCGGGAATCATACTCATCAACGATTTTAGCGAGCCCATTTTTTTTATCATTTTAATTTGCTTTAAGAAATCGTCAAAATCGAACTTGTTACTGAGAAGCTTCTTTTCTAAATCTTCCGCTTCTTTTTGATCGATTTGTTGTTGGGCTTTTTCAACAAACGAAACAATATCGCCTTTACCCAAAATTCTTGAAGCCAACCGGTCGGAGTGAAAAACTTCAATGGAATCGAGTTTTTCTCCGAGGCTCACAAACTTAATCGGTTTTTGTACAATTGCCCGGATCGAAAGAGCGCAACCGCCCCTCGAATCGCCATCCAATTTTGTAAGAACAATTCCGTCGAATTCCACGCTGTCGTGAAAAGCCTTTGCGGAATTGACGGCATCTTGACCCGTCATCGAGTCAACTACAAATAACGTTTCGGTCGGATTAACTTTTTCTTTAATCGCGACCACTTCTTGCATCAGCTGATCGTCTACGTGCAAACGACCGGCGGTATCGATAATGATTGTATTAAAATTATTCTCTTTCGCGTAATCCAAAGATTTTCCGGCTATTTGCACCGCATCTTTGGTATCGGGAATCGTAAATACATCGACCCCTATTTTCTTACCCAAAAGCTTTAGTTGTTCCCTTGCGGCTGGGCGGTAAACATCCGCCGCAACAAGAAGAACATCTCTTTTTCTTTCTTTCAAATATTTGGCTAACTTGGCACCGAATGTTGTTTTACCGGAACCTTGCAAGCCAACTAACAAAATAACAGTCGGACCCGAAGGATTCAACCTTAATTCGTTTCCTTCGCGCCCCATTAACTCGGTTAGCTCATCATGAATTATTTTTGTGATGAGCTGCCCCGGAGTTACCGAAGCCAATACTTCTTTACCAAGTGCCCGTTCTTTTACTTCTTCAATGAAGTTTTTGGCAACTTTGTAATTTACATCGGCATCTAAAAGAACTCTTCTTATTTCCCTTAACGTATCGGAAATATTTTTTTCCGTAATTCTGCCCTGACCGGTAACTTTTTTCAGGGCTTTATCGAATTTTAGTGTCAGATCCTCGAGCATAATATCCAATATTTATAAAAAATAACAAATTCCCAATAATTTTCAAACAATTTTATGCTTCTTTAAGTGCATTTGCACCGGATACAATTTCAATAATTTCTTTGGTAATTGAAGCTTGCCGTTCTTTATTATATTTGATTTGGAGCGTTCTTATCATTTCTTTCGCATTTTCGGTTGCCATATCCATAGCGGTCATTCTTGCACCAAGTTCGGCTGCATAAGATTCAAGCAATATACGCCACATAGAAGCATTTAAATATTTCGGCATCAAGGAATTAATTATACTTGCTTTATCCGGTTCGTATATAAATTCCACATGCTTTTTATGAACTTGTTCGGTTTCCTTCTCCCGCTTTATCGGAAGCAGCTGTTCGATTACCACATTTTGTTGTATTACGGATTTAAATTCATTGTAAACTACAATCACTTTATCAATTTCACCGGTAACGAACCTGTTGACAAGATTTTTCATGAAACCGGAGACGAAATCGAATTTGAGCGAAGAAAACAATCCGTTATATTTTTCAGCAATATTGTAAGGCAAACGGTTGAAATAATCGCCCCCTTTCTTGCCCATGCAATACAAATCGATATCGGAACTGCCAAGAAGGTTGGAATATTCTGTTTCCAACATTTCTTCGACGGTTCTTATAACGTTCATATTAAATGCGCCGCACAATCCTCTATCGGATGTAACAACCAAAACGGCAAGTTTTTTCAATTCCCTTTGCTCCAGCAATGGATTCGAAAAATCTTTTTCGGCGCTTAATAAATGATGTAATACTTCCGAAATTTTCCTGGAATACGGGCGTGCGTTAATAATATTTTCTTGTGCCCTGCGCAACCGGGCAGCAGCAACCATTTTCATGGCTTTTGTAATTTGCTGCGTGTTTTGAACGCCGACAATTCTTCGTTTTATTTCTCTTAATGTTGCCATACGGTTTTTGTTTTTTTAATAAAATAATACCGGAACGTACGGCTCCGGCATTATGTATTTCAACAATTATCTAATTTACTTGCTTGCTTTGAATTTTGCAAGGAATTCGTCTCCCGCTTTTTTCAGAAGATTTTCCGTTTCTTCGCTTATTACTTTTTCTTTTTTAATATTCTCATAAATTTGAGGATACTTCAAATCGATATATTCATGAATTTCTTTTTCAAATCTTTTAACATCTTCAACCGCAATATCTTCAAAGTAATCGTTTGTTCCAAAGTAAATACTTACCACTTGTTTTTCAACGGGTACGGGAGCAAATTGTCCTTGTTTAAGTAATTCCACAAGTCGTGCACCTTTTGCCAATGTTCTTTGAGTTGCCTTATCCAAATCGGAACCGAATTTGGCGAAAGCTTCCAGTTCACGATATTGAGCCAAATCCAATTTAAGCGTACCGGCAACTTTTTTCATAGCTTTAATTTGGGCATTACCACCAACACGGGATACACTGATACCAACGTTGATAGCAGGGCGAACACCGGCGTTGAATAAGTTCGGTTCCAAGTAAATTTGTCCGTCGGTAATGGAAATTACGTTCGTCGGGATGTAAGCCGAAACGTCACCTTGTTGTGTTTCAATAATTGGCAGAGCCGTAAGACTTCCGCCGCCCAAATCATCACTCAGTTTCGATGCTCTTTCCAAAAGTCTGGAATGCAAATAGAAAATATCACCCGGATATGCTTCGCGGCCGGGAGGTCTTCTTAAGAGCAACGACAATTCACGGTAAGCTACCGCTTGTTTGGAAAGGTCATCGTAAACAACAAGTGCATGTTTACCGTTATCCCTAAAAAATTCGCCCATGGTTGCACCGGCGTAAGGGGCAATATATTGTAACGGAGCCGGATCCGATGATGATGCGGAGATAACCGTTGTAAATTCCATCGCACCGTGCTCTTCCAGTTTTGCAACAACTTGCGCTACAGTAGAATTTTTTTGACCAACTGCAACATACACACAATATACCGGTTCAATTCCCAATTCTTTGGCTTCTTCGGTGTGGGTATATTTTTGATTTATGATTGTATCGATAGCAACCGCAGTTTTACCGGTTTGTCTATCACCAATTATCAACTCCCTTTGTCCGCGTCCAATCGGAATCATTGCATCAATAGCTGTTATTCCGGTTTGAAGCGGTTCTTTTACAGGTTGCCGCTGAATTACACCGAGTGCTTTTCTTTCAATAGGCATATATTTCTCTGATTGAATGGGCCCTTTTCCGTCAAGGGGTTCACCAAGCGGATTGATAACCCTGCCCAGGAAATTTTCGCCTACCGGCAGCGATGCTACACGTTTCGTACGTTTTACGGTATCGCCTTCCTGGATTAAATTGCTATCGCCGAACAGCACGCAACCGACGCTGTCTTCTTCCAAGTTCAACACCATTCCAATTACATTGTTCGGAAATTCCACGAGCTCGCTTGCCATAACTTGCGAAAGCCCGTAAACCCGTGCGATACCGTCACCAACCGAAAGAACCGTACCGACGTCGTAAACGTCAACTTTGCTATCGAAACCTGTTAGTTGTTTTCTTAATATGGATGAAACTTCCTCTGGTCTAACTCCGGTCATTTCGTTTTCCTTAATTTTTAATTTTAGTTAAGTAAAAATTCTTCTTTCAAAAATTTGTTCCTTAATAACTCCAGTTGATGAACAACGGAAGCGTCAAGAACCGTATCACCTACTCTAACGGTAAAACCACCGATTAATGTTGGATTAACTTTATATTGCATCCGGACGTCTTTTTGAAGATATCCGGTCAATTTGCTTTTGATTTCCGATTTTTGTTTTTCATTCAATTCGAAAGCGCTGGTAATGAGAACTTTCACTATATTCATTTTATCGTCTCTGAGTTCCATAAATCTTTTCAAAATATCGAACATAACTTCGTCTCTGCCTTTCTTTACAACAAAAAACAAAAATTCCAGGGAATCGGAGCTTACTTTACCGCCGAAAATTTCACGGAGAATGTTGATTTTTTTCTCTTCGGAAAGAATTGGGTTGGAAATGGCAACCCTTAATTCTTTTGAAGAATCGAACGTGTTATAAATTAACTCCATATCTTTTGCAACAGCATCGAATGTGTTTTTCTCTTCGCTTGCTTCAAGCAAAGCATTGGCATATCTTGTTGCAATTGTAAAGTTACCCATATTAACCTTTAGTTATATCTTCAATATATTTTTCAACCAATCTGGCATTAGCTTCTTCGTCCAGTTTTTCTCTGATAATTTTCTCGGCGGCACCAACCGCTATTTCGGCAATTTGAGTTTTAAGGTTATTGAAAGCTTCTTGATTTTTTCTTTCAATCTCAGCCGACGCATCTTGAATTAATTTCTTAGCTTCGGCTTTGCTTTCTTCAAGAATTTGTTTTTTCAAATTTTCGGCATACTCTCTACCTTGATCAATAATTTTCTGAGCTTCTTCTTCGGCGCGAGCTAAATTTTGTTTGTTTTTTTCATACAGCTCTTCGGCTTCCTTTCTCGCCTTTTCCGCTTTTTCAAGGGAATCACGAATAAAATTTTCCCTTTCATTAAGCGAATTGAGAATAGGTTTCCAAGCCATTTTTTTCAAGACCAAGAAAAGGAAGATGAACGTTATGGTAGTCCAAATTATAACCCCGGGATTAATATCCAACGGGCTACCGCTTCCTTCTCCTCCACTTGAAAGAGCCAACAAGGCATAATTTAAAATTGAAGCCATTTATCAATTTCCTTACGATTTAATTATTAAGAGTAAAACAAAGTTTTACTTTAATGCCAATAAAATACAGATAACCAACGCAAACAGCGCAATACCTTCGATAAGAGCAGCAGCAATAATCATAGAAGTTCTGATATCGCCGGATGCTTCGGGTTGGCGTCCACTTGCATCCATTGCCGAACTTGCCAATTTACCGATACCCAAACCGGCACCAATTACCGCTAGACCGGCACCAAAACCAGCTGCTAAAAATGCGTAATCCATTTACTTCCTCCTTAATGATATTTTGTTTTTTATATTAGTTTAATTAATGTTCTTGATGTACAGCCATCCCGATAAATAGAGATGACAAAATTGTAAAAATATAAGCTTGAATAAGTGCTACCAATACTTCCAATAAATTTATGAATAAAGCAAAACCAATTGATACGGGTGCAACCGCATAAGATTTAAGTATAAATATCAAACCGATTAAAGCCATTATTACAACGTGTCCGGCCGTCATATTTGCAAAAAGCCTCACAGCAAGTGCAAACGGTTTTGTAAACAAACCGAGAATTTCAACAACGAACATAATTGGCAACAACCATAATGGAATACCGTGCGGCATTAATCCTTTAAAATATCCGATAAATCCGTTTTTGATAATTCCGCCAATTTGGATTACAAAGAAGGAAAACGTTGCCAAAGTTGCTGTTACGGAAATATTGCTCGTTGCGGTTGAACCGTATGGGAAAAGTCCCAAAAAATTGCATGTTAAAATAAAGAAAAATACCGTAAGCAAATACGGTAAAAACTTTTCATAACCTGAGCCGATAGTAGGTTTAACAATTTCGTCACGGACAAAAACCACAAGTATTTCAACAAAATTAGCCAAACCTTTGGGTACAATCGATTTTTTGTAAGATTTAGCAACCGCTGAAAAAATCAATATCAAAATAATTGCGGCAAGCCACATAAAAACAACATGTTTGGTGATGGAGATATCCATACCGAACAAATGAATTTCGGGTAAATGAACTACTCCGAAAGGTGAAAAATCGAGCTCTCGTGCATCCAGAACATGGTGCATCATCCAACCGGCGTCGTTGCCGCCTTGTGCCGCATTATGTACAGAATCCGCAATTACTTCTTCAACGTTATATGCCATATTAGTCTGTTTGGTTTTTTATAACTTTTTTATTTACAATAATATATCCTACTTCCAAAGAAAGTAGAATAAAATAAATTAAAAAGAACACTAATATAAAAGCATATTTATCAATTTTCAAGAATTTTATTATGAGAGCAATCGATATGAGTAAAAAAATCATCCTCAAACCAATTCCCCCAAGGTTAAAAACTACAAATTTATTTGAGGATTGACCTATTGATTTTTTAAATAAGAAATAAGCGGCAAACAAATTGATTAAATTAAGCAACCCGGCATAAAGCGAAGCTTCTACTGCATAGGAAGATATTATATTATTATAGTATAACACCGCCACTGCAATGTAAGTGACAATGAAAGTAAGGATCATACTATTCTTTATGCTTTTCACTTCTCTTCTTTCTATTTAATTCCAACGTAGTCTTAATAAAATTATACAAACCGGCAGCCCCACCCAAAAAAGAAAATAAAATAGTGAGCACTGGGTATAATCCGTATTTTTCATCGAGCCAGTTTCCCAAAAAGAACATGAGCACAATGGTTGCCGCCAATTGGGTACCTAATCCAAGGTATGGTCCTATATCCCTATATGTTTGAAAAAGATTATTTTTGGTTTTCCGGTACATTCTTGTCATCCGGCTTGGGAGCCGACTTAAATTGAGAAGAACCGCTCATGGAACTTTTTCCGTCGAATTTGGCGCCTTCTTCAATTACCAGAACTTTTGTAAAAATATCGCCTTTAACATTCGAACTGGCTTCCAATACAAGTTTGGATTCGGCATTAACGGTTCCTTCCACTTTGCCGCTTATTACCAAATTATTGGCTTTAATTTGTCCTTTTACTTCGGAACTTTCGCCCAGGGTTAAATTACCGTTGATTATTACATCACCAACAACTTTTCCGTCTATTCTAACATTCCCCTCGCTGGTAATTTTTCCTTCTATTTTTACCCCACTACTTAAAATGCTTACATCTTCCGATGGAGATGAGTTCATTTCTCTTCTTAAAGCCATAATTCACTCCTTTTTAGTTAATAAATATTTTTCGGGATCTACAACTTTCCCATTTTTCCATATCTCGAAATGTAAATGGGGTCCTGTTGTATTAAATCCTGTATTACCGCTCAACGCAATTGTTTCGCCTTGCGTAACATAATCCCTTTCGGTTTTCAATAAAACGGAACAGTGTTTATAAACCGTAATATAACCTTCGGAATGTTGAATAATTATTTTATAGCCGTCACCAGAAGTATAATCGGCAAATATAACAATTCCTCCGGCACTTGCAAATACTGGCGTACCGGTTTTGACCGCAAAATCAATTCCAAGGTGTCCTTTAGCCGGGTTAAATTCATTAATAACGAAACCTTTCGTTGGTTTGATAAACAAAATGGATTTTTGAAGACGGCTTTCCCCGTAAAAATATTTGTCAATCAAGTGCTTGAAAACCTTAAATATATTTCCCTCAGGGGGTATTTTTCCGTCATCGGTTTTTCTTAACGAATCCAAAACCGCTTTGCTCGAATCGGTTGTATCGATGCCTGCCAAAATAATTGCATACCTCAATTTTTGATTTGTTGAAGAAATTCTTTCCAATTCCTTCGTCAATATTACCAATTTGTTTTCCAATACTTTTATTTGTTCCGCTTGTTTTTCCAATTCCTTATTTTCATATAACAAAGCCAGTTTTCTGACCGGAGTAAAAATAAAAAGTATTGACATCACTATAATCAGAAGAACAGAATAAATAAATGCAACTGAAAACAATTGTTTGAATGTATATTTATACTGCTTGGTTGAACCTTTAACATTCATCCTTGTGATGAAAAACGTCGTTTTAAAAATATCTTTGATATCTTTTTTATTCATACCGGTAAAATTTTATTTTCAAATATAATAAGAATCCCGATAGATTTTTCGGAGGGTGTTCAGTTTTTTTTCAATATTTCATTTGCTTTATTTAGAACTGCGGATGGCAAAAGTTTATTTCCACAATCGAATGTGTTTATTGGGCACTTGGCACGACCGTGAATTCCGCAGGGTTTGCAGTCCAAATCGTCGTAACTCAAAAATGAACTTTTTCCGTTATACGGATAAAATCCGAAATCTGCAACCGTTGAGCAATAAAGGGTAAGAACCGGGATATCGGCACACATGCCCAAATGCGTGGGAGCGCTGTCGTTACAGATTAATAATTTACATTTCTTTAATATTGAAACTGATTGCATCAACGAAAGTTTACCGGCAAGATTAAGTACCTTTTCCGGAACTGTTGTTTTCTTCCTAATATTCTCACATAAATCTTTATCTTCCCTGCCACCAATTAAAATAATTTTATATCCTTGGTTGCTCAGACCGTTAATAACCCCGGCATAATATTGATCCGGATATTTTTTGGTTTCCCAAACGGAACCCGGTGCAACTGCTATCAATTTCTCTTCGTCGGATATTTCCAAATCTGCGAATGAACCATCCGCCTCCGGTTTACATTCGGGCAGAATCTTCCAATTATTCATAAAATAATCATCTTCCAGTAAGGAAAGATTTCTTCGCACTTCGTGAAAATCCTTTCTGTATTTAATTTTCTTTGAATAAACAAAAGACAAAGATGCAATATCGAATCCACTTTTGTTTTTTGCGCCGCTCAACATAACAATAAGAGAAGTACGGAACGAACGGTGGGGGGAAAACAAAAAACCGTAGTTGTTTTTTCTTATCGATAAAGCAAACTGGACTGTTTTAATAAAAGACCTGTGCTGTTTTTTTTTATCCAATATAAAAATTTCATTCACATAAGGAGAAGAATCGAAAATCTCTTTTGTGGCAGGTGTGCAAATTACATCAATTGAAGGATTTTCATATTTTTTATACGCAGCTTGAATTAATGGCAAAGTAAGAATGGCATCACCCAAAAATGCCGTTTGTATGATTAATATTTTAGTAGGCATCAAATTAATACTTCCAAATATTGTGCATCCAAAACCATTGTTCCGGGTATTCTTTTATATAACCTTCCAACTTTTGCATATATTTTTGATTGATTTGTTGAATTTTTTCTTCCTGAGAACCTTGTAGTTTATCATAATTCAATTCTTCGAAATACATTGTGTATTTATTATCATTATTTCTAACCGTGATTGCAAAAACTATCGGTACATTCAGTTTCAGCGCAATAGCCGCTGTACCCGGATAAACAGCCGTATCCCGGTTGAAAAACTTAACACGTAACCCTCCTTTTGGTCCACGTTGATCGCCCACAACACCAACCACACCTTTTTGTTGCAGGACTTTGTATATATTTCTGACCGATGCACCCAACGGCACAACCGAATTACCGAATCTTGTTCTCATTCTGTTCAACCATGCGGAAACATAAGGATTCCTCTGCTGTTTGACCAATACATTTAGTTTTATATTTTTTAATTTCAAACCAACCGCCAAAGCACCGAGTTCCCAATTTCCGAAATGTGCGGTAAGGAGAATCACACCTTTTCTTTCTTTAATTTTATTTTCAACAACATTAAAATTTTCAAATTTAATTAGTTCCCATACGTCTTTATCCGAAAACTTATGAAAAAAAATCACTTCAACCAACGTACGGGCGGCACTGGCGTAAACTTTTCCCGCCAAGCGGTTAATTTGATTTTTCTGCATATCCGGAAATGCTGTCCTTAAATTTTTAAGAACAACACTTTTTCTTACCGGGAAAAGATTATTTAATAGAAAGTTTAAAAACTTGTGTGGAAGGTTTGAATTAATTTTTTTTAACAAACCGAATAAACTTGATAAGAACTTAAGCAGAAAAAATTCCGCTTTATTTTGTAAACTCATTAGAGTTATCTCGCTCTGATTCGCCGTTGCCAATTTTCATCTTGCAGTTCACCACGCTTGGTTGAATGAAGCAATTCATAATCGGAATACCCTGTGATATCTCCAAAAATAAAGACAACTCCTCCTTCAATCGATTGATAATGCCAAATTTCATAAGGTTTCACATTCAACTCATTGGGATATCTATCAATTTCGTCCGGTGGCCCATATTTTAAATATATTCTCCCCCGGTCAGTATTATATCCCTCTTTATTGAATGCCCCGAATTTTGAATTGCAATAATCAATCCTTTTCATATATTCATTTTTAAATTCATTGACTTCCGTTTCCGGGTACGGATCCCTTTTCTTCCAAAATTTATATAAGAATTCTCTTTTGGCATTAAGCGAATCCAATTTTTCATATTGTTCGATTTCATTGGCTGTGGCAATATATTTCGATTCATCGAATAACCTGTCGCATTCTTTATCGGTATAAACGGAAAATTCACTTGCAATATATTTTTGAGAACTCATTGTTTCACCTGAATCTTTTTCTACGGCCGGATTATATAGAAAAAACTTTTTAGTAGATAAATATTGCCTATTATGAACCGAATCACCTAATGCAAGAATGAATACATAGGCGTCGGTAGGAAATTTTTTTAAATTGACCAAACCAACTTTCACCAACGCATGTTCCCGTGAATTAATTCTGTTTGATTTTGAAAAAACAACTTCACCCAAACTGTTAATTATCTCTTCCGTTAAACTGATTTTAACTTTAGGATCATAATGATCAAAATTGTATAATTCTGAGTAATAATAAAGCACAGGTAATTTCTCCGTATAAAGAATTGCTGGGTTTGGAATTATTTCGAAAGTATTTTTATAAAAGATTGAATTTTTATTACTAGAATTCGGAATAATATTTTGAGCAATTTGAATATCACTTATTTTAAATTTATCATCAATAAATGATTTGCAAACTAATTTTTCGGAATCCAGATAAGAAGAAGTGGAATCACCATTATCCTTTATCGATACAAATAATTCATAAGTACCGAATGGAATAATAAACCTTAAAATACCAAAAGTTATCTTAGAATTATTAAATTCCGAGGTATCTTTTACAAGTTGCTTAAATTTCCATTTTTTATTCACAACCGCTTGATTTTCGCTCATATTTGTAATTTTCATTTGCATAATAGCTTCGACATAACGCGTACCATCTCCCTGCATTACAAGTTTATGATGGTCAAAAGAATAATAGATTTCCAGATAATTGGAGAGGGAATCATATTCAAATTGGGCATAATCATAATGGAAATCCAATTTGTTTTGTGCTTGTAATATACTTTCAATAACAATTAAAAATATTATTATTTTAGTTTTCATTTTATTAACAATTTTTAATGATTAGATATACTTTTAATCCAAAATAATATTTCATTTAAGACTGACGGAGATAAAGTTTGTTCGTTTTTTTTATACTCTCCCGGTAAACCGGTTTTACTTTTTTGTAATAAATGATTTAAACCCTGTAAAATTTTCCCGCTTATTTTTATTTTTTTTATTTTCTTGTTTTTGCCCAAAATATTCATAACCACATTCAAATTCTTAGTCGGATTTATTTGCAAATCGTTTTCTCCATATAGTACCAAAGTATTGCAAGAAAGTTTTAAGAAATACTTTAATGGATTAAATCGCAAATAATTTTTAAACCATGGACTTGAATAAATTTTCAATTGTTTTTCAAAAACACGTCTGTTGTATTTGGGTTTCATTCTTTCATCTTCAGACAGAGTTTTGATATAATTAAAATATAAATCTTTTAATTTTTTTGTTATCACCTCTGTTTTCTGCGTATGTAAAATAATGTATATCATTTTTTTATTAAACTCAATATCCCTCATAATTTCTTTTTCAGGCGCGTTTTCTTTTGTCTGGATTCTTTTTATCTGTTCAAATAAAATTTTTTTACCAGACATAGCAGGAGTTGAAAGTAAAATTAAATAGTTACAGTGATCATAATCCGAGGCAACTATTGTACCTACGACCCCACCTTCACCAAAACCAATAATACCAATATTAGAGGTATCGATAAACGAAAGTGATTTCATATAATTAATTGCGGCTTTTGCATCTTCGGCAAAATCAAGAACAGAGGAATTATAATAATTTCCTGAAGAGCCTCCTACCCCTCTATCATCATATCTTAAAACAGCAAATCCATTACGGGTTAAGTAATCCCCCAAAACCAGAAAAGGCTTATGCCGATACATAGTCTCATCTCTGTCATGAGGACCTGTTCCACTTAATAATAAAACGGCAGGAAATTTTTTGTTAGTATCAATGGGGTGTGTGATAATTCCTTCCAGGCGTATACTATCTTTTTTGTTAATAAACGATACGGTATCTACAGTATAAGGAAACGGTGGGAATGGATGTTGAGGTCTTTCGATCCTGTAAATTTCTTTTTCCGTGTAAAAAACTATAGGTGTTCTGAATTTACCTTGCTGCCAAATACCTCTAATTTTATTGCTGTCTTCGACATAAATGCCGTTGAATTTTACTTTACTATTTTTAATGTAGAATTCCAGTTTATTATTATCAATCACCAAACTATCCGAAAAAACGGGATAATTTTTCTTTTTGTATAAACCAGTAATTTTCAGAGATACATTATCATTACTGTCTACGTAAAATTCAGGACGAATCAATAATTTATATTTAGGTGTTTTAAGAACTCCCGCCCATTTACCTAAAATTTGTTCATTATTATTTTGGTTGGGAGAACAAGAAAAAACAAACAGACCAATCAAAAAACTAATAACATATAAAAAATTAACTGTCTTCATATCGCACAAATGGACAAAGTGAATAGAAAAAAGTAATAAAAAATACAATAAAAAAACAAAACGGTTCCGCAACTTAATTAAAAAATAAGTACTACGGAACCGTCAATTATTTTAAGGAAGTTAGATATTGCTTAAAATCCAACATTTAATGAGAACACATGATTCGATTCGAAATATTTAACCGGAACATATGCGTAATCAATAGATAAATCGATACCGCTTATTTCCTTGAAATTAAAACCAGCACCCAATGTATAGTTTTGAAAAATATTGGGTGATTTACTGGTTGATTGCGGTGAAAATAAATAACCACCTCTTAAGAAAAACATATTATCGTAAGAATATTCCATACCAAACTTATAATCATCGTAGGTATAGTTGTTATTGAAATAAGCCGATGAGAAAGTAATAGTATTTAATTCATCAAATGCTGCTTTATAAGACAATCCTATCGAAAGTTCGGAAGGCAGAGGATTTTCAGCCGTTGTAATTTGATAGAATGTTGGTCCCCTTGAAGATGTAGGATCCTCTGCTTGAACATAGGTTGCATTTCCTTCATATTTAATAGAACCGCCTAAGTTTTTATAAACTATTCCCAAATCCAGGCCTTTGGTATCGAACAGATCCCTGTATTGCAAACCTACATCAAAACTGAAGCCTGTAGCTTCAATTCTACCAAATCCTTCATTAATTATATTAAAATTAACACCAACGCCGATTCGATCGGTAAGTGTTTTGGAATAAGTGAGTCCCACAACAAAGAAATTCGGTTTCAGAATCTGCCCAGTACCATCCGGCTGATCCATTGTTGTAACGTTGATCTCACCGATATTCAAATATTTAAATGAGAAACCCAGACTTCCGAAATCACCGAATTTCCCATCAACCGCTACATAACTTAAATTCATATCGGCAATATAAGTACGATGAGAAAACATACCGTTAGCTGCATTTTGGCTAAAATCCAAACCGGAAGGGTTCCAGAAAATAGCATTCAACCCACTAACATTGGCAACCTGAGAACCACCCACTGCCAAATATCTCGCACCAATGGGTATTCTGAGCTGTGCTGCAGCCGATGTACCAGCTCTATTTTGCCCACTTGCAAAAACCAATGCTGCAGTAATGCTCATTGTAAAAAAGATTAAGAGTAACTTGTTTAGCTTTGTCATAGTTTCCTCCATAAATAAAAATTTATGAAAGGTTCAACTCATAAGAGTCGAACCTTTTTTTAATAGACTTTTAATATTTGTTGTTCTTGTACCAGAGCCAATTTAAGAATTTTTGTTTTTCCGAGTTGCGGCATATCTATATGTACAATATAAATACCACTTGCTACCGGATAACCGCTGTCGTTCTGGAGATTCCAAGTTTCAAATTGGCCGTTTGTTGCATCATGTTTAATCGTTTTAACCAATACGCCACTCAAATCAAAAATCCTTATGGTTGCAACGTCCGGTAAATGATTAAAAGTCACATAGTGATTATCTCTCGAAGTTTCCCTATATTGGTATCCATAATAAGGATTCGGGAAAACATTTATTTTTTCTACGTCTGCTTTTACCAAATCAACACCAGCATTAACTTCCGGAGCGCTAAATTCGAACTCATCGCCAGGTAAATTGACATAATTCGGGACTATGTCCATCGTAAACGGAGCTTCGAGATACGGATGGCTTCCTCTTGCCGAGGGCCAAATCGCATAGAGCACATTCGTCATCGGTGCCCAATTTACGTTATCGTAAAAAGTACCTGGACTATAAGTTGTATTATGAATAAAAATGTATTCTCTACCGCCAAGATCTGCGAATTGGGATCCATCCCATCCCATATCCCAAATCATATTTGCATTACCGTTAGCGGAATCCTCTACAAAACTAATATCAAGTTGTCTCGGATTGTCAGGATCACTCATATCCCATGCTGTAAACGGCAACCAACCCAAACCTACATAAGGATAGCCAAGATCTCTTCTGTAAACAGCACCTCTAGACCATCCGTTAGCTTCTGAGGTATCGGCAATTGAACCACCGACAAATCTCAATTGAACGGGGACATAATCGGCTGGGGTTAGATTGGAACCAAAGAAATTGATTCCTAAGTCCATTCCTCCGAAAAATTGAGAACCTCCCCAATTTGTTCCGCTAACCCATCTGGTTCCTTCATAGCTCCAATGATTAATTGCTACCGGCGGTCCAACCACTTTAACCAATAAACCATCAAAAATGGGGTAATTATTGTCGCCTGTTTGATTAGTTTGATTGGAAGCAACCGCTTTGTTCGTGGACATATCGGTTATATTCCATACATAACCACCTGCAAGTGTATCAAAAGTAACTTTATATTTATGACCAGTGGTTTTAGTAGGATCGACTACTATCGGGATTACCTCACCGTTACTTTTACCTTTAGTGTGGGTAACTTCAAGAGTGTCTCCAACCATAGAATTAACCCTCATTCCAAGAGGTTGTTGCGGTACAGCTTCCAATACCACTACTGCTGATTTCAAAGCATGGAACGGCAACAACGGGCTAGGATTATATGCATAAGCAACCACTGCATAGTAGTAACTTTGACCATCTTTCAGAGAAGTTTTCTTAATTGCATCTTCTTTTAATGATAAAAACCGAGATATGCCGTAATCTTTACCATCAGCAACCAGTTTGGGAATAAATGTTCCGTTAGCATCTTTTACGGTATCGTAAATTGCGGTAACGCCGTTTATTGCATCGTATGTGGCTAATAGAACTCCATCTTCCAAACTTGCCGAAGGTGAAGGCAATTGATATACTTCATATCCTTCAAATGCATAACCTTGATCATTAAAGTTTTCAATTTTAGATATTGAAGTAGGATTCGTACCCCAATTCAAAATTATTTGATTGTGCATTTCCGTTACCTTTACATCCGGCGGGGCAATTGAAGGTAATTGGAACAACTGGTCATATACAATCTGAGCCGTATTATCATTATTCTTTAATTCTCTAACACTTGAAAGATTATCCGTGCCCAATCCTCCAACCAGAGCGACCACTACTTGAGCGGTATCACCCAAATTCAGCGTGATTGGACCGTTTGTAACCATAATTCTTCTATCACTCGGGCCCTCAAAAACACCATCTATTTTTCCCGTTCCGGCCACCGGATCACCATCCAAAAGATAAGTACCAAAAGGCGTTACTGTAGATACTGCCTCTGGGAAAGGCGAAGCTGCCGGATAAGGAGGATCAGGTAATTTTCCTCGCATCAAATTATAAAATTCAAGTGTACCGGTATAATCGAATGACGGGTCGCTCCATTCACCACCGGCTGAAAAATAAGCAAACGAACTCATGGGTTTAGGATTAACATATTTGTAACCCTTTCTCCACTTCAAATTGAAAATAGCACTATCCGCCGGATTTCCGGTATATACCGAAACACCTTGCAAGAAATCGTATCCAACTGCCGGCGGAGCCAAACCAACACTTTCAAAAACTGCGTCGGTCGGTTGTGAACTGTAGGCATAACCCAAATTCAATAAAGTATCACAACCTGCGAAGTCATCGGAATATTGACCAACATCCGGGTCTGCCCATTGAACAATGTACATACTGTCAATTCTTGAGTTTGGTGCAGAGGTGGGTGTACCTTTATATACAATGTCAACCTTTTTATAAATAACATTTCCCAATGCACCTGTAAAAGCGTATGCCCAGTAAGTTTCCGAGATTTCAAGTCCTATTGGTGGTGACGCATATAACGAAGAAGAATTTGCATCGCTATATTTTATAAAGATAGTTTGGGATGCGCCTGGTACCCCTGGAATGTCAACAGATGGATTATAAACACCGTCTCCATCCACATCTTCAAACAAAGCTCCTTCATCCGCAGGCCATTCATTCCAATCTTGTTCATATTGAGCACGAAGGGATTGAATATCTGCATCCGTTACGGCACCTAATGCTTTACCAAAGAAAGAGGCCGCATCACTTGTTAAATCCCCGGTTTTGTAATCGGGTCTTACCCTGAACAACCGGGTAATTTTCAAACCACCGGAACCGTAAGTGTTTCCGTTTACCCTGATGAGAGGTGAATTACCATCATTTACTTGACCACCCCATACGATTCCTTCGGTAAATATAGCGCCCACATTAGCACCATTAGGAAAGGCGCCATTCCAAGAATTGGCTACAATCCAATCGTGAAAACCATCCTCTCGAACCCAACAAGTAATGTTATTGACATTAATCAAACTGGATTTAGGGTTGGCGGTTGTTTTGTTAAGCCTTATTTCTTTATTTTTCTTCTTGCCATGAAATTTTGCATAAGAATTCGGTTGAAAAATAAAGAATAGCAAGGCAAAAATTCCTATTAAAACACTTAACTTTTTCATATATAAAACCTCCACAAGTTTATAATTTTTGAGGCAACTCAAATTTATAAATTAACTTTTACACCCACTCTTATTTGTCTTGGTGAGCCAAATAAATCGTATCCGTAAGTAGAGAATGCATGTTGTCTGTTCCCTAAATTAATTGCCTTATACAAATCTGCAAATCTTTGCGTAAATCGCTGACTGCTCAATATCTTTTCTGCATCCGGCGAACCTAAGAATCCATCATCGTATGCATTCCCCGTTTTTTGATATACATTAATAACATTCTTAGTATTGAATAAATTCTGAACATAAACGTAGAAGTTAAAATCAAATCCACCAATGTTTACGGTTTTGTCAACTCTTAAATCCACATTAAACTGCCAAGGTGTGGTAGCCGAATTAGGTGGACCAATTGGCCTTCTACCTCTCGTATCGGACGAAGGAATCAAACCGCCTGTCCATGCTTGTGATTGCCCTAATCCAAGATTTTTAGCGTATGTGAAAGGATGACCGCTGTTAAAAGTAAATAGCAAATTAAAGCCTAATCGTTCCAATAACGGTCCGCCATCGTTTTCACCGAATCTATAATCAATAAATACGCTTCCGGAATGTGTATAGTTGTATGTAAGTGGCAATAATACCGTAGGTACTTCATTATTAACATTAACAGAGCCGACACCGCTTCCCACAAAAGAATTGGTTCCTCTTGCATCGGAATAGGTATAATTCAATTGAGCCATAACTCTTTCGACCCGTCTTATCTTAAGGCTGAATTCAACACCTTTTGTAGTTGCGAAATCCTGATTTATATAAGCAACATAACTGCTTGTAAAAGCGCCAGGTTGAGTTACTATACTTGCGTATTGAATTTGCCCTTTAATGTCTTTATAAAATGCAGTAATATCGAGAGCTGCAAAGTCTGAAAATTGTTGTGCGAAACCGACTTCGTAAGAAGTTGTTCTTACCGGTTGCGGATCGTATGCAACAGGATCAGGGAACATGTTCGCACCTATCAGTATTTCCGTGGCTCTGTAAATACCTTTATATGCTATATCCAAACTTGGAGATTGCACAAATTTTCCATATTGAAGATGAAAAACAGTTCTATCGGTTACCGGGAATGACAAACCGATCCTTGGCGACAGATAGCTGAAAGTACTTCCCTCTCCTAAGCTGGAATCTGGTATCACATGTCTTTGATTATCTATAGAAGGTTTTTTGGGGTCTTTTAATGCCCAACTATCCATATTTATGTAATCATATCTTAAACCTACATTAAGAATCATGTCTTTGACTTCCAAGCGATCTTCAACATAACCTGAAGCAAGAATAGGATGCCTTGCTCGGAATGGACCATTGTCAACTTCGTTTCCGAAAGGATCGTATCCGTAGTTATTGAAACTTCGGAATAAATCTCTTCCGATTAATAATAGCAAAGAGTCTTTATTAGAGGCCATTTCAGGATCATTTCTAATAGATGACAATAAACTAGATGCCCTGCGCAGACCGTACCCTCTAACAGTCCATCTCTGATAAGAGGCACCGGTTTTAAAGGAATGTTTTTTTATTTGTGTCGTATATGACACAGAACCACCTAAATAACTATTATCGAACTTAAAATAACCGGTTGTTAAGCTACCTCTTCTGTTGAACGGGAATCCATAAAAATCATATGAAGATGGACCCGATGTATAACTTCTATATTCAAATCCGTATTTCGAAGCCTCTAAGCTATCGCTATAGGCCATATAGTTATCTTTAAATATCGGGTCGTATGTTTTTCCCCTACCATTATAATAGTTTACATTTGCTGTAAAATAAGAATTCGCACCGGTAAGATATGTAACTTTGGCATTAAGAAGCAGGTTCGAAAAATCACTTTGCCCCACTCTTTCTTGATTAAACAAATTAAATAACGTCGGTCCGTTATTTTGTCTTCTTTGCCAGGTGAATGCACCTGCGACACGAATTAACAATGGGTTAGCATCATAGAGCAAAGTACCATTAAGAGTATACCTGTTTCGCATACGTCCCGGTACGTTACCCGGCTGCCATTTAAGAATTTGATAATCTGACTTACTACCTCCGAAAAATCCGCTGTCATATACTTTAGTTGTATCGAAAAGGGCTCCGTCGGAATATGCTGCCGGATTGCCGTCGAAGAAATGCGGGTTTCTATCTCTGGTAAAAAAGTTTTCACCCGACAAAAAGAATTTAAGTGTATTCGGGATAATGGGACCAGAAGCGGTTAAAACCAAATCGGAATAACCGTAAGAATAAGTTCCTAAAAATGTTTCTCCGGGATAATTACCGAAATTATCTGTTTCCGCTCGAAAGGAAAAATGATATTCGTCGGTACCGGTTTTAAAATCTTGCGAAACGATACCGGCATTTGCATTTCCGAATTCGGCAGTATAACCACCGGCTTGTACGGTAATTTCTTGTAGCGCATCGGGGATAACTGTTACCAAAGAACCACCATTGCTACTTAAAATATTCTTAATATCGGCACCTTCCAAAGTATAACCGGTTTCATCGCCCCTACTGCCGCGAATGAAAGTCACACCGTTTAATTGAACAACACCAGGTTGCAACGCAACAATATTATCGATACTTCTGGTGGGTAATGATTCCAAATCTTCGGAACTAATAATTCTTTTTGCATTGGTCGCACTCTTTTCAATTAACGGTTTTTCAGCAGTAATGACAACCACACCTGTAGCTATTTCCGATGAGACCATTTGGAAGTTAACCTCTGATGTAAGTCCAGAAACAACCCTAACATTTTTTACTGTTACGGTTTGATAACCCAAATATGAAGCCTTAACGGAATAATCGCCCGGGGGCAATAAATCAATACGATACTCACCGTTAGCATCTGTGGCTGCCCCAAAATTTGTGCCTTCAACAATTATATTGGCTCCAATTAAAGGTTCGCCTGTTTGCTTATCGATTACTTTACCCGCTATTCTACCAACTCCGGTTTGAGCTAGCGAGAAAGAAAAAGCGATAAGAAAGGTAAACAATATTGTATAGAATCTTCGGGCCATAATTTTTCCTCCAAAATAAATTAAACTTTTATAATCTTAATCGTCAGTAAAAACCTTCGTTTTGATGTTTGCAATTACATCATAAACAACAGCCGTATATCTTTTTTTTGATTCAAGTTTAGCACTAAACGAGGTTAAAGTATCTGATGCCGCTGAAATAACATAAAAAGTATAGGAACCTGCTTTTAATTGGGAGTATGGTGCAGCCATTCCCATTTTAGTATCTTTGGCAAAACTAAGCAAGGTATCAACACCGCCTCCCACTGCTTCAAGTCCGGCAACTACTGCATCGCTTGAGCCATTAAAAAAAGCTACCTGAGCCGAATCCTTAGGATACAAATGTTCGTTATTTTCAGCATCTTTTGTTTGGAAAATATACCTTTCCACATGGCGATAAATATCGCGTTCACCTGCGGGTCCGTATACAAATACTCTCATTTTCTTATCAGTTTCCGCAGAGAACTGAAATTTTTCGGTAGTGTTGTTGTGATTGAATATAATTGTTTTAGTTCCCGCCGAAACTTCCTTAAATGAACCTGCAGGAGACTCTGCTCCGAACGCTACCGGACCGAAATTGTCAGTCGAACCATCTTTCGATTTTAGACTGACTGCGGCTTGTGAAACGCCCTCAGCAAGATTCACTATGTTGACTTGACTTTTAAAGTCAAATGATGACGGAATAGGATTGACACTGGTGTCAACACAGCTAGCCAGAAACAGCAACAAGCCTATACCGAGAAAAATCACAATTTTTAAACCATTATTTTTTAGCATATGCCCTCCTGAACATCTAAATAAGTTAAACTTCAATTAATAATATGGTGTTTCCCCACATGAATTAATTTTCAACAAAAGTGGTCAGGCTATAAGTTGATTTGTGGGTTATTAATAAAAAGGTATTATTGATATTGTAAGATTGTAAAGTTTTCCTCATAAAGCCTCGGTTTTGTTTTTGTTCTTCAATTAAAATTTTTGTTTTGCAAAACTCGATCTATAAAAAACAATATTATAAATTTTTCGCTTATAAGTCAATAAGAAAACGAAAGAAAAACATTTATTTTTCTTTGCATCTCTTTACACACATAAGAAACAGCAATGCTAATTCATGTACGAATTTAACACAACCGTTATTTTTTGTCAAGGAATATTTGATTTCTTTTAAAATAAATATTCCTCTTCCAATTCAATATTTTCAACCTGTTTTACGAAATAAAGTATCAAACAAACCCACATTAAAACTTTTAAATTAATTTTTCAAGTTTTTCAACAAACATAGCTTTAGGAACGGCACCGATAATCACATCTTTAACTTCACCGTCTTTGAACATTAATACGGTCGGTATGCTCCTAACCCCGTATTTTATTGCCGTTTGCTGATTTACATCCACGTCGAGTTTGCCTACTTTAACTTTCCCTTCATATTCATTGGCCAACTCTTCAATAATAGGCGCAATTAGTCTGCAGGGGCTACACCATTCCGCCCAGAAATCTATAATAACCGGCAATTCAGATTTTAATACTTCGTTTTCAAAATTGTCATCAGTTATCGTAATTGGTTTCATTTTATCTCCTTATTTTTTCATGGTTTCTTTATTGTAATTTTACATTACACCATTCTTTTTTAAAACGTCTTTCGCAATGATTATTCTTTGGATTTCATTTGTTCCTTCGAAAATCCTGTTGATTCTGGAATCCCTGTAAAATCTTTCTACCGGAAGTTCTTTGGAATATCCCATACCTCCGTGAATTTGCACGGCATAATCTGCTATTTTATCCAGAGCCTCAGAGCAATAATATTTAACCATTGCGGATTGTTTGGAAATATTTTTCCCTTTGTCGTAATCGACAGCTGTCCGGTAAACAATCGATTCCATATTGTAAATCATTGTTGCCATATCGGCTAACATAAACTGAATGGCTTGAAAATGACTGATAGTTTGATTGAATTGTTCACGTTGTTTTGCATAGAGTGTAGACATTTGGAGTAATTCTTTTGCCGCACCCAGACACGCGGCACCTAATCCGAGCCTGCCGGCATCGAGTGTTCTCATTGCGATTATAAACCCTCTTCCGTCTCTGCCAAGAAGATTTTCTTTCGGAACCCTTACGTTATCCAAAGTGATTGCGTTTGTTTTACTTCCCCTTATTCCCATTTTCTTTTCCGGTGGCCCAGGTTGAAAACCTTCGGTATCGGTTTCAACAATAAATCCGCTAATACCTTTTTCCGTCCTTGCAAAGATTGATGCTATATCTGCAATCGCTCCGTTCGTTATCCAAAGCTTTTCTCCGTTAAGCACCCATTCGTCTCCATCGAGGGTAGCTTTTGTTTTCAAGTGAAAAGAATCCGAGCCTGCTTGAGCTTCGGTAAGGCAAAATGCTGCTATTTTTTCACCGGCAGCCAGTGGAACCAAATATTTTTGTTTTTGTTCTTCCGTACCACCGATATAAATTGCGTTCGCTCCAATTGATTGATGAGCACCAATAAAAGTTGCGGTGGACATACATCCGCGGGCAATTTCTTCTTGGGTAATACAGTATCCAACTTCGCCGAAGCCGCCGCCGCCGTATTTTTCGGGAAATGCAACACCTAAAATTCCGAGTTCGGCTATTTGTTTGATGAGATTTTCCGGAATTGCCTCTTGTTCATCAATTTGAGATGCGACCGGTTTAATTTCGTGATTGGTAAAATCCCTCACCATTTCGCGAAGCATTTGCTGTTCTTCGGTAAAACCAAATTCAAACATTTTTCCACCTATTTATATTTGATTAAAGAATAATCAAATTTCGATCGCAGATTATTTAATAGGTCTGCAAACAACTTCGCCGGTAAAGTTCACATTGTATTCACCGCCATCAACACCAATAACGTTACCCGAAATCCAATCGGCTTCTTTTTTGCAAAGTAAAACTATAGCTTGTGCAACTTCTTCGGGGGTTGTTAATTTTCCCATAGGGTTTTTAAGTTTGGCGGCCTCAATCATTCTTTCGTTACCGGGAATTTTACGCAATGCCGGTGTGTCGGTAACCCCCGCCATAATCGCATTAGCTGTAATTTTCATAGAGCCCAATTCAACCGACAGTTGCCTGATATGAGCTTCCAAGGCAGCTTTTGCAGCAGATACTGCTCCGTAGTAGGGAATAACGGTATGGGAGCCGGCACTTGTGAGTGCGAATATTCTTCCTTTTTTTGCAAAGAGATCACGTTGAATAAGACCCTGAGTCCAATAAACAAGTGAGTGTGCCATTACATCGAGTGTCATTTCCATTTGTGCTTTAGTAATTGCATCGGAAGGTGATTTTGCTATAAACGGTTTAAGTGTTCCGAATGCAAGAGAATGTACGAGAACATGCACAAAGGGATGTTCTTTGGTCGCAAATCTTTCTTTTATTTCATCGAGTGTGTCGTTACGTTTAATCGGATCGGCCGCATTCATATTGAAGAAAACGGCTTTATGTCCTGTGTTTTGAATTTTCTTGATTACGTTTTTTACTTTCGGCATTGTACTTTGCCTGTCGAGATGAATACCGAAAATATTATATCCGTCTTTTGCCAAAGCAACAGCGGTGGCGCCACCAAAGCCGCTCGATGCGCCGAGTATTAATGCCCATTTGTCTGCCATTTACTTTCCTCTTTTTTATAAATTGGGTTACAAATTAAAAAATATATGTGGTTTTATCAATATTCAAAGTACAATCCGGCAACCGTTAACGCGTAACAAAGCGAAGGGAATTTTCACCCAATAGGCCGTTTAAGTTTTCGATCAATTCATTATCC
>Ga0256833_1000527_pt1 | contig 29696 bp, 24 predicted proteins | sample 356284metaG_FD_190535 | JGI IMG/M metagenome (GOLD analysis project Ga0256833, IMG submission 190535) | Hydrothermal vent microbial communities from Mid Atlantic Ridge, Atlantic Ocean - 356-284 | ecosystem: Environmental > Aquatic > Marine > Hydrothermal vents | place: Atlantic Ocean: Mid... | reverse complement strand
CGGGCTCGCCGTTCATGTACCACTTGCCATCTTTCATCTCCGCGCCCAAAGCCTTCATGCGGTCGGCGATCACCTGCTGGCCCTTTTCGGGGTTGTAGCGATACTTCGCCTCCAATGCCTTCATCGTGTCGATGATGTTGACGTACTCAGGCATGTTGGGCGAAAGCGCGGTGTACATCGGCGTCGCCAACCCACCCTGGATGTTCTTGGCCACGTATTCGCGGTCCAGCAGCCAGTGCAAGGCTTCGCGAATCTTCGGGTCATGGAAGGGGTTGAAGCCTTCTTTAAACTCGGTGGGGTTGACGTGGATGTCCACCATGCTACCGGTCGCCGTCTGAGCGGCTTCCAGGTCAGGGTTGCTCTTGACCTCTTTCAGCAGGTCGGGGTCAGTGAGCGTGTCGGCGTAGATATCCACATCGCCGGCCTTCAAGCGGGCAATCGCCTGCTCTTGGTCGAAGGTGGACACCACGACCTCATCCACCCACGCGCCAGTGTGCGGCTTGGGCGTGGGGGTCGGCGGAGGCGTCGTCGGCTTAGGCGCCTGCGTCGGGGCCTCGGTCTTCTGAGGCGCGGGGGTCGGTGTTGCTGCTTGACCGCAGGCCGTCAATACCATCGACGCCACGATCAATAGGGCAAACACCGTAAACCAAAAACGTTTACTCATCTTGCTCCTCCTGTTGGGGTTGAGTAGGATTGGAAACGAACAAGCGAAAGAAAAATGGCCTATTTCTCCGGTAGCATCACCTCCTTTCTGAGTAAAAATAGCACAAGAGCAGCCATTCGTCAAGCAGCAGTTTCACTACGGCGGTGGCAGCACTGTCCACGGGTTGATGAAGCCGCCCTTGTAACGCACCTCGAAGTGCAAGTGCGGGCCAGTCGAATTGCCCGTCGAGCCTCCCAGGCCAATCAATTGGCCCTGGAAGACGCTCTGGCCGCAATGGACGTTGACTTGGCTCAAATGAGCATACAGCGTCTGGTAGCCGTTGCCGTGGTCGATCATGATCATGTAGCCGTAACCCACGGTCGACCAGCCAGCAAACACCACCACACCCGAGTCGGCAGCGTAAATCGGCCCGCCAACCCAAATGCCCAGGTCCACGGCCAAGTGGCTGGGGCCATAATTGTTTCCTACCAGGCGATGCATCGGCGTCGGCCACACAAACGTCCCCGTGCCTACAGCACCAGTATAACCACCCGGGCACGCACCAGGACCTAAATAGCCCAACGAGACGCCGGCCTTGCCGCGCGGAATGGTCGGAATAACCCATTGGCGGAAAGGCCGTCGCCCACCAGGCACCATAACCCACTCCCCCGGTTTAACCTGGGGATTGAGCGGGTCAATGTGATTGCCCTCGAAATCCTTGATTGCTTGCGGGGTAGCATGAAACTTGCGCGCTACACTTTCAAATGTGTCGCCTTCCTTCCACTTGTAGTACACGCCATTTACCGGCGGAATCTTCAACTTTTGCCCCGGCGCGAGCATGTCGGGGTTGTCGCGCAACACACCGTAATTTGCCCACAACAGCGTCTCCGGCGTGATACCAAAACGGCGAGCAATGCCAAAGAGGGAATCGCCCTTTTGCACGGTGTAATCGATTACCTCCACCCGCGAGCGCGCAGGGATCACGGTGTGCAACAGAAAGGCGCGCGGCACCCCCTCCCGCTCTGATTTCTGCACCAACGGCGGCAACACCACGGGCACACTGCGTCCGCCGCTTGCACGGCCTGCCGGCTCGGCTGCCTTCACACCGTGCGACGGCAACCCAAACCACACCGCGGCAACCACCACCAGCAAAACGGTCATCACAGCGAATTGGCGCTGGTTTCGAGTCATGGTTATAACTCCTGATGCAGCGTTTCCAAAAACTCCATATTGTTGCGGGTCTTGCGCAAACGCTCCAAGATAGCCTCCGTCGCCATGGCAATATCCATCCCCGCACCATGCGGCGGCGGGGTGATCATCTGCTGGAACATACGACGCATCAGCCACACCCGTTGGGTGATGTCCGGCCCCAGCAACACCTCTTCGCGTCGCGTACCCGAGCGCTCGATGTCAATGGCGGGGAAGATACGGCGCTCCTGCAGCCGCCGGGAAAGGTGCAATTCCATGTTCCCCGTGCCCTTGAACTCTTCGTACACCACATCGTCGAGGCGCGAGCCCGTATCGACCAGACAGGTCGCGATAATGGTCAAAGAGCCGCCGTCTTCAATATTGCGCGCCGCGCCGAAGAATTGCTTCGGCGGATACAACGCCGAGGGGTCGATACCACCCGAAAGCGTGCGGCCAGAAGGAGTGACTACTAAATTGTAGGCTCGCGCCAGGCGGGTGATGGAATCAAGCAAAATGACCACATCGCGCCCGATTTCTACCAGGCGCTTGGCGCGCTCCAAGGCCACTTCCGCCACCCGGACGTGCTCGGTCACCGGTTCGTCGAACGTCGCGGCGATCACCTCGGCATCCACCGAGCGGTCCATATCCGTCACTTCCTCAGGACGCTCGCCGATGAGCGCAACCATCAAATGCACGTCGGGATAGCGCTGCGAGATGGCATTGGCAATCTGCTTGAGGATGGTCGTCTTGCCCGCCTTGGGCGGCGAGACGATTAAGCCACGCTGCCCACGCCCGATCGGTGCCACCAGATTGATCAACCGCGTCGCCAACGCATAACGGTCGGTCTCCAGGTCAAAACGCTCATCGGGGTAAATCGGCACCAAAGTTTCGAACCGTGGTCGGTTCAATGCCTCTTCCGGTGGCAAGCCGTTGATGCTCTCAATGCGGCTAAGGCCATAATAGCGCCCCGTCTCCCGCGGTGGGCGCACGTAGCCGATGATCAGGTCACCGTTCCGCAAATTGTAGCGCCGAATTTGAGGCGGCGAGACGTACACATCGTCTGGGCCGGCGCGGTAATGTTGTGTGCGGAGAAAGCCTACCCCTTCGTTCATAATCTCCAGCACGCCACCGCGAATTTCCAAGCCTTGCGCTTCGGCCTCGGCGCGGCGAATGGCGATCAAGAGCTCCTCTTTCTTCATCCGCCAAGCGCCCGAGATGCCCATCTCGCGCGCCTTTTGGCGCAACTCGGCCAATGAGTGTTTTTGCAGTTCCGAAATCTCCATGATGCCTTCCATGTCAGAATACACCACCCGCCGTCGCGGCCGATGGTTTCAACACCATCAAGAAAGCCCCTCGCGGCTTCTCGTCAAGCTCATCCAGTTGCATCATAAGAAAATAAGGGGGAATTTTAGACATCACACTTTGTGCTCACACCACCGCACATTGGCATTATAGCACGGGGGAAGGGGTTGTGCAAGCAAGAACGACATTTTCTGAGAAAGATTTAACTCCGCCCTCACACTTCCCTATGTTATCATTGCCCTATGTGCAGCGAAAAATACACTTTCGTCTTCCTGCGGCATGGCGAATCGGAAGGAAACGCCCGCCGCGTCCATCAGGGGCAAGCCGACTTCCCCCTGACTACCACGGGGCGCGCCCAGGCCCAACGCTTGGCCTCGGCGTGGGCAGCGAGCGGCGTCTCGTTCGACCACATTTTCTCCAGCCCCCTCCTGCGGGCTGCCGAAACGGCGCGCATCGTAGCCGAGGCTCTCGGCTTCCCCCGCGAGCGCATCACTTACGACCCCATCTGGCAAGAGCGCGACAAGGGACAACTCACCGGGCTGCCATTCGCAAGCACGCCGCCAGCGCAAACCTCCCCCTCACTTTACCAGCCCGTGGGCGAGAACGGCGAAAGCCTGTGGGAAGTGCACCAACGAGCCACGGAAGCCCTGCGCCGCCTACTTTCCCATCCGCCAGGGCAATACCTCATCGTCTCCCACGGCGGCATTCTCAACTTCGTGATCCACGCCATCTTGGGCATCCCTCCCCAACCCCATCAACACACCCCCAGTTTCCGCCTCCCCAACGCCGCCTACATCGCGTTCGCCTACTTCCCCGCCGTCCACCGCTGGCACGTCCTTGGCCTGTGCCATCGCGAGGCGGGGGGCTTCCCCTGCGTATAGGCTCCACTGGAAGGTCACATGGAATTTCTCATCATCGGCGCAGGCGCCATCGGCACGTACCTCGGCGTCAGTCTGGCACACGCCGGCCACGGGGTGACCTTTCTCGTCCGCCCCACCAGCGCAGCCATTCTGCAAAGCCACGGCCTCTCGCTGGTGCAAGAAAACGGCGAGCGCTGGCACCTCTCGCGACCGCGGCTGGCGACCTCCGCTGCCGAAGCGCTGCGCGCCGCGCCCCACGACCTGGCCATCCTGGCGCTGAAAACCTACCACCTTCCGACGCTGCTCCAAACCCTTGGCGATCTACGCGCCCAATTCCCTCCGCTGCTCTGCTTGCAGAATGGCGTCGAATCCGAAGCCACCCTGAGCGCCTTTTTTGGCCCAAACCGGGTGCTAAGTGGCACGGTCACGACAGCAGTAGCGCGCCGCCGCCCCGGCGAGGTCGCGGTGGCGCGCGCCCGCGGCGTGGGGTTGGACCAGGAACACCCCCTGGCCGCCGCGGTGGCAGCCGCGTTTGCCACCGCCGGGCTTCGCCCACGCCTTTACCCCAACGCCGCTGCCATGAAATGGTCCAAACTGCTGACCAACCTGCTGGGAAACGCAACCTCAGCCATCTTGGACATGCCCCCTGCCGCCATTTTTGCCCATCGCGGGCTGGCGCGCTTGGAAATCGCCCAGTTAAAGGAAGCCCTGGCCGTGATGGACGCCCTCGGCCTGCCGGTGGTCAATCTGCCCGGCGCATCCGTGCGTCCGCTGGCGTGGGGCATTCGCCATCTCCCCTTGGCCCTACTACAGCCGCTGCTGTACCGAGCGGTGAGCGGCGGGCGGGGTAACAAAATGCCCTCTTTCCACATCGATTTGCACAGCGGGCGCGGCCAAACCGAAGTGGATGCCCTCAACGGCGCGGTAGTGCGCTATGGCGAGCGGCTCGGCGTGCCCACGCCGGTCAACCGCCTGCTCACCGAAACCCTCCAGGCGCTTACCGCAGGCGAGATAGCGCCAGACGCCTTCCGCCACCACCCCGAGGCGCTGCTGGCGCTGTGGGCATGACCTTTTAGCCTACGCCGGATAACCGGGCACTTCGTGGTGCTCACGGCAACGGGCTTCGTACATTTCCGAAGCGCCCACAATCACCACGGGGTCATCGTAGCGCGCCGGTTGTCCATCGATCAACCGCTGCGAGCGGGTGGCGGGGAAACCACACACCACACAGATGGCCTGCAATTTGTCCACCCGATCAGCCTGCGCCAGCAAGGCCGGCATTGGGCCAAACGGCTCGCCCCGAAAATCCATGTCCAGCCCGGCGATGATAACCCGTATCCCGCGCTCGGCCAGACGCTGCACCACTGCCGTCACCTCGGGCGAGAAGAACTGCGCCTCGTCCAGCCCCACCACCGTGGTATCGTCGTCCAAATGCTCCCAGATCTGCCCAATATGCTCCAGCGGCACGGCCTCGAAAGCCATGCCGGCATGGGAGGCCACGGCCTCTTCTGCATAGCGTTTATCGAGGGACGGTTTGAAGACCTGCACCTTTTGGCGGGCGATCATCGCCCGGCGCAGCCGACGGATGAGTTCCTCCGTCTTGCCGCTGAACATCGGGCCGGTGATCACCTCCACTCGGCCTTGCAAATGACGCATGAAAACCTCCGGGGAGTTTAGGATAGGGGGGCTTAGAGGCGGGTAAGGTACGCGACCACGGCTTCCAGGGGCAAGACATCCGCCTCACCGTGGCGGGGTTTGATCTCCGCGCCGCCGCGCTTCAGGCTGCGCTTACCCACCGTCACCCGCCAGGGCAAACCGATGAGATCGGCATCGGCAAACTTCACGCCCGGGCTGGCCTTGCGGTCGTCGTACAGCACCGCCACACCTGCCGCTTTCAATTGACGGTACAACGTGTCGGCAGCCTCCTCACCACCCCGCAGGGCGATCAGGTGCACATCGTAGGGCGTCACCTGAGGCGGCCAGGCCAGGCCGTCTTCCCGCCGAGCAGCCTCCGCCAAAACCGTCAAAATAGCGTACCCATCGGCTTGCACGGCAGCCACGCCCATCGGCGCCGATTTACCTTCGCGAGTGAGGTAGGTCAAATCGTGCGCCAGCCCCTGCGAAACGATCAACGGCCAGGCTCTCCCAGGTTGCAACGGGGCACCACATCGCGGGCAAGGATTGCCCTCCTCGGCAGCCGCGATGTCGCCTACCACATCGGCTTGGAAATCACGCCCGTAGTTCACGCCGGTGAAGTGGTAACCGGAGCGGTTGGCTCCTGCCACCAGATTGGGGCTGCGGGGGATGAGGTCGTCCACCACCACCAGCGCGCCCTCGACGCCCACCGGCGAAGCATAGCCCGGCTCCGCGCCTATCTTGCGGATGTCCTCCTCCGCCGCGGCCTCAAGGCCGGTCACGCCCAGCAGGCGCGCCAATTTCGCCTCCGAGACCTGCATGTCGCCTCGCACGACGGCAAACACCAACCGAGGGGCCGCCTCACGGGTACGCAAAAATACGGCCTTGGCGGTGCGGCTTTCGGGCACCCCCAGGAACTCGGCCAGGGCGGCGATGGTGTTGGCGTGCGGGGTCTCCACAGGAGTCATGGGCTGGAGCGGCTCGGCGGCGGGTTCGGGCTTGCCCCGCCGCGCCCAGGCCGCCGGGGCAATGTAGCCACAGGCCGGGCAATGCAACGTTTCCTGGCCGCCAGCGGAGGCCACGAAAGTCACCGCCGCGGAAGCACCAGCAGCGGGCGCGCCTTCGCCACGCCGCACGGCCATGCCAAGCCTCGCCAGCGTCTCTTCCCATCGGGCATGCAACGCCGTGGCCCGCTCACGCGCTGCCGCGGGCGTTTCGGCCAACACGAGAACGCTCAACCGTTCGCCCGGTTGCCCCCACAGCAGGCGCGGCAACTGACGGTATGAGGCGACATGCGCCCCCAGCAGGGCGGCCTCGGCAGGCGGCAACCGCCAGGGCAAGGAGCCGCCGAGCCACGGCCAATCCACCTCCTGAGCAAGCGCACTTTCCCATCCAGCCGACAACAACGCCCACACACGGTCGCGCAACCTTACCCCCAGCGGTAGCCAGGCGTGCCCCGCCTCGCTCTCGTGAAGATAAGCCGCCCGCATCAGCCAATGGCGGCCATCCTCCGGCGGGAAGCGCCCCACCTGCCGCTGGGTTTGCCCGAACAGTTCACTCAAACGCATTACCGCTCCCCTCTGACGGCCATTCCAGAGAGCAAACAAGCCGCCGCCCGCTCACAACTCGTCGTCCCAAAAATCATCGTCTTCCAGCAAATCATCGTCATCCAAAAGGTCGTCGTCATCCAGCGGGTCGTCGTCCCATTCATCCAGCATCTCGGCCATCGGCTTGTAGGTCAAACATCCCTGGTCGGGGTCGATACTCACCTCGGCAGCCGTGCAATAGTGGTCATCCAGGAACACGCAGTCCTCATACGCACAGCGAATACGGGGCATGGCTTACGCCTCCTGAACAAGATGCGCTACGCATCGGGGGTTTCGTTGAGCAGGCGAATGATAGCCAAAACCAGCAAAAAAAGCAAGATAGTGGCCGAAAGCAAACAGTAGGGACAAAACGCGTGGATGACCTCTGCCTCCAGGTAGGTCAGGTATGCCGAATACAACACGCCGGCGAAAACCAGGCCAAACACCCCCCACGGCGCGTACACCCGCCCCAAAGGGTGGTGGCGCTCGAACCACAGCAGGAAAAGGATGGCCAGATAGGCCAGCGCCCCCAACAAAGCAATGGGCACGCCGTGGATCTCGGCGTATGGGCTGGTGTTGACCGTGTAGCAATCCCCCACTCCGGCGCACATGGCCTCGTGATGGGTAAATTTGAGCACGGTGAGATAAGTGGCATCGGCCAGCCCCAACAAGGCCAGCACCACCGAGGCAATATAGGCCTTGGTTTTCGGCACGGCTTGCATGGTCATGCAGCACCTCCAAGGTAAACGAAGTCTCCGGCGGCTATCCGGCGCGTTGGCGTGAAGCATCCAAGACGTTGGGCAAATTGGCCAACCGATTGAGCACGCGGCTGAGATGAGCAATATCTCGCACGGACAACACCAGGTCGACCGTCGCCTGTCCCGTGCGGTCAGACACTTTGACGCTCACATCCTCAATGCTGACGCCTTCATCGGCAATCACGGCGGTAATGTCCTTCATCAAACCCTCACGATCATACGCCCGCACCCGCACGGGCACGGCATAAGCGTGGCTGGGCACGCCCCACGACACTTGCACCAGCCGGCCTTTCTCCTGGACCCGCAAGATGTTAGGGCAATCCTGGCGATGGATTACTGCGCCGCGCCCGCGGGTGATATAGCCTACAATAGGGTCGCCTGGGGTGGGGTGACAGCATTTGGCCATGTGAATCAGCATCCCTTTCAACCCCATGATGGTGACCTCGTCACCGCCTTCTACCTTCGTTTCGCGAGGGCGAGTCGGCAAAAGGGGCTTTTGGCTTTCCTTTTCGACTTCTGCCAAGCGGTTGACAATCCGCGTCAGCGACACATCGCCGCACCCCACACCGACGTAAAAGTCCTCCACGGTGCGGTAGTTGAAATAATGCGCCAGGTTTTCCAGGTCGACGCTCTCCAAGCCCAGTCGCTTGAATTCCCTTTCGAGCACGGCCTTCCCGTGAGCCAGGTTTTGCTCGCGAGCCTGCTTTTTGAACCACTGCCGGATCTTGGCGCGCGCGCGTTGGGTTTTCACCAAACCAAGGTGCGGGTTGAGCCAATCGCGGCTTGGGCCACCGCGTCGCGCCGTGAGGATTTCGACCTGGTCGCCGGTCTTGAGTTTGTAACTCAGCGGCACCAGTTTGCCGTTCACCTTCGCCCCGCGGCAACGATGGCCAATTTCGGTATGGATGTGGTAAGCAAAATCGATGGGCGTCGCCCCCGCGGGCAAGTCAAGGATGTCCCCCCGCGGGGTAAAGACGTAAATGCGGTCATTGAAGACATCAGTCTTCATGCCATCGAGGAATTCCGATGCATCCGACACATCCTGCTGCCATTCCATCAACTGCCGCAGCCAGTTGACCTTGCGCTCGAATTCCTCGTCGATCACCCCATCACCTTCTTTGTAACGCCAATGCGCGGCAATGCCGTATTCGGCTTTGCGGTGCATCTCCTGGGTGCGGATCTGAATCTCCAGCACCTTGCCGTCCTCGAAAACCACCGCCGTGTGCAACGATTGGTAGGAATTGTCCTTTGGATTGGCAATGTAATCGTCGAATTCGCCAGGGATGGGTTTCCAGTGGGTATGCACCACACCCAACACGGTATAGCAGGTCGGCACATCGTCCACAATCACCCGCACCCCGCGAATATCGCTCAACGCCTCAAACGGCACCCCCTTACGCTGCATTTTGCGATAGATGGAGTAGATGTGCTTCGGGCGGCCAGAGATCTGTGCCCGAATACCGGCCTGAGATAGTACCTCACGGATGCGCGCAATCACCCGCTCCATTTCGCGCTCTCGCTCGGTGCGCCGCTCGGCCAGCTTGCGGGCGATCTCTTTGTAGGCTTCGGGGTCGACATAGCGGAAAGCGAGGTCCTCCAACTCCCATTTGATCTGCCAGATGCCCAACCGATTGGCCAAGGGGGCAAAGATATCCAGCGTCTGACGGGCAATACGGCGCTGCTTGCCCGGCGGCAGCGAAGCAAGCGTGCGCATATTGTGCAGACGGTCGGCCAGTTTGATGATCACCACGCGAATATCCTTGCTCATAGCCAGAAAAGTCTTGCGCAGTGATTCGTTCGTCAGCGCCCGCTTGCGTTGCCACTCCCTGAGGGAGCTCTCCGTATCCACATCATGCGCGTCCGCCGGGGAAACGCCGTCGGCCCGCGACACCCGCGGCAGGGAGACCAGTTTGGTGACCCCATCCACCAGCGAAGCCACTTCATCGCCGAAATCACGCCGAATGTCATCCAGAGTCAGATCGGTATCTTCGACGGTATCATGCAAAAGCCCCGCCGCGACGACTGCGGGGGGCATTCGCAATTCCACCAAAATTTCGGCCACCGCCAGACAATGGGTGACATAAGGCTCTCCCGAGGCGCGCTTCTGGCCCTCATGCACTTTAGCAGCCACCCGGTAGGCGCGCTCGACCAGCATCTTGTCGGCAACGGTGTAATAGGAAGGGAGACGCTCTAAAAGCCGTTCGATATCCATAAAGGTATCCACACGAGAACGGGTATAGTGGACAGACAAGCGGTATTATAGCGCATTTCGGTCACCACCGCGCGTTCTACGCATTGCAACTTCAAAACCGAAACCTTTTTCCATGATACAATTTGCAAAACTGCAACCATCCTGAAATAAACAGGTTCCAAAGCCCTTCAAAGCAATGTAGCGTTTTTTTGGGAAAATAAAGAATCTCGTCCCGGCCAAGGGCAAGGAGCCTGCTGCCTTTTGGGCAGATGCGAAACAAGACAGCGGCAAAGAAACAAATGGGCAACCTGGGCGCCATGCTCATCTGTGGAGCCAGTGGCGCAACCGGCCTCTCACATTCTCCGGAGGTGGGAGAATGGTTCATCTCCACAAGATTCGCGTCTCACAAAAGATGGCCATGGGGGCTATCATTGCAGGGCTTATCGTCAGCATGGTGATATTTTATGGCCTCGAACAGGCCTTGGCACAAGGGCAAGCCCTGGCCGATACGCCCAAACCCATGTGGCGTTACCACACGACTCATTCCGGCCACGCGCCTTACGCGGGGCCCAGCGCCAAACCTTCGCAGTTATGGCGTTTTGCCATTGCCAACCACACCGCCTATAGTTTTCCACTTTCACCCGCCATAGATACCGATGGCACCATCTACGTTGGCCTGAACGACACGCTCTACGCCGTCAACCCAGACGGCAACCAAAAGTGGGCCACGACGTTGGATGACGATAACGACCCTATCCGAAGCATCCCAGCGATAGACACCGATGGGGTGCTCTATGTTCCCGTCTGGGATCAAAGCAACAGCGACCCGGACATCTATGCTGTGCGAGCATCCGATGGCACCATCTTAGGATCGGTGAAGTGCAGCAAAAGCGGCTCCAAAGGCGGCCCACTGCTCCTTCAACGGGGAAACGAGGAAGTCCTTTACAACGGCTGCGGCAGTTCCCTCTATGCCTGGAAGATTCAAAAAACTACTTCTGGGGGACAGGTAAACAGCGTCACCTTCGATCCTTGGTGGAACGGAGGCGTGGGGACCGGGGGCAGCGTGTGGAGCTCTCCTGTTTACGACCCTGATGACGATCTCATCATCGTAGGCTCCAACTCCGGCAAGATCATCGCCGTCTCTGCCCAGGCCGCCACCTCGCCTCCCTCACCCACGTGGTCATACACGACCGGCGGGAAAGTCTATAGTTCCCCGGCCTACTGGAACGGCGTAATTTATGTAGGCTCGGAAGACCATTATCTCTACGCCCTCAATGCCGCCACCGGCGCGCTGAAGTGGCGCTACGATGCGGGCGTCCGGATTCACAGTTCGCCAGCAGTAGGTGAGGAAGGGGGCAAGGTCCGCATCTACTTCGCCAACAGAAGCAACAGCACCTCTTACCTTTTTGCCTTGGAAGATCAAGGGAGCGCTCCATCTCTGCTGTGGAAACGCGCGATAGGGAAAAACGTGCGGGCATCGCCCGTGGTAGACAAAGACGGTCACATTTTCATCACAAACCATTACGCCCAAATCTACGCTTTCGACCAAGACGGGAACCAATTATGGTTCATCAACCCCGGCGGAGACAACGCCGGCGACGTGGAAGGCGAAGTTGGGCTGGACGCGTGTGGCAATCTCTATGTAGTAGGCGGCAGTCCTGATGGGGGCAGTACCCCCGGATATCTGATTGCCTACGGTGATCATACCTGCCAGCCCACGCCCACACCCACACCCACGGCCACCTTCACGCCCACGCCGACGGCCACTCTCATGCCCATGCCCACACCCACCTTCACACCCACACCCACGGCCACCTTCACGCCTACGCCGACGGCGACCTTTACACCCACACCCACGGCCACCTTCACGCCTACACCGACGGCGACCTTTACACCCACACCCACGGCCACCTTCACGCCTACACCGACGGCGACCTTTACACCCACACCCACGGCCACCTTCACGCCCACGCCGACCAACACCCCCACACCGACGCCTACCCCTACACTTCCCCCCTTCGACCCGCCTCTGGGCACCAAAATAGGCTATAGCGGTGAGTGGCCGGTCGTCGAATGGCGTCAGGTGTGGCTCAACCCCAACACCACCAGCATGGCCGTCGCCATCCATGACCCCATCACCGCAGGCACACAATACCTCCCCGGATCCCTGACCTGCGAAGCCCGCGGCGTCTCCACAACAACGACCTGCACCTACGACAGCGCCTACAACCGCATCGTTTGGGAAGGCATCCTCGGCCCCGACCCTGGCGCCACCGATGAAGCCTCGGCAAACAACGAGGTCGTGATCACCTTCCAGGTAAAGGTACTTGCCCCCGACCTCAACCCTGTAGCGAACACCAGCCGTGCCTATTACGACGCAAACCGCGACGGTGTGGTGGATACCCGCTCGGACCCCAGCGTGACAGCCAGCGCCTCCGTCCATCCTCCCACCCTGCCCCGCACCGGCTTCCCCGCAGGGAAGGTCAGCGCGGTGCCCCAACGCCCCACAGCCTTTTCTTACCAAGACATGGGAGGGCTGTGGCTGGAAATCCCCAAATTAGGAGAACGACTGCGCATTGTCGGCGTGCCGCGAAGCACCCAGGCGGGGTGGAACCTCAACTGGCTGTGGAACGACGTCGGCTGGCTCGAAGGTACAGCCTTCCCTACCTGGCCGGGCAATGCAGTGCTTACCGCTCACAACTACCTACCCACCGGCTTGCCAGGCCCCTTTGCCCACCTCGTCCGCTTGCGATGGGGCGACCGCATCATCATCCACGCTTACGGATTACGCTACATTTACCAAGTTCGCGAAGTGCGTACCACCACCGCCCACGACCCCACCGTCCTCGCTCACAAAACAAAACCCTGGCTGACCCTGCTCACCTGCCAGGATTACGACGAGGCCTCCGGCACTTATCTCCATCGCGTGGTGGTCCAGGCTGTGTTGATCGCCGCATCGCCTGACCGATAACACCCCAAGCGTGCAACGTCGCGTGAAAAGCGGGCGCTGATATTCCTCAGCGCCCGTCGCATTCTATCCGCATAACCCACAGAAAAGGGCACCCCGTACCCAACACCTTCTCAAGGGTGCATGCGGATGTTGTAGAATGCCGTCAAGGATCTCACCCAACCCCCACCGCCTGCGGCAGTTTCCCCCTCCCCTCCCTTTTGTAAGGGAGGGGAGGGGACAGGCGGAGGCTCGCCTGGAGCGTTAGCGGAGGGCAAGCCTCCGCCAGGGGGAGGGGAGAGATCAAGCCTCGGAATGCCCTTTCTACAACATTTGAGTGCTCCCCCTTCGCAAAAGTGCGCCCAACCGCCGAACGCCCAATGATATAATCACCCCATGCCCGACATTCTCGGCTTCCAGGTCAAGCAGTACCATATCGAAACCCCAGTCTACCAGGGGCCGCTGGATCTGCTGTTGCATCTCATCGAGCGCGCCGAACTGGACATCACCAAAATCGCCCTCGCGCAGGTCACGGATCAATACCTCGCCCATCTGGCGGAGATGGACACCCACTCGCCAGAAGAAGTTTCGGCCTTTTTGGTCATTGCCGCCAAACTGGTGCAAATCAAATCCGAAGCCCTGTTGCCGCGTCCACCGGCTCGCGCAGAAGAAGAGGAAGATACCGGTGAAGCCCTCGTGCGACAGTTGCGAGCCTACCGGCGTTTCAAACAAGCCGCCGCGTGGCTGCGCGCCCGACAGGAGGCGGGATGGCACGCCTACACCCGCCTCTCGCCTGCTTCGACCGTCCCAGCCCCCCGCCTGGAACTACAAGATATCACCGTAGACGATCTGGCCGCAGCAGCGCGACGCGCCTTTGCCCTCCGCCCCAAACTGCCGCTGGGGGAGGTGATCACCCCACCCAAAGTTACCATCCGCCAGCGAGCGAGCGCTATTTTGCAGGCATTGGTGCGCCGCGGGCGGGCTACATTCTCCGCCCTCCTGGGGCACCGCCCCACCCGATTGGAAGCCGTGGTCACCTTCCTCGCCTTACTGGAACTGGTCAAACAACGCATCGTCCACGCCCACCAGGCCACCTTATTTGGCGACATCGAAATCCTTCCCGCCCGTGACGACCTCTCCGCCGAGATGAACATCTCCTCAGAATTCGGGGAATGACCTTCCTCCCCCTTTTATCATGCGCCACCATCCCTCTCACCTCCCTCCTATCACCACCTACTACCAGGCTCGCGCCGCCGACGCGGTGGTATGGCGGCCATGGGGCGAAAAAGCCCTGCGCGAAGCCGCCGCCAAGAAAAAGCCCATTTTCCTCAACATCGGTTACGCAGCCTGCTCGTGGTGCCAGCGAATGGCCTCGGAAGCCTTCCGCAACCCGGCCATCGCGGCTTACCTCAACCGCTATTTCATCCCCATCACGGTGGATCGCCACCAACGCCCCGACGTGGCCGCCGCTTACCAAATGCCCGTCGTCGCCATGACCGGCAAAACCGGCTGGCCGCTCAACGTTTTCCTCATACCCCAAGGCGGCCCTTACCACGGCGGTACCTATTTCCCACCGGTCGAAGGGGCATTGGGGATGCCATCCTTCCAGGACGTCCTCATCGAAGCCGCCCAAGCCTGGCAAAACGACCGCCAACGGGTGGAAGACATTGCCGCCGAAATGGCGCGCCAGATGGGCGAAGGACTGCGCCCCCTTTTCCAAACCAACCTGCCCTATCCCACCGACCCTACCGGCGAAGCATTGGCCGCCCTGGAACCCGACTTCGACGCCCAATATGGCGGCTTCGAGTCCGGCCCCAAGTTCCCCCAGGCGCTGCTGCTGCAATGGCTGCTGACCCGCGCCCACCATGGCGACAATCGCGCCCGCCAGATGGCGCTCACCACCTTGATCGGCATGGCGCGCGGTGGCATCTACGACCTCCTCGGCGGCGGCTTTCACCTTTACGCCGAAGACCGCCGTTGGCGGCAACCCCGCTTCGAAAAACCGCTGGCCCTCAATGCCCTGCTGGCGCGGGCCTACACCGCCGCCTACCGCCTCACCGGGCAGGCTGCTTTCCGGCGCGTAGCGGAAAGCACCCTCGACTTCATCCTCAGCACCCTCACGCTGCCCAACGGCCTGCTGGCCAGCGCCCAGAGCGGCGAAAACCCCCACGACGAGGGCGAAGGCCGCTTTTTCACCTGGACGGCGGACGAAGTGCGCGCCATCCTACCCGCCCCTCAGGCCGACCTCCTCATCGCGGCCTACGACCTGGCCGACGAGCCGCGCACATTACAGCGTGCCCTCACCGAGCAGACGCTAAGTGAACGCTTCGCGCTGACGCTGCAAGAAACCACTCGCCAACTGGAAGCCGCTCGCCAAAGCCTACGGGCGGCACGCGCACACCGCTTCCCTCCACCGATCGATGCCACTGTCATCACTTCCTGGAACGCGCTGGCCGTGCTCGCCCTGGCCGAGGCAGGCGCCGCCCTCCAGGCGCCGCGCTACACCCAGGCCGCCGTCCGCGTGGCTACCGCCCTCCGCCAACACCTGCACGACGGCCACAGCCTGAGCCGCGGTCAGCATGAAGACCAGCCCATCGCCGCGGGCTTTCTGGAAGATTACGCCGCCACCGCCCTGGCTTACCTCACGCTGCATCGGGTGCAAGCGCCACCACCAGCCCCAGCAGCCACTGAAACCGCCAACTCCCCCTGGCTATACGAAAGCCTTGCCCTGCTCGAAGCCCTACAAAACCGCTTCGCTGCCGACTGGGGTTACTACGACACCCTCCCCAGTGAGCACTTCTTCCCCTTTGGCCGTCCCCAGGAGATCCTCGACGGCGCAACGCCTTGCGGCAACGCCCTCACCGCTACCCTGCTGGCCGAACTCACCGTACTCACCGGTGAAAACGCCTTCCAAACCCAAACCGGCACTTTGCTCGACCGCATGGCGCCGCTTCTGGCTCGCCACCCCACCGCCTTCCCCCAATGGCTGCTGGCCTGGGAAATCCTCCACCCTCCCACCCCCTGAGGCAGGAGTTGTGCCCATGCCCTTCCCCCAACCCCGCCCCTTAGTCATCGGCATCGCCGGCGGCACCGGTTCGGGCAAGACCACCGTCGCCGAGGTCATCTTAGAGCGCGTCGGCGAAGAACACATCGCCTACCTCCCCCACGACGCTTACTACAAAGACAACAGCCACCTGCCCCCCGCCGAGCGCGCCAAAATCAATTACGACCACCCCGATTCGCTGGAAACCACCTTACTCATCGAACACCTCAAACGCCTGCGTGCCGGCCACGCCATCCAGCGCCCCGTCTACGACTTCACCACCCACAGCCGCACCGCAGAAACCGTCACCGTCGAGCCGCGTCCCATCATCATGGTGGAAGGCATCCTGATCTTCGCCGAGCCCGACCTGCGCCCGCTTTTCGACGTCAAAATCTTCGTCGACACCGACGCCGACATCCGCTTCATCCGCCGGTTAGTGCGGGACATCGAAGAGCGCGGTCGCACGATGGAATCGGTCGTTGCCCAATACCTCAGCACCGTGCGCCCGATGCACCTGGAATTCGTAGAACCCTCCAAGCGCTATGCCGACATCATCATCCCCGAAGGGGGGCTGAACGCCGTGGCCATGGACATGGTGGTCGCCCGCATCGAAGCTCTCTTGCGGGAGCGCGGCTACCAGGGATAATCCCCATGACGCCACCACCTCACCCCGCTGCTCCCAGGCAGCCAGAACGCTCCGGTCTGCGTCTGGTAGCGCTGGCGGTGGTTGTGGGACTGAGCATTGCCATCTACCTGAACCAAGAGGCCATTGCCGCCCTGAGCACCTGGGGTTATACCGGTGTGTTCCTCATCTCACTACTGAGCAACGCCACGGTGATCTTTCCCGCCCCCAGCCTGGTGCTTCCTTTTACCATGGGCGCCATACTCTCACCATGGCGCGTGGCGCTGGTAGCCGCCGCAGGCGCTGCCCTGGGCGAACTCACCGGTTACCTGGCTGGTTACAGCGGCCAAGCCCTCGTGGAGGATTACGAAACCTATCGGCGCATCCAGCGGTGGCTGCGAGGGCGCAAAGCCGCCATCACCGTCGCCGGGCTGGCCTTTTTGCCGCTTCCGTTGATGGACCTGGCAGGCATCGCTGCCGGGGCATTGCGGATGCCTGTGTGGCGCTTCCTGTGGTGGTGTTTCGCGGGCAAATTGCTCAAAATGCTCCTTGTCACTGCCCTCGGCGCACAATTACTCTAACCCCTTCCCCACCTCCATCGCTTCTCGGGGAGCCTTTCTATGCCCACATCCGCTTCCCTCGATCACTACCTGGAAACGCATCTTGACGAGAGCATCGCCGAACTCAGCCGCTTTTGCGCCCAGCCGAGCGTCGCGGCGCAGGGGCTGGGCATTGCCGAAGCCGCCGAAATGACGGCAGCCATGCTGCGGCAACGCGGCTTTCACACCGAAATCATTCCCACCGCCGGATCGCCAGTCGTCTTCGCCGAACGCAGCGGGCGCGACCCCAACAAAACCTTACTGTTCTACAACCATTACGACGTCCAGCCGCCGGAACCCCTTGAACTGTGGGAAACGCCGCCCTTCGAGCCGACCGTGCGCGATGGCAAACTGTACGCCCGCGGCGTCAGCGACGACAAAGGGCACTTCGTCAGCCGCCTGTTTGCGCTCGACGCCATGCTGGCCACCGAAGGTGACTTGCCGTGCAACGTCAAGTTCGTGGTCGAGGGCGAAGAGGAAATCGGCAGCATCCATTTGGAAGAGGTCATCCGCGAGCACGCTGTCCGTTTCGCCGCCGATGCCTGCATCTGGGAATTCGGTGGGGTGGATCATCGCGACATCCCTCAGCAAATCATGGGATTGCGCGGCATCTGCTATGTGGAAATGAAAGTGCAAACGGTCAACGCCGATACCCATTCCGGGCAGACCGGCGGTATCTTTCCCAACGCTGCCTGGCGGCTGGTATGGGCGCTCAACAGCCTCAAGGGCGCCGACGAGCGCATCCGCATTGCCGGCTTTTACGACGATGTACGCCCTCCCAGCGAGCGAGACCTGGAATTGTTAGCACAACTTCCTGACCCCGCCGCAGAATATCGCCGCCGATGGGGCGTCGAACACTTCGTCAAAGGCGTGCAAGGCGGGGTGGAACTTTGGAAAGCCGCCCTCTTCGACCCCACCTGCACCATCAGCGGCCTGACAGCAGGCTATCAGGGCCCCGGCAGCAAAACCGTCCTTCCGGCCCACGCGACCGCCAAAGTGGATTTCCGCCTGGTGCCCGACCAGTCGCCGGAAAGGGTACTCCAACTGTTGCGCGCCCATTTAGACGCCGCCGGGTTTGAAGACGTTGAGATCGTTTGCCTGAGCGGCGAACGGCCTGTAAAAATGCCGCCCGACGAACCTTTCATCGACCTGGTGGTAAAAACAGCGGAACCCGTGTACGGCACGCCGATGCAGAAAGTGCCTCTTAGTGGTGGATCGGGGCCTGGCTGGGCTTTCCACCACTACCTGGGCGTGCCCATTGCCACCGCCGGGATTGCCTACCCTGGCAGCAACATCCACGCCCCCAACGAAAACATCCGTCTCGACCTCTACCTCAAAGGCGCTCGCCATATTGCCCGCGTGCTGAAAGCCTTTGCCACAGCCTGACCTCATGCTGATCCCCCAACCATGTCCCTGCGCCTGAAACCCTCCATCCCTCACCGCGACTTCAACTGGCGACACGACCTGGGCCTGCGGATGCTGGTGCTTTACGTCGCCTTCGTGCTGCCGGTCATTGGGATGGCGCTCTATTTCGAGCGCGTCGCAGCGCAGCGGCTACGCGCCGATGTGGAAAACGCCGACCTTTCGCTGGCACGCGCCATTGCCGAAGAGACCAATCTCTCCCTTGGCAGTTTCCTGGGGGCGGCGCAGGCCCTGGGAGAAGAACCGGCCATCCTGCACGCCGACATGAAGAGAATGCAGGCCCTCTTTTCCGTGCTGGCCCATAGCCGCCCAGAGGTCAACCTGGTTTACCGCCTCAACAGCCAGGGGATGATGCTCTACCATTATTCCCCCACACCCATCAAGCACTCCACCATCGGCGTCAACTTTAGCTTTCGGGATTACTTCAAGCGCGCCAAAACCACCCGCTTGCCCTTTTTCTCCCATGGGCGCATTTCTCCCACCACCGGCCAACCTGTGGTGACCGCGGTGATGCCCCTGTGGAACGCCAACGGCGAATTCATCGGCATTCTGGGCATCAACATCCGCCTCGAAGCCCTCAGCCTGGCACTCCAACGCATCGCCCAAAGCCACCGCCCAGACGAGCACTTCCTCATCTTTGTGACCGACGATGTCGGCAAAGTCATCGCGACCTCCGAAACCTCATCGGCAGCCAACAGCCCACCTCCCGACCTGCTGACCGCCGTGGGCGACCTTTCCCCCGATCTGGGGAGGGTGCTTTATTCCGGCACCGGCCACACTGTGCTCACTTCCCTCCATGGGCAAGCCATGCTCTTCACCGTGGCTTCGCTGCCCTCCGTGCACTGGCACGTCCTGGTGGGGCGCTCGGCGTCCAGCGCCTTTACCACGGCGGAAAACTTTCGCCGCGCCATTCACCTCGCGCTGCTGGTGGTGGTGGGCACAGGCGTGCTGTTCTGGCTGGCGCTGATGTGGCAAATCCTGCGCCCGCTGGAAGAAATGGCCGCCTACAGTCGCAGCATCGGCGAAGAAGGCCCCCACCCAGGCGAGAAACGGCTCGCCATCCAGCGGTTAGGCTACCGCCCCGACCAGGTAGGCCATCTTGCCCGCACCCTGCTGCGGATGGAAGCCGACATCGCAGCGCGGATGCAAGAGCTCCACACCCTGCTGGAAACCAGCACCGCGGTGGCCTCTACCCTGGATTCGGCCACCGTATTGCGGCGAATTTTAGAGCAGGTCGAGCGCCTCTTGGGCACCCACAAATGCGCCATCATCGCATGGGACGAGGAGCGGCAAGCCTTCGTCGTCCGCGCCAGCCTGGGGCTCTCGGAACAATACGCCCAGCGGCTGGTCATTGCTCGCGACGAGTTCAATTCGCTCACGCTGCGTGCCATCCGCACCGGTCAACCGCTCCAAATCAGCGATACCGAAAGCGACCCCACGGCCACTGCCATTCGGCCTCGCGCCCGGGCCGAAGGCTATCGCGCCGTGCTGGCCGTGCCCCTCCCCACACAACACACCCCACCAGCAGCCCTGGTGGTGTACTACCCAGAACCCCACACCTTCACCCGCCGAGAGATCGACTTGCTGACGTCGTTCGCCAATCACGCCGCGATGGCCATCGAAAACGCGGCCCTCTTTGCCCGCTCCGACGCTCGCCTGCAAGAGCAAACCCGCCGCTTGGAGGCCCTAATTCAGTCCATGGGCGACGCCCTGCTGTTAGAAGATCACCAAGGGCGCGTGCTCTATGCCAACCGCCGCATGGCCGCCCTGGCCGACCTGAACGCCGACGAAATGACGGGGGTAGAAGTTGGACGCATCCTCCGCCGTATCTTGGCCCACGCGCCAGACCCCACCGCCGCCCAGGCCGCCGTCAGCCGCGCCATTGAAGAAGGGATGGCCGAAATTACCCTGCAACAACACGGGCGCTTGGCCTCGTGGCTGATGCACGTATTCTCCGTAACGGACGCCCAAGGCATCCCCATCGGACGCGGCCAAATCTGGAAAGACATCACCGAGAGCCGCGAAGTCGATCGCATGAAAGCCAGCCTGATCTCCATCGTGTCTCACGAATTGCGCACCCCACTGGCTGCCATTAAGGGCTACGCCTCCACCCTGCTGGCCGACGACGTGGAATGGGACCCCGAAAGCCAGCGCGAATTCTTGCAAACCATCTCCGACGAAACCGACCGCTTGAGCGCGCTGGTCAGCGACCTGTTGGATCTTTCTCGCATCGAGGGCGGTAGCCTGAAAGTCGAACGCGAGCCCATTGACCTGGCCGAAATCATCGCCGAAGCCGCCCAAAACGCCCACCCCTCGCCCGGCAAGTACCTCGAAGTCCATCTGCCGAACGATCTGCCCACCGTGTACGCCGATGGACGCCAAATCGGCGTGGTGATTCGCAACCTCATAGAAAACGCCGTCAAATACGGCGGCGAGGGCTCGCCCGTGCGCGTCAGCGTGGCCGTGGAAAGCGACGCCGTGGTGGTGCGGGTCGAAGACGAAGGCCCGGGCATTCCCGCCGAACACGTGCCTTACATCTTTGAAAGTTTTTATCGGGTAGAGAGCGGCCTCACCCAACAGGCCTCGGGCGCCGGGCTGGGGCTGGCCATCTGCCGCGGGTTCGTCGAAGCCCACGGCGGCAAGATCTGGGTAGAGCCCCGGGCCAAAGGCGCTTGCTTGGCCTTTTCCCTACCCCTTCTCCGCCCCTCAAACGAAGAATCCTCACCGTAGGAGGTCACCATGCACACCCTACGCGATATCACCGTCCTGGTCGTGGACGACGCCAAAAGCCTGCGCGAATTCGTGCGCCGCAACCTGGATGCCCGAGGCTATCGGGTCGTCACCGCCGTCAACGGAGCCGATGCATTGGAACAGTTCCACACCCACCCCATCGACCTTGTCATCCTGGACCTCATCATGCCCCAAATGGACGGCATCGAAGTGATCAGACGCCTGCGCGCCGTCTCTCCCGTGCCCATCATCGTGCTCTCCGCCCTGGGCGAAGAAAGCACCAAGATCCAGGCCCTCAATCAGGGTGCGGATGATTACCTCACCAAACCGTTTGGGGTGGGGGAACTGCTGGCGCGCGTTCAGGCGGTGCTACGACGCGCACATCAATCCCCCACCCAGAGCGAACCGACCATCCTCCGGCAAGGCCCCATCGTTCTCGACCGCGAGCGGCACGAGGTCACCGTCGACGGCCAGCCGGTAGAACTCACGCCGACCGAATTCAGCCTGCTGGAATACCTGATGCAAAACGCGGGTAAGGTGCTGCCCCATCGCGTCATCCTTCAACACGTCTGGGGGCCAGAATACGGGCGTGAAGCCGAATACCTGCGAGTTTACATTGGGCGCCTGCGCCAAAAAATCGAGCCCGATCCCAATCGGCCTCGTTACCTCCGCACGGTACGGGGCGTAGGCTACGCTTTCGAAGCCTAAACCTTCCTGTGTTTAGCCCCTTTTGACGACTTTTTTACTCATTTTTTACGCTCCTTTTTGTGAGCCATCTGACAATGCTGCTAAAATGTAAAAGGGGCTTTCCCCCAGGCAGCATGACGTGTTTTCCCAATCTCCACATTCCTACAAAGGAGGAGCAAGATGCGACGGAAACTCTATCTTCTGCTGGGCTTGTTGCTCGTCGCCAGCATGGTGCTGGCCGGGTGCGGCAACAAGGCAACTTCCACCCCCGCGGCCAACGCAGGCGGTGGTGGGAAAGAAGTCACCGTGACCATTGGCTTTACCGAATCCCAAACCGGCAAGTACAATGTCGATTCCACTGCGCAAACCCAGGGTTTGAAACTGTGGATGGAGCAGATCAACGCCGCCGGCGGCATCAAACTGAGCGACGGCACCGTGGTCAAGTTCAAGGCCGTCTCCTACGACGACGAGAGCAAGGCCGACAAGGTGCAGCAACTTTACACCCGCTTAGCCACCGAAGACAAAGCCGACTTCCTCATCAGCCCGTACTCCAGCGGCCTGACCTCGGCTGCCGCGGTGGTCTCCGAACAGTACGGCAAGATCATGCTGGCCACCGGCGCGGCCTCGGACTCCATCTTCAAGAAGGGCTATGAGCGGGTCTATCAGCTCTACACTCCCGCCAGCCACTACCTGACCGGTGCGGTGGACATTTTGAAAGCCAACGCGCCCGACGTCAAGAAACTGGCCTTTGTGTACGAAAACAGCAAGTTCTCCACCGCCGTGGTCACCGCAGCCAAAGAATACGCAGCCAAGCAGGGTTACGACATCGTGCTGTTTGAAGGTTACGACAAGGATACTACCGACTTTGGCGCCTTCATCAACAAGATTCAGGATAGTGGTGCCGAGGCCGTGCTCGGCGGCGGTCACTTCCAGGACGGCGAAACCTTTGCCCGCCAGATCGCCGAGAAGAAACTGCCCATCAAATTCCTCGCTCTGCTGGTCGCCCCGCCCAACCCCAAGTTCGCCGAGCTGGGCGATGCTGCCCTGGGCGTGGTCGGCCCCAGCCAGTGGGAAGCCGCTGCAGCCTATACCCCCGAGGCGGCCAAGAAAGCCGGCCTCACCTGGTTCGGCCCCAGTAGCGCCGAATTTGCCAAGGCGTACAAAGAAAAATACAACGACGACGCCGGTTACCACGCCGCAGGCGGCTACGCTGCCGGTGTGGTGCTGCAAAAGGCCATCATCGACGCCGATTCGGTGGATCCCGACAAGGTCAAGGCCGCGCTCGACAAGATGGACATCCTGACCTTCTTCGGTCACATCAAGTTCGATACCGGCGACGCCCATGGCTTGCAAATCGGCCACGAGATGGTCTACATCCAGTGGCAGAAAGAGGGCGACAAACTGGTCAAACAGGTGGTTTGGCCCAAAGAAGGTGCCACCGCCAAATTGCTGTACCCGCTTACTCACTAAACACATCGCTCAGCCACCCCGGCAGGCTCACGCCTGTTGGGGTGGCTTTTTTACATTCGCGGCCGACGCGCCTGCATCACCCGACGCTAGGCCAATCCTCAAACTCTCTGTGTGGAGTGTCTTATGGATGCCATTCTCCGGTCCCTGATCGACGGCTTGTTGCTGGGCTTCGTCTACGGCATTGCCGCCATGGGGCTGACCCTGATCTGGGGTGTGATGAACGTCATCAACCTCTCCCACGGCTCACTGATCTCCTTGGGGATGTTCAGCCTGTATTTCCTTTTCACGGGCCTGGGCATCCACCCTTACTTGGCGGTTGTCATTACAGCCATCTTGGGCCTTTTACTCGGCATCGTCATCTATGCGATCGCCGTGCATCGGATCATCAATGCCCCGCACCTCTCCACGCTACTGGCGACTTACTCTGTCAACATGATCATCTTAGGCATTGGCACAGCCATTTTGAGCACTTCGCCTTACAACGTACCCTTCGACCTTGGCAGCATCAAAGTTGCCACGTCGGTGGTTCCAACCACACGCCTAATTGCTGCCATTGTGGCCATGCTGGTAGCGGGTGGGCTTTATCTCTTTCTTCAGTACAGTCGCCTGGGGCGTTACATCCGTGCTGTGACCGACAACCGGGAAGCCGCCGAGATCGTGGGCATCCCCTCGGCGCAAATCCTGGCCTTTAGTTTTGGGCTGGGCACCATGCTGGCAGCCATCTCAGGCGGCCTGATTGCCACCTTCTTCCCCTTCACCATCCTGGCCGGCGGAGCCTACGAACTCAAGAGTTTCGTCATCGGCGTGTTGGGAGGGCTGGGCAATCCGGTCGGCTCGCTGTTCGGCGGGCTCATCCTCGGCGCCATTGAGGGCCTGGTGCCGTTGGCCATGCCCACCACCTGGACGCCGGTGCTGGAGTTCGTCCTCTTCGTGCTCATCCTGCTGGTGCGTCCTACCGGCCTGTTCGGAGGCAGCGAATGAAGTCCCTACGCCAACACACCAGTCTATGGCTGAGCCTGGGCGTCATCGTCGTCATGGGCGCCTGGCCCATCATCACTGGCAACGCCCTGAGCCGGGAAACCATGTTCACCGTGCTGCGGTCGGTCGCCCTGGCCTCCAGCCTCAACATCCTCTTAGGCTACACCGGGTACGTCAGTTTCGGGCACGTGGTCTTCTTTGGCTTGGGCGGTTATGTCGGCTTCTACCTGATCGCCGTCCAGGGATGGAGCCTGTGGGCAGCATTGCTGGCTGGCGGCGTGGCAGCCGGACTGCTGGCCTACTTGGTCGGAGCCGCCATCCTGCGGTTACGGGGCGCCTACTTCGCCTTAGCCACCATCGGCATCAACGAAGCGGTGCGGGCTTTCATCAACAACTTCGACCCGTTTGGTGGCCCCACCGGCATGACGCTGAACTTCAAGATCTACAAGCTCTACGGCGGTCCAGGGGCAGCCCTCCAACTGGCCTTCTACGTCATGATTGGCCTCACCCTCGCCGTAGTGCTCCTCAGTTACTGGGTACGCACCTCCAAATTCGGGTTAGGGCTGCTGGCAATCCGCGAAGACGAAGATGCGGCGGAAGTGATGGGCGTCACCGCACCGGCAGCAAAAACGTGGGCTTTCGTGCTCTCTGCCGTGATTCCGGGCATGATTGGAGCCATCTTCTTCTTCAAAAACGGCACCATCGAGCCCGGCCTGGCTTTCCCGCTCCACACCTCCATCGAGATGATCGTGATGATCATGCTGGGTGGGCAAGGCACCGTGTTGGGCCCCATCCTGGGTGCCGCAGGCTACGAAGCCTTGCGCGACTACCTGCTGGTCAGCCCGGTGTTCAAGAACATCCAACTGGCCATTTCCGGCATCCTGCTGCTGATCATCGTGCTCTTCATCCCTCGCGGGGCGGTCGGCTGGGTGCGCCAACGCTATGCTAAGGTTCGGAGGTGGTTGATATGATGCTGCTCCAAGTCCAAGGGGTTACCAAACGCTTCGGCGGCCTGCAGGCGCTCACCCAGGTGACATTCGACCTGCCCGAAGGCCAGATCTTGGGGCTCATCGGCCCCAACGGCGCAGGCAAAACCACCCTTTTCAACGTCATCGACGGGGTATACACACCCAACGAAGGGCGCATCATCTTCCGAGGCAAAGACGTCACTGGCAAAAAACCCTATCACCTGGCTAAAATGGGCCTGGCACGCACCCACCAGATCGTGCGCCCTCTCAACGAACTCACCGTCCGAGAAAACGTCATGGTAGGCGCTTGCTTCGGCCACGCCAACGCTCCCCTCAACAACGCCGGGCGCATCGCCGACGAAGTCATGGAATTCGTCGGCCTGAGCCCCAAAGCCGAAATGCTGGCCGGAAGCCTGAACGTCGCTCAGAAAAAACGCCTGGAAATGGCGCGCGCCCTGGCAGCACGCCCCAAATTGTTGCTGCTCGACGAGGTGCTGGCCGGCCTCAATCCGTCGGAAATCGCCAACATGGTCGAAATCGTCAAAGCCATCCGTGATGAGCGCGGCATTACCATCATCATGATCGAGCACGTCATGAGCGCCATCATGAACGTCTCCGACCGCATTCTGGTGCTCGACTTCGGCAAACTGATCGCCGAAGGCACACCAGAAGAAATAGCCAATAACCCGAAGGTCATCGAGGCTTACCTGGGTGACCCCAAACTCGCCGAACGCCTGATGAGCGGCGAGTAAGCAACCCACAAAACGAGGAATGCGTATGGCTATCCTGGAATTACGCGATGTAACCTCCGGCTACGGCGAGGTGCAAATCCTCTGGGGTGTGACGCTCGCCTTGCAAGACGGCAGTATGACCTCCCTGGTAGGCGCCAACGGCGCCGGTAAAACCACGCTGCTGCGCACCATCATGGGCGTCAATCGCCCCTGGCAGGGGCAGATCATCTTCGAAGGGGAAGACGTCAGCAAATTACCACCCCATGCCAAGGCCGCGCGCGGGCTGGTGCTGGTGCCCGAAGGGCGACAATTGTTCTCGCACATGACCGTGCTGGAAAACCTGGCCATGGGCGCGACCCCCAAACGCTCGCGCGCCGAATACAACCGCAACCTGGAACTCGTCTTCGAGATGTTCCCCCGCCTGAAGGATCGGCAAAACCAGAAAGCAGGCACCATGAGCGGCGGTGAACAGCAAATGCTGGCCGTGGCGCGTGGCCTGATGGCCTCGCCCAAGGTATTGATGATCGACGAGCTCTCGCTTGGTCTGGCGCCTTTCCTGGTGCTCCAACTATTCGAAAGCCTAAAGAAACTGCGCGAAACCGGCATTACCGTGCTGCTGGTCGAACAAAACGTCCGGATGGCGCTGGCCGTCACCGACTACGCTTACGTCCTGGCAGAAGGGCGCGTAGAAATTCAAGGGCCTTCTCGCGAAGTGGCACACAATCCCGATGTCCAAAAAGCCTATCTTGGTTTATAATGTAAGTGAAAAGTGGCACAAGGCATTGATGGAATGTGCCACTTTTCACGCCCTCCATCTGCTTTCTTAGATTCACCTTGCCCCCTCCGCACACAGCGGAGCGCGACACTTCTCAGGAGGTCAATCATGCTCGTTGGCGATCGCATGTCCCACCCGGTAATCACCGTGCCCGTCGATATGCCCGTCGTGGACGCCCTCAACCTGATGCGCGTGGAACACATTCGCCGCGCTCCCGTGGTCGACAAAAACGGCAAACTGGTCGGCATCGTTTCGGACAAGGACCTGCTCAACGCCTCGCCGTCGGCGGCCACCACCCTCAGCGTATGGGAGATCAACTACCTGCTGAGCAAGATCACAGTCAAAGAAGTGATGACCAAGGACGTCATCACCGTCACCGAGGACACCCCGATCGAAGAAGCCGCCCGCATCATGGCCGACAACAAAATCGGCGGCCTGCCCGTCATGCGTGGCGACAAAATCGTGGGCATTATCACGGAGACCGACCTCTTCAAGATCCTGCTGGAGATGATGGGCGCCCGTGTTCCCGGCGTGCGAGTGGCCATCCTGGTACCCAACGTCAAAGGCGAACTGGCTCAACTCACCAAAGCCATTGCCGAGGCTGGCGGCAACATCATCTCGTTGGGCACCTTCGCAGGCGAAGACCCCTCCACCGCCCTGTTGACTATCAAACTCAGCGGCCTGAGCGAAGAAGAGGTCAAAGAAGCCCTCAAGGATCTGGTGGAAGAATTCGAAGACATTCGCACCATGACGACCTGAAAGCAAAGAGCGCCTCGGCAACCTTCGACAGCGCCCTTGTCCCTTTCGGCAAGCAAAACAGCGGCTCCCGTAGTGGAAGCCGCTGTTGCTTTTTGTCCACCGGCAAGGGGGGTCTCCCTAAAAATCCCGCTCCACAATGTAATCGGCCAGGGCTTCCAGGGCCGCGCGTTGAGGGCCGGCAGGCAAATCGGCCAGATGCGCCGTGGCCTGGCGGGCAAAACGCCGGGCATCCTCCGCGGCCACGGCGATAGCCTCGCTACCGCGAATGCGTCCGATCAAGGCATCCATCCGCTCTTCCGAAGGCAAACGCCCCGCCATCACCGCTTGCAAATCGGCATCGTCGGGGTACATTTCCAGATAACACAGCGTGGGCATGGTAATCAGCCCCCGCCGCAGGTCACTGCCCACCGGCTTGCCCAAACGCACCTGGTCGCCGGTAAAATCCAGAATATCGTCCACAATTTGATAGGCCATGCCCAGATCGTGGCCGTAATGGCGCAGGGCAGCAACGACCTCCTCCGTCACCGGGCTCAAACGCGCCGCCGCCTCGGTCGCCAGTTGGAACATGGAAGCCGTTTTGGCATAAATGCGATGGTAATACGCCTGCCTATCGGCCAGGCCGGGGCCATCGAACAGTTGCGTAATCTCCCCGTCCACGATAATGGCCAGCGTTTCGGCAAACAGGCGCATCACCTCCAACGAACCGGCCAAAGCAGCCAGGCGCGCCGCGCGAGCGAACATGAAATCGCCCGTCAGCACCGTCGCCGCGGGCGACCACGAAGCGTTCAGCGTGGGGATACCTCGTCGCAACAAAGAGCCATCGATCAGGTCGTCGTGCACTAAGGTGGCCGTATGCAACAACTCAATCGCCGCAGCCAGCGTGGTCAGTCGCTCCTTGTCCGCGCCCAACATCTCGCCCACCAACAACACCAGCGCCGGTCGCAGCCGCTTTCCCCCTGCCGAAAGCAAATGCTGCAAAGCAGCATTCAGGTCACGATGATGTTCAGCAGCCTGCAAACGCATCAACCGCTCTACGGCTTGCAGGCCTTCCTGTACCGGTTCGAGAAAGGATACCGTAGTCAAACGTCGTCTCTCCAACGGAAAAGTTTTCGTGCGTTCTGCGAGGTGACTTCGGCGACCCGCTCCACGGGGAAGCCCTTCACCTCGGCGATTTTCCCGGCTACCAAACGGACATAAGCCGGTTCGTTGCGGCGGCCGCGATGGGGATGAGGGGCCAGAAAAGGCGCATCGGTTTCCAGCACCAAGGCATCCAGGGGCAAGGCGGCAACCACTTCCCGCCGCTGCGGGGCATTTTTGAACGTCACCGGCCCGCCAATGCCAAGCCAAAAACCCATCTCGATCGCCCGCCGCCCCTCATCCTCGCTGCCGCCAAAGGCATGCCACACGCCCGGGCGAGTAGCCAGCGGATGATTCGCTGCCCGCAAGTCGGCAACCCATTCGGCGAGTATGGCGAGCAAATCGGCAGTCGCCTGCCGATTGTGCAGGCTGACTGGCAGCCCTAATTCGCCTGCCAATGCCAATTGGCGACGCAGCACTTCCCATTGCTGCTCACGCGGCGTGCGGTCGCGGTAATAATCCAAACCGATTTCGCCGATGGCAACTACTTTGGGGTGCGCCGCCAGCCGCCGCAGGTCGGCCACCGTACGCTCACCCTGCCATGCTTCAGCCGCTTCATTCGGATGCACGCCTACCGCCGCGTACACACCATCATAAGCCGCAGCCAACGCCACCGTGGTTTGAGAAGAAGGCACATCCACGCCCAGGCTCACCATCACTGTCAC
>Ga0256833_1000526_pt1 | contig 29761 bp, 34 predicted proteins | sample 356284metaG_FD_190535 | JGI IMG/M metagenome (GOLD analysis project Ga0256833, IMG submission 190535) | Hydrothermal vent microbial communities from Mid Atlantic Ridge, Atlantic Ocean - 356-284 | ecosystem: Environmental > Aquatic > Marine > Hydrothermal vents | place: Atlantic Ocean: Mid... | reverse complement strand
TACTTCTCCTCCTTCCTCAGGACGAAGGCCGCGTAGGCCGCAGCGTAGGGGGCGGCGAACCAGGCTATCAGCGTCGCTATGCTGGCCCCAGCCCCCGCGAGGGCCTGGGGTATAGGCTTCAGGGGCGCCTTGGGCGGCGGGCCGAGCGTCGAAGTGGCGTTCCCCGTCGACACTGAGACCACGGCCTGGAATGGGCTGCCGAGGAGGGCGTTTACGATGGAGTTCACGCTGTATTCCGGCGTGAAGCCGGTTATGCTAGCCTGTATCTCCTGGATCCTCTGCCAGTAGTCCGCCTGGCCCTGGGGCGAGGCGGGCGGCGGCCCGGCGACGCTTATCGCAACTACGCTGGCCGCCACGGGTATCAGGAGGACGACTACAAGCCAGAAGGCTATCGCCGCCACCATGCTCTGGCTGCTCCTCCTGGCGAGTGCGCTGAAGAAGAGGGCTGCAGCGTAGAACACCATGCTGTAGAGCGCTATGAAGGCCACGGCTATGCCTCCCCTCAAGGCCGAGTCCCCTGGTAGGGAGAGGTTGTAGAGCGCCTGTCCCAGCCCGAGGAGCACGATGTAGCCGGCGTATAGCGCTACCAGTATGAGGGCTGCGGCCCCGAGGGTCTTGCCAAGGAGCACGTGATCCCTCCTCACGGGCCTGACCAGGACCAGCTTCAGCGTCCCCTTCTCCCTCTCCCCAGAGATCGCCGCGAAGCCCAGCGCCACGCCCAGTATGCCGGCCAGGAAGGACAGGTTGCTGAGCACGTTGTGGACGAAGATGTCTGAGAGGCTAAGCGACGCCATCCGCGCCGTGAAGGAGAGGAAGGACAGGTTAAGCGCGAAGATCGCCGCGGTGACTAGGAGCACTAGGAGGAACCTCCTGCTCCTCACGGAGTCCGCGAACTCCCTCTCAGCTATAACCTGGACCACACCCATCACTCACCACCCCTCTCCGCGTGCCTCAGGTAGTGGAAAAACACGTCCGCCCAGTCCACCGGGAAGGGGGAGACGGGGGGCGGGTGGAGCCCCGCCTCCCTGAGGGCCTCCTCCGCCTCGCCGGGGCCGAGCTTGAAGTACAGCCTCTCAGCGTGCAGCGCGGCCTCCACGCCCCTCCCGGCCAGCGCCTTGTGGGCCGCCTCCGCCATCGCCGTGTTGGGGAACACAGCTACCGCGCGGTACTCGGACTCCCCGGCGACGCGGCGGGCTATCTCGGTGAACTCGCCCTGCACCAGTATGCGGCCCCTGTAGATCAGGGCGGCGTGGCTGCACAGCGTGCCCACCTCGCCGAGGAGGTGGGTGCTTATGACGACGGTCTTCCCGCTCCTCCTGAGGGAGGAGACGTACTCCTTGAACCACGCGACCCCCTCGGGGTCTATGCCCTGGGTCGGCTCGTCGAAGAGCACTAGGTCGGGGTTCTTCATCACGGCCTGCGCTACGCCGAGCCTCTGCCTCATGCCACGGCTGTAGCCCTTGACGGGCATCTCGGCCGCGTCGCCGAGCCCGACCTCCCCGAGTATCCTCCTGGCCCTCTCCTCGGCCTCGCTCCTCCGCATGCCGTCCAGCATGCCGAGGTATACGAGGTTCTCCAGCCCCGAGAGGTGCTCGTAGAAGCCGAAGCCCTCTGGCAGCACGCCCACCCTGCGCCTCACCTCGACGCTCTGCCTCACCGCGTCCATCCCGAGGACCCGCGCCTCCCCCCGGGTGGGCAGCACTAGGCCGACGAGTATGGAGAGCAGCGTGGACTTTCCCGCGCCGTTGGGGCCGAAGAGGCCGAACACGACGCCGCTGGGCACCTCTAGGTCGACGCCCCTCAGCGCCTCCACCCTCCTCCTGCCGCCGTAGACCTTTACCAGCCCCCTAGTCTCGACAGCGTTCACGGCTCCTCACCTCCTACCATACCTTAGATATATCAGGGCGACTATAACTATCACCGCTGCCACCATGAGCCAGCCCGTGAGCGCCGCCCCGCCGCTCTGTACGACGGCCACGTGGAGGAGCCTCTCCTCGCTACCCGCCGCGTGGGTCAGGGTCAGCCTGATGTAGTAGTCGCCCACCCTCGCGTCCCCGGGCACGGAGACCGTGACCGTGAAGGTCGCGTTCCCCCCGGGCGGGAGGACCGCCACCGAGGAGGGCCGCACCTCGACCCGCCAGCCCCGTGGGGCCCCGGAGGCCGCCAGCCTGAGAGAGCTCACCGGCGCGTCGCCCCTGTTCGCCACAGTGTAACGGAACACCGCCGAGCCGCCAGGCCTCACCTCCACGTAGAAGTTCTCAGTAACCACCTCGAGCTCCACCCTGTTCAGCACGCTCAGCGAGAGGGTCGCGTTTGCCACGCTGGAGGAGCCCCGCGCCACAAGGCCGAGCTGGAGGGTCTTCGCCCTCTCGCCCAGCGGCGGCCTAACCTCGACGTAGAAGACAGCCTTCTCGCCGGGCTTCACGTAGAGCTCCCTGAAGACGTTGCCCTCCTCGTCGACGAGACGCCACGTATAGTTCGCCGGGAGGCCCCTGAGGCCAAGCTCGACGAGCGTACCCGTGACGCCGAGGTTCGAGAGCACAAGCTTGAACCTAGCCACCCTGCCAGGCCTCGTGCTGGCCGCCACGAAGCCCTCCTCGAAGACCAGCACGTCCATGCCGGCGCGCGCCTCGACCCTCAGCGCAGCCCTGGAGCACAGCCCGGGCATGCAGGCCTCCACCCCCACCTCGCCGCTGCCCCTCGGCACCACCTCGAGCCTAGCCTTGAAGGAGCCCTTGGGCGGGAGGCTGCCGCCAGCGACCACGCGGCCCTCGCTGTCAAGCAGCTTCACGGACCAGCCCTTGGGCGAGGCAAGCCTGAGCGTGAAGTTGACGGGCCACGAGTAGGGGTTCCTGACCGTGACCGTGGCCTCGACCAGGCCCCCGGGGGCGGCGACAACGGCCCCAGGCTCCACCGAGACAGCCCTGGCCTCCGGCTCGCCGACCGTGAAGCGCAGCTCTAAACCGTAGCTCCTCGAGAAGGAGACGTGGAGCACGGCCGTGTAGTTCCCCCTAGCGCTGGGCGGGACGCGTATTTTCAGCACGTAGTCCTCCCCGGCCCCGGGCGCGAGCTCCGTGGCCGTGACCTCGACCCCGGACTTGTAGAGCCCCATGCTCCACCCCTCCGGGGCCTCGAGCGCGACGCGCACGCTCTCCCAGTAGACCCCCTTGTTCACAAGCCTAAGGGGGATCTCGTACTCCCCGCCCGCCTCGAGCCTGAAGCCCGTGCCCGGCGCCACGACCTGCACCGCCGGGGCCATCCGCGGCAGCGGCACGCCGTAGAGAGCCTCCCCGCCCGGGATCTTGGCGGTTACCTCTACGGGCTGAAGCCCCCTCGCCTTTACCTTGAAGGTGTAGACGCCCGGGTCAAGCCACACGTGGAACACGCCGTCCGGCCCAGTCGCGGCGGTCTTGTAGAGGGCGCCGCCGGAGTAGACCTCCACTGTCGCCCCGGCTACCGGCCTGCCCAGCCAGTCGGCCGCCTTGCCGTAGACGTTGACCTGGCCCAGCCTCTGGGCGTAGGCGTAGCCCGGCGCTAGTAGTAGCACTGCCAGCAGGGCGGCTATCCACCACCTCACGATCCTCCACCAAGCCTGCTTCCAGGCGCGCAGATATATGGAAAATGGTCTAGATATCTAGACCTTGACCCATGCCCCCGGGGGGATGGAGCTATTACAAGGTGATGTCAGGTATTACCTGACACGACATGGCCGAGGCGGTCGAGGCGAGGATCGGCAAGAAATACGCGGTCTACATACCCGCTGCAATCGCCAGGAGGCTCGGCCTCAAGGAGGGGGACAGGATAGTCGTGATACTCCAGGGAGACAGGATTGTCATAAGGAGGCGCGTAGGCGTCTACGAGGCCGCGGCCAGAACCGAGAAGAGGCTCCGCCTAAGCCCCGAGGAGGCCGAGGAGGCGAGCCTCGAGGAGCAGGAAAGACTCCTGGGTGGCAGCCATGTCCACGCCCGCGGAAAAGAGAGGGTTACTGCTTGACACGAGCTTTATCCTACCGCTCTTCGGGGTAGACATGGGGCCCCGGGTCGCCGAGACGCTCAGACGCGTTGAGGAGGGTTGCGGGCCTACTATCCCCAGCCTCGTGGAGGCGGTCTTTGCGCTGATACGCGAGGCCTAGCTAGGCAGGGTGCCCCCCAGTGAAACAGTGAAGTAGCTTGCTCCGCGGGCTGTGCGACGGATTATTTTATAATATTCTGCCCGTGTTCTAATGCTGTTGCTTCCTACGGCCAGGCTTATTTCCCTCGACACAGTAGTATTTACTCGGTGGAGGATGTTGGGCCAGGTCGTTGTTGTCCGTGGCCGCCTCGCCAGGCGCGTACGTGAGGAGGCCGAGAAGCTGGGGATTACACCGGACGAATACCTGGTTGAGCTGTTAAGCCAGGGCCTCGACCCAAAGGGTAAGGCCGTGGAGTATATTGAGGCGGCTAGGGAGCTGTTAGAGGAGGCTAGAGAAGAGCTTGGGAAAGGCGATGTAAGACAGGCCGCCGAGAAGCTATGGGGTGCGGCAGCGCTGGCCGTCAAGGCCTATGCTTGGTGGAGAGAGGGAAGGAGGCTTACCAGCCACGGCGAGCTGTGGAGGTACATTGACCGTATGGCGGAGGAGATTGGTGACTGGGTGCGTGACGCCTTCTACGCCGGCCACGCTATGCATACATGCTTCTACGAGGCCTGGTGTACAGAAGAGGGCGCTAAAGCCTCCCTAGCCCGGGTTGAGAAACTGGTTAGAGAGATAGAAAATAGGGTTAAATGAAGCGTAAAATTAACGCTTCTCTCAGAGCCGTTTCACGTAGGCGTCGGAGAGCTCCCGGTGGGCGGGGGCACGCACGCGCCTCTCCCCTCCGCGTCCCCCGGCCGGGGATAAGCGGAAATAGGGGGCGGGTGCTCTACTCCATGGGATGAGGAGGGGCTACGCCGACCTGCCGCTCCACGGCGGCCACGTCCCGCCCTGGCTGCTCGCCAGGATGCGTAGGATGGCCCGCATAGTGGTAGCCCTTGTCGTCGAGGAGCACGGCGGCGTGGGCCTCCTCGAGAGGCTGGCAGACCCCTTCTGGTTCCAGGCTCTCAACAACATCATCGGGATGGACTGGGACAGCAGCGGGAGCACGACCGTCACCACCGCGGTGATACGGGAAGCCCTAGCGGGCGGCGACCTGGGCGTCTACGCGGCGGGCGGCAAGGGCGAGAGGAGCAGGCGGGCCCCCGACGAGATCAGGCAGGCCGCGGAGAAGGCTGGGCTCCCCGCCGAGGAGCTGGTAGCCGCCTCCAGGCTGGCCGCCAAGGCGGACAACACGGCCCTCCAGGACGGGTACCAGCTCTACCACCACGCCTTCTTCTTCGACGAGGAGGGCCACTGGGCGGTCGTCCAGCAGGGCATGAGCCAGCGGCGCCGCATGGCCCGCCGGTACCACTGGTTCAGCAGGGAGCCGCGCTTCCCGGAGCTGAGGCATCACTCAGGCATAGCGGGCCTGCGTGAGAGGCTTGTGCTGAACACGCTGGACGAGGAGGCGTCGAGGCACCGCCGCGCCCTGCTCGACCTGGTGGGGGAGAAGCCCTCGGCCATAGAGTCGGAGCTGAGGAGCCTCGAGGCCTTAGCCGAGGGGTATAGGCCGCTCGCCTACTACACGCCCTACACCCCCGAGGAGGCCAGGAGGCTCGTGGAGAGGTACCGGGCGCTGGGCCCCCTGAGGCTGAACAGGGCCGCCCTGGAGGCCGCCAGGGAGGCTGGGCCTAGGAGCTACGGGGAGCTGCTCTCCACCCCCGGCCTCGGCCCCTCCACGCTCAGGGCGCTGAGCCTCGTCGCCGAGCTCGTATACGAGGAGCCCCCGAGCTGGCGCGACCCCGTCACCCATCCGAGCGACCCCTTCCGATACGCCTACGCGGTGGGCGGCAAGGACGGCGTCCCCTTCCCCGTGGACAGGGAGTTCTACGACGAGGTGCTATCCCTCCTCGAGAGGCTCGCCGGGGAGACCGGTGACAGGCGCCTACTGAGGCTCCTCGCAAGGATGTCGAGGGGCTGGGAGCCGCCGCCGTGGGGTAAGCGGCCCACGTAGGGCCTGCACGGTTATATTGTTATACCGCTGTAACGAAACATACATGTGGCCGGCAGGAGGGTGAAAACCCTCGCGGTGAGCGAGGAGACATACGCCGCGGTGGCCGAGTTCAAGCGGAAGCACGGGTACAGGACCATGGACGAGGCCCTGAGGGCTCTCCTAAGCCTCTCCAGGCTCGCCCTGGCCCTCGAGGCCGTCGAGTATGTCAAGGGGAAAAAGCTCTCCCCCGAGGAGCTGCGCCTACTAAGGGAGGAGAGGGAGAGGATTAGGGGCGAGGCCTCGTGGCTCAGGAGAAGATAGTCGTGGACACCGACGTCATAATAGACGCCTTCGAGCAGGGCCGCACGGACCTCATCCTGTGGCTCGCCGCCCGCGACGCGTATATCTCCTACGTAACCCTCTACGAGTACCTCTGGGGCTACGCCAGGATAGGCAGAGACGTGGAGGAGGAGAAGAGGGCCCTGGAGAAGGTAGTCGCCGTGGTCTACCCCACCCAGGAGATACTCCTCGAGGCTCTAAAGATAGACACGGGCCTAGCGGCCAGGGGTGAACGAGTCCCACAGGCAGACGTGATCATAGCGGCAACCGCGATAACCCTCGACGCGCCCCTCGCGACGAGGAATAGGCGACACTTCGAGCGCATGGAGAGGTATGGGCTCAGGCTCGCCGAGCCGCCCTAGCCCCCCTGGGGGGCCTCCTGGCCAGCGCCTTCCAGAGACACCGCGGGGAAGGGTTGAAGGCGGGCACCCGGCGCCTATACTCCTCGTACGCCTCGCCGAACCTCTCCAGGGACTCCGCCTCGTCCACCGTGACGGCCATCACGAGCACGGCCGCGGCCTCGAGGGGGCCCACTATGAGCGCCATGCCCGGGTTCGCCGTGAGGAGCCCCACGGCCACTGGGAAGAGGCTTAGGAAGAGGTGCATGGGGTGCCTCATGCACGAGTAGGGGCCCTCGGTGACGAGCCTGTCGAGGTCGCCGAAGCCCCCGCCGCGCGTCTTCCCGTACACCGCGAGGTACCTGCCAGTAACCGCCGCGGCCCTCAGTATGACCACCAGTAGGACGGCGCCCAGGGCTATGCATGGGAGCGCGGGGCACCTCAGACCCAGCGCGCCGTTTAGCGCCAGGCCGGCGAGGTAGCCGAGCATGACCATAAGGGCCCAGACCAGGCCTCTAACCCTGTTGCTGACGGCCACAGCGACCCCGTGGCTGGTTCCCCCGGGAGACTATATAAAAAATGCTGGTTAGGGACAACACCTACTTTCCGCCCAGCCTCCTAGCCGCGAGGGCCAGGGCCGTATACGTCCACCCGGCCACGAAGAGGTCTAGGGAGACGAAGAGGCCGACGGCCCATAGGCCGCTCCACGGCCAGCTGGCGACTATTATCGCGCCCAGCACGACGCTCATGGCTCCGCCCAGCACCGCCAGCTTCCACTGCGGCAGCTGCCACCTGTTCTGGACGGCGACGGCCGCCCTGATGGCTCCTATCGCTATTAACATGAAGCCCAGGAAGAGCGTCAGCAGGAGGGAGGCAAGCACAGGGTTCCAGAGTATCGAGGCCCCGCCTGCCAGGTAGAGTATGCCCAGGAGAATGTGGAGGGGCCTGCTCCTCCAGCCCCTGTTCCTGAGCGCGTGTACGAGCTGGCTCGCGCCGGCGACTATCATGTAGGCCCCGAATATTGTGACGCTGAGTATCGTGGTCAGGGGGAGTAGGAGGAGGCCCGCTGCTCCGAGTACGGTGAATATTACCCCCAGTATGAGCATCCTATGCCAGTTCTCCGAGAGGGCTTCGAGCCCCATCGAGGCTTCTCTCCCGTTCATATTGTTCGCCTCTAGCATAAAAGTGTATAATACATGAAATAATTATAGTTTTGGTGTATACATTTAATGAATAAAACGGGAATATATTATAATTATGTACAAGGACTAATCCCCCGTCTCGCCGGCAACCCACCTAAGATACTCCTCCAGGCCCCGATCCACACTCACCGCGAGTATCTCGGGCAGCTCGTAGCTGTGAAGCCCCCTGATCCTCTCCTCGAGCCTGCCGTAGAGCCCCCTGACCGTCTTTATAAGCAGGAGGTATTCCTCCGACTTTTCGACCCTCCCCTTCCACCTGTACACGCTCTTGACCCTCGGCACTATGGTGACGCAAGCGGCCAGCCTCTCCTCCACTAGGGTCTCTGCTATCCTCTCTGCCTCCTCCTTCGAGCCAGTGGTTGTCAGCACTATGACCGCGTCCGTCATGCCGATAAAGAATCGTCTCGCCGGGTATTTATCCTAGAGGGCTGTGGCTTGGGCTTAGATAATATCTATTGAAATTATATGGTATTGGTTAAAGATCCTATATTTATGGTTGAACTATGTACTATGTTTACCATAAATATATACACAAGAAAAAACCCATATAGCTAGGTGAGCCGGCCACACGAGAACAAGTACCGGGCAGGGCCCTGGAAGCACACGTACACGTACACGCTCGGCGGAGCCCCTCCTAGGCTTCGTCACGGCCTTCACGGCCACCCTTCTCACATCCATAAACACGCTGTATCTCGACTACACATCCCCCCTAGCCATCCCCTTCCTCTTCGTCCAGGCCGTATGGCTCTATATCTCCCTGAACAACGCCGCAACCCTCGTCCGCCTCTACTTCTACACGGAGCCCCCGCGGAGCCACGACTGGACTGCTGAGCCACCCAGCGTCTCGGTCATAGTCCCCCTCTACAGGGAGCCGCCGGGGCTCGTAGCCGCCTTCGCGGAGGGCCTGCTAGGGCTCAGCTACCCCGCATCTAGATTCGAGGTGGTAGTGGTGGACGACTCTCCCATAGGATACAGCAGGGAGTACTGGAAGATTCTGGCCGCCGCGTCTGCGGAGAAGGGGTTCAGGCTGAACTACATCCACCGGGAGGAGAGGAGGGGGTACAGGGGCGGCGCCGTGAAGAGGGGGCTGGAGTCGGCGCGTGGAGAGTACGTCGTGGTAATGGACGTCGACCACGTGCCCCTCCCCCACATGCTGGACGAGATGGTCTCCGTTGCCGAGGCCAACCCGGGGCTCGACGTGGTAGTGTTCCCGCAGCACTTCCCGGAGGGGGGAAACGTGGTGGAGGAGGCGAGCCGCATGGGCTACGCCTTCGACTACCTCTTCAGCAGGAAGGGGAAAAGCGTGACCAACTCCGCGTTCTGCGTCGGGACAAACTGGATAGCCAGGCGCGAGAGGATACTGGGGGCCGGCGGCTACGACGACGCCACGATAGTCGAGGACGCGGCCACGAGCCTCAAGCTGTGGCACCCAAACGGGGTCAAGCTCGGCTTCGCGGAGGCCCTCCTAGCCGTCGGAGCCTCCCCCTCCTCCCTCCAGGCCTGGCGCCTCCAGCAGTACCGCTGGTCCCAGGGCGCCTTCCGGCTACTCCCAGACCTCCTGGCGGCCGCGCGGAGGCTGAGCATCCCCCAGGCCCTGGACTACCTATACCTGGTCGCCTGGTACCTCGTTGGCCCCGCGACGCTGGCCTCATCCACCTTCCCGCTCCTCGTGGCGCTGGGGGCGCGCCTTCTCAGGGTGGAGTCGCCGTCGGCGTACCTATGGGTCGTTGCGCTCACCCTGGCCCAGCCGCTCCTCTCGGCGTCGCCGCTCCTGCTAGAGGGGGAGCCCGCCTCGAAGGTTTTCAAGTGCCAGGCGATGGGTCTCCTCGTGGCGGACGTCTACACCAGGGCCGCCCTCGACGCCCTGCTGGGCAGGAGGGCTGGGTTCAAGGTCACGCCGAAGGCGGCGCCGGGGAGCGGGACGCCCGGGGTGGATGCCGGCGCCCTCCTGGCCCCCCTGGCCCTAGCCGTGGCCAACGCCGCCGCAGCCATACTCAGCTATGCCCTGGGGAGCCTCTTCCTCGCAGTCACCCTCTGGGCGCTCTACAACCTCGCATGGATCGCTGCTGCCCTGGCGGCCTACCTGGGGGATCAGGGGCGAAGCGCCTAGCCTGCTGTGGGGCAAGCCTTTTCTCGGCTGAGGCCTAGAATGTTACTGTGGGCTGCAGGCGGGAGCTCTTCAAGGAGATAATAGACTCCTTCGTGGAGTTCGAGGGTGGCGAGGTTAAGAGGCTTGTCGGGGAGGCACTGGAGTCGGGCTGCGGCCCCCACGAGGTGATAGAGGAGGCGCTCCGGCCGGCGATGAGGATAGTGGGGGAGCGGTTCGAGAGGGGCGAGTACTTCCTGCCAGAGCTCGTGGAGGCGGGCGACCTCTTCAACGAGGTCTTGGAGGAGCTCCTCCTGCCCCTCATAGAGAGGGAGGCCAGCGGGTCCAGGGTGGGCAGGGTGGTCATAGGGACGGTTAAGGGAGACCTCCACGACATCGGGAAGAACCTCGTCGCGACGATGCTCAGGGTCAACGGATTCGAGGTGATAGACCTAGGTGTAGACGTGCCGCCGGAGCGCTTCGTCGAGGCAGTGGAGAAGTATAGGCCGGACATACTCGGCATGTCGGCGCTCCTAACCACCACGATGCTCGAGATGAAGAACGTGATAGACGCCCTGAAGAGCGCCGGGCTCAGGGACAAGGTCAAGGTTATAGTGGGCGGCGCCGCGGTCGACGAGGACTACGCGAGGGAGATAGGGGCCGACGCCTACGCCGAGAACGCCGTCGAGGCCGTGGAGAAGTGCTTCCGGCTCCTCGGCCGCGAGCCGCCGCGCAGGGGGAAACCTTCATCCGGGTCGCCTGTGTAGGTGAAGCCGATGCTCAGGCCACTACTCTTCGAGGAGAGGGCCAGGGAGGGCGAGTACGTCGACCAGAAGAGGTTCGACATGAGGCACGTCTCCGCTAGGCTACGCGAGCTGGAGAGGGAGTACGGCGTCTCCTACGACCCGGACTGCCCCGTACCCGGCGACCCCTCCCTCGCCAAGTCGGTCTACGAGGCCGGCCTCGTATTCGCCGAGGAGACGGGCCTGCTGCTCGTAGACGAGAACCGCGTAGCCAGGTTCAGCGGAGACGAGATCAGGGAGGCCGTCCGCCTCGCGCCCCGCGAGCTCCTACTCGGGAGGGGTAGGGACGCGAGGAGGCTCAGGGCCAGGAGGCCCGGGGACAGGGATAAGCCCTTCATATTCGCGGGCCTCGCCGGCACGCCGACGCCCCTCGAGGTGTTCTACGCCACAGCCCTCTCCTACGCGAGGGAGCCCCTCGTGGACGCGATAGACCACGGCAGCGTGAACGAGGTCTTCGGCGTGAAGGTGAAGAGCGGCGCGCCCAGCGAGGCCCTGGCAGGCATAGAGGAGCTGCGGGCCGTGAGGAAGGCCGTCGAGGACGCCGGGAGGCCGGGCATGCACATCCTGGGCGCGGAGAGCAGCGTGACCGCCACGGCCAGCCTGGCGGCGATGGCCGCGGGCCTCCTCGGGGAGGGCGACGCCCAGCTCCTACCCATACTAAACGAGATGAAGACCGACTACAGCCAGCTAACCAAGGCCCTCGTCGGCGCGATGAGGGGCGTGCACGGCGCCGCGCTCATAGACCCCGTCGTCGGCGGCTTCGCCCGCGGCCCCGCGGGCTCCTCCATAACCGCGGTCGCCGAGACCGTGCTCTCCCTCCTCGCCTACGACGCGAGCTACTTCCTCATACACCCCGTACACATAACAAGGCAGGCGACCACCACACCGGAGTGCCTCTGGGTGGAGGCCGTGGTCGGCCAGGCGAACACGAGCCTGGGGCTCCCCCTCGTCGCCGACGTGTGGCCCGCCAACGGGGCCGGCGCGCCGGAGCTCCTCTACGAGGTGGCCGCGAACACCGTCGCGGCGGTGGCCAGCGGGCTAAACCTCCTCGGCCCCACCCCGACGGCCGGCACGGCGCCCCACGGCACGGGCCTCGAGGCGAGGCTCATGGCGGAGGTCGCGGTTAAGACCGCGAGGGACGGCTTGAAGCCCGGGGACGCCTGCGAGGCCGTGAAGGAGCTGTACGGGAGGTACCGCGGGAGCCTCGAGAAGCCGAGCCCCGGCAAGCCCTTCACCGAGCTATACGACGCCAGGCGCGTCGCGCCGAGGAGCGAGTGGCTCGAGGCCTACAGGCGGGTGAGGGCGGAGCTAGCCGACATGGGCCTCGTCGAGTAGCCCGGCGCACGGCTTGAGGGGGAGGCACCCCATCCACCGTTCCAGGTACTCCCTGCTCCCCATGGCCTCGACGAGCCTGGCGGAGCCCAGGAGGCGGCCGTGCAGCACCCTGGCCTCCTCGGAGACGAGGTACATCTTTGCCCCCACGAGCGCCAGGTTCCCGTACTGGTAGGCCCAGCCGAGCCTCGGGAAAAGCCCTATCCTGTACGCCGCCTCCACGTCGAGCCCGCTGCCCAGGCTCCCCGCCAGCACCAGGCCCCGGGGCCTCGAGGAGGCCCTCTCGGCGAGCATGAGCACGGCCGTCGCTATCGCGGCCTTCGCCTTCTGGAACTCCCTCACGTCGAGCTGCGTCAGCCTGAGGCCCGGGGCAAGCTCTATGTACGCTACTCCCCCCTCGGCGCCGTCGGCCCTTAGGATCCTCCCGCCCGGGTCTACGAGCCCGTGCTCCACGAGGCTCGCCAGCAGGGAGACGAGGGCGCTGCCGCTCAGCCCCCTCCCCTCGCTGCCCGGGGGGTAGAAGCGGAACCCCGACCCGTCGTAGACCGCGCGGACGGCGCCGCCGCCGAGCGCGGTCGCCCCGCAGCTAAGCTCTCCCCCCTCTATAGCCGGCCCCGCGGGAGCCGAGGTGAAGAGAGGCTCCCCGGAGAGGTAAGCGGCCTCAGTGTTTATCCCTACGTCCACCATTACGCCGCCCCGGAAGCCGTGGAGGAGCGCCGCCACGGCCGCCGTCGCCGCGTCGCTGCCGACGTAGCCGCCCACCGCCGGGAGCACCTCCGCCCAGCCGGCCCACGCCTCCCCGCGGACGCTGAGCCCCTCGGAGAGGGGGTTCTCGTAGGGGTAGCCGCCGAGAGGCGAGGGGTCAAGGCCGAAGGCTATCGGCAGCGCCACAGCGTTGCCCGTGAAGACCGCGCACCCCGGCCGCCCGGCCCCGGCCTCGCCCGAGAGCCTCCGGAGGAGCCCCTCCACCGCCCTCATGGTGGCCGCGCTCATCCTCCCGAGGAGCCCCTCCTCCCTCATGATCCGGGAGATCCTGCTCACCACGTCGAGCCCCCACGCCGCCTGAGGGTTCACCGCGAAGCCAGCGGCCAGGTTCCTCCCGCTATCCGCGTCCACGAGCACCGCCGCTATCTTGGAGCTGCCCACGTCCACGGCCGCGGCTACGCCCCGGCAGAGAGGCTCGGCCCCCGCCACCGGGGGCTCCACGCCGTAAACGGACAGCCTCTCCGCGACCGGGCTGACCTCGACCTCCACGTCCCCCAGCACGCGGGCCTGGCAGGCGAGCCTCCACCCCTCCCCGAGCCCCAGCCTCTCCTCGGCGCGCGTCGGGGGGCTAAGCTCCCCGCCCAGCACCCTCACCCTGCAGCTGCCGCACAGCCCCCGGCCGCCGCAGGGGAGTATGAACCAGCCCAGCACGCCGGCCACGGCCTCCGAGAGCCGCGCGCCGCAGCGCGCCTCGCCGCTGTACACCCTGCCCCCGTACCGCACCCTGACCCTGCAGGCCAAGTCAACCCCCGCCCAGCCTCCGGGCAGCCTCCACCAGGACCCTGAGCTTAGGGAGAACTATCTCCTCGTACTCCCTGCCACCCCTCGCCCCCGCCAGCCCCCGGAACCCGCAGTCCGGCTTGAGGAAGAGGAGCCTGTCCCCGTACCTCTCGGCCGCCTCCGCCGCCAGGGCGTAGACCTCCTCCACGCCCTCGACCACGGGCCTCCTCGACGAGACGACGCCGTAGCCGAGGAACTTCCCCGCCCCCTCGAGGTCCCCGCGGCTGTAGAAGCCCCTATTCTCCGGGATATCGCTGTGCTCGTGGTCCAGGAACTCGGCGTTGGAGAGGCCCAGCAGAACCCCCCTGAGCAGCGTCGGGAGCCTGGAGCACACGTGCACGCCCCTCATCCACACCCCGCCAGCGGCCCCCAGAACCCTGTCCAGCGCGGCCCGGATCTCGCCGGGCGTGAAGCCGAAGAGCACCCGCCTGGCCCCGACTATCACCGAGAGCACGGGCTCGTCGAAGCAGACGAGGGCCGGCCCGACCTCCCTGGCCACCGCGCGGGCCAGGCCAGCCACGTAGCCGACGAGGCCCCCGAAGAGCTCCCTGTCGCCGAGGATCGAGGAGAACATGTCGCCGGGCCTGCCCCCCGGCGCGGCTATGCTCGACGCGAGCGTGAAGGGGCCCGTCAACGCCGCCCTGTACGGCACGCCCGCCTCCCTCGCCGCGTCCCTGGCCACGAGGTACTCCGGCGGCACCACGGGCTCCGCCTCCCCGAAGCCCCCCACGGCGATATAGCCCCTCGGCCCGCGCTCGAGGACGCCCTGCTCGACCAGGGGGTCGAGGAACATCCCGACGAAGTCCCTGAGCTGCGGCAGCACGGGGTAGTCGACCCCCAGCTCTGCCTGGTCCAGGAGGGCCCTCCTATAGTTCTCCCCGGTAGGCGGCAGGGGAAAGCTCCCTACGAGCGTCGTGTAGACCCGCGCCATCCCAGATGAGGGGGAGGCAGGGGGCTATAAAAATCGGTTCCCCCGGCACCCCTTATATACGCTGAGGCCCTACAATACGCGATGAAGCCACTCCACCTCGCACTGGGCGCGGCGATCCTCGGCATACTCCTCGTATCCCTCTTCCCACGCCTAGCGGCGCCCCAGCGGAGAGAAAGCCGGAGGAGGATAAAGCTCCTCGGATGGGTCGTAGACTACGACAGGGGCAGCGAGAAGGCCTTCCTGGAGCACAGAGGCCTCTTCACCTGGGTCTCGCCGACGTGGCTCACAGTCCACGGCGACGGCTACGTCCAGGAGAAGGTCTGGGCCCCAGCCCTCGTAGACGCTGCTAGGGAGGCGGGCGTAAAGGTCGTCGTACTGGCTGCGAACACCGGCTTCAGCCCCCGGGCCGTCCACAGCATCCTGACCGAGCCGGCGGCCCGGGAACGCGCCCTACACGGGCTAGCCGAGATAGTCGAGAAGAGGGGCTACGACGGCCTCAACCTCGACTTCGAGGGCATACCCCCCGCCGACAGGGACGCCTACACCTCCTTCGTCTGCAGCCTAGCCGAGAGGCTACACGCGGCCGGCAAGGAGCTCTCCGTCGACGTGCCCGCGAAGACGAGCGACGCGGGCAGCGACTGGAGCGCGGCCTACGACTACGCGGCCCTCGCCCGGTGCGCCGACTACGTCGTCGTCATGATATACGACTACCACTGGGCCGGCGGCAGCCCCGGCCCAATCTCACCCCTACCCTGGTTCAGGGCCGTGCTCAGGTACGCGGCCTCCCGCATCCCCCCGGGCAAGCTCGTCGCAGGCATACCAGTATACGGCTACGACTGGCCCCGGGGCGGCAGGGGCCGCGGGGTAACATACGCGGAGGCCGTAGAGCTGGCCCGCCGCCACGGCGTAGAGCCGCGCTTCGACCCAGCCTCGGGCGAGGCGACCTTCACCTACACCGAGTCGGGCGTCGAGCACACGGTGTGGTTCAACACCGCCGAGTCGGCGAGGCTCAGGATAGGGGAAGCCCTAGCGGCAGGCGTGGACAAGATAGCATACTGGCGCGTAGGCGCCGAGGACCCGGGCTTCTGGAGCGCCGTGGAGGAGTACGAGCGGGGATAGCTTCTATATAAATTTTGCTCATAACGGTTTGCGTCTCTGCTGGGGAGGTGGGCGAGCTGTTATGACCACGGCGTGGAAAAGCATTTATACAGGCACCGGAAACACCGAGAACAACAACACCAGTTCAAAATAAGCAAGACTAAGAGGCAATGCACACATGGTTTTGTCTTTCTACGGGTTCAAAATAAGCAAGACTAAGAGTATGCAACGGTGAAGGGTGTATACAATAAATAGTTCAAAATAAGCAAGACTAAGAGTCCACGAGTACCTCCACGTCCCTGTAGAAGCGGCTAGTTCAAAATAAGCAAGACTAAGAGACGTTCACCGTAGCGTTGCCAGCCCTGTCAGTTCAAAATAAGCAAGACTAAGAGGCGTGTACGCGGCGCCTGATCCAGGCTACAGCGGCGCGTTCAAAATAAGCAAGACTAAGAGCGGTCTATCAGTTCGTCAAGCTCGGCGATGAGTTCAAAATAAGCAAGACTAAGAGGATATGCTATGAAGCGCTGCCACGCCTTCCCACGCGTTCAAAATAAGCAAGACTAAGAGGCCCGGGTGCTGGAGACATTCGAAGACCTGTTCAAAATAAGCAAGACTAAGAGTCGTAACCACTCTTCCACCACTTCTCTCCCCGTTCAAAATAAGCAAGACTAAGAGCCACCCCCACCACCCCCACCACTCAGTTCAAAATAAGCAAGACTAAGAGTTATCAGGGCTACGTCGCTCTCATCAACGTGTTCAAAATAAGCAAGACTAAGAGCTGGGAAAACAACACGTGGACCCTTTCGCCAGTTCAAAATAAGCAAGACTAAGAGCCGTTATCGTGAATTCAAGGCTGTATACCTTCAAGTTCAAAATAAGCAAGACTAAGAGAAGCATTTTTTCCCACAATTCTAGAGAGGTGGTTCAAAATAAGCAAGACTAAGAGGACCCACACTTCGAGGCAGCTCGACACCGGGTTCTTGTTCAAAATAAGCAAGACTAAGAGTGTGGTACGGTAAAGTGTAGCGTTGTCCTGCGTTCAAAATAAGCAAGACTAAGAGCAAAAATATGTTTTAGCCCCTTAATCATCCTGTTCAAAATAAGCAAGACTAAGAGAGATATACGTGAAGAAGAGCCGCCTACTACCCGTGTTCAAAATAAGCAAGACTAAGAGCCCGTACCTCGTCCCGTTTATCACCACTACCGCGTTCAAAATAAGCAAGACTAAGAGACTGATCCGCACTTATACGCCTATGAAAGTGTTCAAAATAAGCAAGACTGAAAGTTAATATATACACTTGAGGAGGAAGCAAACACGGACAGAAATACCATTTTGGGTATTACGACGAGTTTGAGGTCAGGGTAAAGAAGAATATACCTGCGGCGGCGGTTGGCGCCGTCTTTATACCGACTGAAAAAACGCCGAGTTGGGTGCGCGAGATAAAGAATAACAAGCTTAAACTTGTACCACTCCCCGTGAAAATTATTGAAAAAATTAGGAATCTCGTCTAGATTATTTTCTTCTCCTTCAGATACTTGCGGAACGCGTGTATATACACAGTTGCAGCATGTGCACGCATACGCATCTCGCTGCAAACCGTGCATATACCTTCATCACTTGCTATGCTACTGCTTATCTCTGCTGCGCGCGTGATGAAAAACGCGGCGCTTTCGATATAAAGTATAACGAGGGCGCGGCGCTCATCTATACTCAGTTCCTCATACCTGTCTTGTAATAATGGATTCAGCAACGTTACCTGCGCCGCAACATCACCCTTATGCTGTGACATATACTTTTCCCCTGCGCGTATAGTATACATTACACGTGTTAAAATGTCTGTGCAGCACGCGAGCAATAAACGCGTTCACCCTCGTGCACTCTGCACGCGTGTAGCATTTAATGCCAAGCATGCGCCGCACCTTCCAGATATATACTTCACACCTGCAGCGTGGAGTGACTTAACCGTATTTTAATACATCCTCCTCACTTACTACACTTAGTTTAAAATAACCAAACTAAGAACCGCTGGAAAAATCATCAAAATAAAAACCCGGGGCCACATACCCCCCGGCGACTCCCTCATTCACCCCAGCCCTTGTCCGGGCCTTTCCGCCCGGATAGAGGGGCGGGGCTCGGGCTATGTATATTATCGAAGAACGAGAAGATAAACATTATTTTTGTCTTTTGTAAACCTTGCCCAAAAAAGAGTAAGAGACATGGTTCTTCGCATCCATATACCACTCGTGTTAAAATTATCAAAATTATAAGAATTAGAATAACAAATATAAAGGAAATAATAAAATCCCCGCATCCCCACTCCCGCAGTGCCCCCCGCTACAGGCGCACAAGGCACCCGGCGGGTCGCGAGGTGGTGGGTCCGGGGCGTATTTTTACTACATCGTTTATTTATATAAGCCTTGGTGCTGGACGACGAGGTCTACGAGAAGCTTGTGAGAGAGGTGTGAGGCGCTACAGCACCGTGAAGGCTCTCTCGAGGGTGGCAAACGAGCTGCTGAGGAGGGCCCCCGGCGGCCGGGAGGAGGTGGTGGAGCTCCTCCACGCTCCGAAGCACGCGTACGTAGCGGCGGGTGACGTGGAGAGGTTTAGGAGGGAGCTCGGCAGGAGGCTTGAGGATAGATGATCGTCGACACGACCTACCTGTTGCCGCTCGCCGGCATCGGGGTCGACGTGGATCTCCTGGGGGCCGTTGTGGAGGGTAGGGCTCGGCTGAGCCTGGACGAGGTCTCCGTGAGCCTTATATCCTTGTTCGAGCCCAGGTGAAGGCTTCTAAGCTTGACGTGCCGGCGGAGAGGGGGTCGCTAGGGCCGTTGACGCTATCCTGGAAGCCTTTCAGGTAATCCCATTCTACAGGGGGGACGTGGTGGCGATGCCAAGGCTTAGAGGGCTGCTCAGCGACTACATCGACAGGGTTATAGTGGCACAGCCGCCGCGACCGGGGAGGACAGCGAGATCCACGGCGCCGGCCGCGGGATCATGGAGGCCTACGGGGTGCGCGTCTACAGGTACCGCGACCTGGTGGAGGGGCCCGGATAGCCCGGGGGGCTATAGGAGGCTCCTCGCCGCGGGGGGCGCGATTAGCCTCTCCGCCGCCACCTTTATGGCGCCGGGGTAGTGTATCTTCTCCTGGCTCTTGGTTGCGAAGACGAGGCCCTTTATGCCCGCGACGTAGATGTATACGTCCCTCCTCTTCAATAGGCCCCTCTTCTCGTGGACCTCTACTATCAGGGGCTTCTCCTCGAGTGAGAGTAGCCTGAGGAACACGTCCTTCTCTACGACGACGAGGTAGCCGTGCACCAGGCCTGAGGCGGAGGCCGCCGCGCTGGCCGCAGCCGCCGCCCCGGCTGTCGCCGCGCTCATATAGTGGATATGTCTAATCGTTATAATATGTCTTCTGGGCCGCCGGGGATCACCGCAAGCCTAGCCCCGGCAACACTGTATCTTGAAGCTACCCTTTACATGCCGGCACCGAGTGGCTAGGAGATTGAAACAGGGAACCGGGGCCCTTCAAAGATCCCCCTAAGTGACTATTCTATCTTTGATGAATTCAAAGTGTTTTTCATCTAGCGTTGCCAGATCCGCGTCAAAGGTTAAAGTAAACGATGCAACCAGTAGGTCACTAAAAGGTATTTTCCTACCCCTCTTAGTCAATTCTAGCTCGAGCTCAAGCGCATTCTCAACGATTTTTTGATCGCCGTAGTAGACTAGGCCTAAAGCCTCCACCTTCTCCTTCCTCTCTAAAACCTCTTCTCTACCAGCTCTTCTACCAACCCTGTGCCCGTAAAGGTACTCGTAGAGGCATATCCAAGGAATAATGATTTCATCATACCCTGCCAAGACGTTAACTAGGTCCCTTCGACCCCTATCCAGTACTTCGATGAGAAAAGAAGTGTCTAATACTAGCCTACCACCACTCCCTACCCCCGATTTCCTTGACCGCCTTCTCAACTTTTTCAACCTCTTCCTCGGGAAGCCTCGATTCCTCGACAAGTTTTAGAAAATACCTTTTACGTTCCTCGTAAAAGACGTCGATAAGCTTATCAATAGCTTCCCCAAAGCTTCTAGCCTTAATTAAATTCTTCACCTTCCTTAATCTCTCATACGTCTTCTCTCTAACAGATATAACCTTCATCAACTATAGGTGAATATACTAGTATATAAGTATACTAAAATTAATACCCTATACCAGTATATAGGTTAAGGGCGCTTCGCCAACTAGCATCCACAACCATTGTTGAAACCGCGTTAGAGTCCCTTTCAAAGAGAGCATGGGAGCCGAGTAGAGGCCGAAAAAGCATTCAAACATTAGGAAGCGGTGGAAGAGCCTAGCTAAAGAGAGGGATGGAATAGTCTTGGCGGCCGAAGAAAGGGCACAGGAAGCAGTTTTCCTAGTTTCCGCTAGCGTTTTGGCTGCAGCTAGCTACGCTGCCACGCGTATGCCGAAATAAATATTCGGCGACCGTTACCGAAGCGCTCCGGCCAGCCCCCTGGGCCGCCCCAGGCTACTTGGGGGCCCAGGCCACCGTGCCGAAGCCGTTCGCCCTCGACTCGCCCACCCCGACTATCTCCGCAGTAGATAGGACCGCTGCCAGCCTAGCCTTGAGGCCGTCGTCGCGCGTGTCGACTATGTAGGTCGCCTTCCCAACTATGCCCGGCGCCCTGGTCCCGTTGAAGGGCACGAGGAAGGGCTTCAGGGTGGTGTGGACGTAGTACGTCTCGACGAGCAGGCCCAGCAGCCTGCCCGCCTCCAGGAGGAGGCTCCCGGTCATGGTCGGCTGCCCCCTGTAGAACATGTACGGCGTCATGAGAACCTCCGGCGCGGAGACGCTGAACTTCGGCAGCCTGGACGCCGTGTAGACGTTGAAGAACCTCGCCGGGGCCTTGAAGTAGATGGTCACCCTGTCGCCGCCCAGCTCCCTGCCGGCCAGGTCGCCGGTGACGTCCCTCTCGCCGAGGAGCCTGTAGACGACGAGCGCGTCGCCCACCTTTACCTGGAGCGGCGTCTTAACCCTCTCGAGCAGCCTGCCGGCCCTCTCCACTAGCCCCGCCTCCCCGCCTATGTGCACGATGTACTCGCCGCCCAGCTCCACGGGCTGGAGCGCCGGCCCCTCCCCTCCCCGCCTGTACCTCGGCGCGACGAGCTCGCCGAGCTCCCACTCCCTCCTCCCCGGCGTGAAGAGGGGGCTAACATGTATGGGGCTGACGACGCCCCTGAGGCCGCGGTAGAGGCGCAGCTCCTTGAAGAGCGTGTAGAGGAGCGTCTTGACGAGTTTCCCCGTGTAGACGCTGATGGGGGCGTCTGCCTCGACCTCGAGTATGGCTCGTATCGCCTTCACCGCTATGCTCATCTGTTAAGCACCCGGCGCGTGTTCACTTTCACAATACTCTCTCGGCACTATTATTATACATTGTATTAATTTTATCATGTGAGGAGGTGGAGCCGGTGAACCTCCACGACGCTATACGGTACGCTTACACCCTTCTCCCCCCTCCCCTCGCGGCGCTGCCGGCCAAGTATCACGCCCCCATCTCGCTCCTCCTCCACAGCCTCTCCACGGGGCTCCTCGCGTCGCGGCTTGCGGAGCTCCTAGAGCTAGACGAGTATTCCACGCTCAGCTTCCTGCTAGGACTCACCCACGACGTCCACCAGAAACTCGTGGGGGACGGCCTCTCGACCCTTAAGGCCGCCAAGATTTACGTGCGGGCGAGGCTCGACGAGCTGGGCCTATCGGAGTACGCCGGCAACATAGAGGACGCCCTCGAGGTCGATGCCTGCGGCAGGGGGACCCCTATAAGGGGCCTCCCAGAGGAGGTGGCGGGGATATGCCACATAGCGGACATGGCGCAGGGCAGGATGGAGGGGCCGGCTCTGCTCTACTGGCTCAGGGAGAATGTAGGCTCGCTGGACGGAGACCTCACGGTGAGGTTCTACAGCGTCATGACGCCGCAGCCCTTCGCCAGGGCCTACATCATGGCGCGCCTCTATCAGCGCCACATAGCCGGGAAGGAGCACGTGGCGCTGACCTCGCCCTGGGGCCTCTACGTCATCGCCTACCGCGACGAGCTGCCGGAGATCCTGGAGGCCAGCTGGGACGAGCTACGCATAGACCCCCTCATACCATACGAGGACATCCTAGGGTACGAGGAGGAGAGGAAGGGCGTCGACGCGAGCCTCGGCTCCTCCAAGATAAGGCTTGCTGGAGACGAGCTGAAGAAGGGGCTGTGGAGCACCTTCGCCCGCATGTTCTATAGGGGCGTGGCTGACCCACTCAGCCCAGTCCTGCCGAGGGACGTGGAGGGCCTCTTCGTGAACATAGAGTTCGCCGACGTAGATTTCAGGGAGCTCAAGCCCGGCGAGAGCTTTAGGTGCGGCTTCTGCGGCCTGCCACACTTGGCTGAGCAGTCGCTGGTGACCAACATGTACGGCAAGATCAGCGGCGCCAAGGTTACGACGGAGAAGTGGAACAGGTTCATGCCGGCGCACATACGCGTCAAGGCGTGGGACTCCCGGGGCCAGAGGAAGGCGGGTATAGGCATGTGCCCCCTCTGTACGCTCGACGCGGTCGCGGTTAGGGAGAGCGGCCTCACAGGCAGGATAGACGGCTTCGTGTCCCTCTCAATCCCAAAGCCCGTCCCCGCGGCGCTGTTAGGAGTGCTCGGAGGCATGCTAAGAGCGAGGAAAAGGCTGAGACCGTTAAGGATGGGAGAGGCGGGGGAGCTGCAGGGAATCCTGAGCGGCTTCACCCACGAGGGGCTCGTAGTGGACTACTCGACAGCCACCGTGGCGACGGCAAGGGAAGTCCCGGAGCCCAAGACGGAGAACATGTTCGCCAAGAATAGGGCGGGGGAGCTGCGCTACCTCGGCGTGCTGCTCCAGCTCGGCCTCTACCCGCTGAAGTTCCTGCCGGGCCTCGACGCTGGCTCGCCCGACAGGCTCCTCACGACAACCGTCACGTTCCCGGCGCTGGACTTCCCCGTAACGGGTAAGAAGTACTCCCTGCTCGCCCCCTGGGCCGCCTCCCTAGCCACGGCGGCGGGGAGCCTCGAGAGGAGTAGGGGGATGGCCGCGCTCAGGGGTGAGCCGCTCCACGCGCCGCTCCACCTCCTCTCCCTTGACAAGGGGGCGTATGACCGCGTGAGCGGGATGCTCCGCGAGATCGGGGTGAGGCCTTGAAGGAGTATAGTTTCAGGCTGGAGGAGCCCGGGGAGGCCGACCTGGCGGCCCTGGTCGAGCGGCTCGGGGTCATGCTGGCGTACTACAGGGGATCCGGCGGCTCCACGTACGAGCGCACGAAGGAGGTGTGGGGCGCCCTCCAGAGCCTCCTGAGGATCTCGGAGAAGAAGTGGGGTGAGTGGATACCCCTGCTGGCGGCGAGGTATACGCCCGGCTTCGGGGAGGCGGCGTACTTCAGGGAGCTGCTCGAGGCCCTGCTGAGGCGCTTCGCAGAGGACGTTAGGGGCTACAACCCGGCGATGAAGCGCGAGCTCGCCAAAGCTGTCAGGGACGCGTTGGACTCCGTCGTGGCCTCCCCCTACCCGCAGCTCTGCTTTTTTGTGAAGGAGTTTCGTCCCGAACGACTCTGTGATGAGAGGTTTAGGGAGAGGTGTAAAGGGGTGGTGAATAATGAGTGCGAGTGAAGGGAGAGTTACCCCCGATAATATAGAGGAGGCCCTCGGGAGGTGGCTACGCTCCCCCGGGGAGAAGGACAGGGTGTTCCCCAAGGGCAAGAAGGTGGAGGTGGTCTTCCTAGTGGAGGCGGTGAACGCGTTGCTACTGCGGACGGAGGGCGTAGAGGACATAACCCTCTTCAAGCTGCCAGGCACGGAGTACGAGGTCCCCGCCATACTGCCAGAGAAGCTTCAGGCCGTCTCCCGGAGGAGGATGCTGGCCTACCTGCGCAGGTTCAGGGACAACGACCCCGGGAAGCTGGCGGTGCACCTCAAGGCCCTAGCCGAGGTGTGCACGTACGAGAAGAAGAGTGGTGGCCAGAGCAGTGGCGTGAAGGTGGGCTTCGCGAAGGCAGAGGAAACGAAGGAGAAACCGGCGGAGTGGAACTGCTATGTACAGCCCCCGGGCGGCGACGCTAGGAACGCCACGGACGTCGGCATGGACGGCTTCTGCCCGGCCTGCGCCCTCTTCGGCGCCGTCATAGACGGGGAGAAGCTGAAGGGGCTGGGGAACGAGTCGATAGGGCTCAAGAGTAGGGTGGAGTTCGACCCGGCAGTGGCCTTCCTCGACCAGGAGAAGACCGTCGTCGGCTACACCCACAACAAGGTCGCCGACGGCGTGAGCTGGACGGGCCAGGGGCTGTACATGGAGCACCACGTCGCGCCCGGCACCGTGTTCGCAGGCAAGGTGACCCTGGAGGACGTGACCCCGGCGGAGCTAAAGGCGTTCCTGGCGACCCTGTCCGCGATCGATAGGCTCGGGGGCAGGGAGCGCCTCTTCGGAGGCGTGAGGGTGCACCTAGTCGCCGTGAGGGGCGGTAGCTACGAGACCGTCTCCGCCCTAGGAATCGCCAAGAAGCTCGCCGAGAGGTACGGCGGCGCGGAGTATCCCCCCGGCGTGGAGGAGGTTAAGAGAGCCGTGGTGGAGGAGCTCGGGGAGGGCTTCAAGGAGGTGGACGGCGAAAAGTTCAGGAAGCTCGTCGACGCGGACGAGACCTGGGACAGCCTCTGGAGGGACACCGTCGACTATGACAGGCAGGTCGTGGAGAGGGTGATGGGCCTACTCGGCAAGACGTGCAGGTAGAGGCGGAGGTGTTCCCGGGCTTGAAGAAGGCCTCACCCCTCCCCCTCCACGGGGACGGCCTCACAGTGCTCGAGGCGGGCCTGGAGCTCGAGGGGGTCTTCTGGTTCCACACCTACGCCCAGCCGCGCGACAAGTACACGCACGTCGCGGCGCCCCTGATCCACAACTATCCCCTCACCCTAGCGTTCCTGGGGAAGCCCGCCGAGGCGTACGCGGCGGTGTCGGGGAGGATAACGTTCGCCTATAGGCCCGAGGAGGTGTGGAGGGAGGAGGGCTTCTACGTCTACCCGGCGGTGTCCGAGAAGATAGTCTCCAGGATACAGCTCTTCTCCATGGGCGGCACAGGCTACGTGCAGTTCAAGCCTAGGACTAGGGCGTCGGTTCCAGACTATGCGGCGAACCAGGTCTTCCTGCCTGGCACGAGGTTCAAGACGTACATCATAGCGAGGAGAGGCTACCGCCCCCCGCGCATAGTGAGGCTGGGGGCGAAGAGGTACGGAGTCTTCAGCGTCCACACGAGGAGGATGAGGGGAGTCGTGAAGGGGGGCGGCGGGGAAGTCACGCACCCCTTCAACGCGAGGGATGTCGGGGCCGCGGCCTACCACGGCGTGCTGCGGCACTATGCCGGCCCGATCGCTATTTCGGGCGTGGTGGAGAGAGTAGTGAGGGCTGGGAGCGCGGTTCTGGCCCTGCCGCGCTTCATAGACGTGTAGTATACACGGGGGAGAGGGGAGTGGCGGAGCCCTTCAGTTTCAGGATGCGGCCGGTTTACGTGGAGGAGGGCTCCACCGCGTTTGGGAGGTGGACGCTGAGGAGGTTCCAGGAGGAGGTCTACGAGGCCCTGCGGGGGAGGCGCGACCTCCTCCTCGTCGCCCCCACGGGCGCCGGCAAGACCCTCACCCTCCTCCTAGGCGAGAGGGGGGCCGTCGGCGTGTACCCGAACAACACTCTCCTCCTCGACCAGCAGAGGAGCATCGACGCGGTGCTGCGGGGCGCCCTCGGCGCCAAGGTGGAGGCGGCGTACACGTCCAGCGATGGCTATGACGTGCTACGAGTATACAGCTTCGACGCGGGGGGCGAGGTGCCGGCCGCCGGGGCGGGCAGGGTCGCCGTGGCGCTGCTCTCGGGGCGCTATATAGGCTACGAGAAGGACGCGTCTGGCCGCCTCGTCCCGAAGAGAACCACGATCCTGGAGAACATCGTTGAGAGGGTCTGTTACAGCCCCGGGGTCTACCTCGTGACGCTCGCGACCCCGGACACGGCGCTCATGGTCATGGCGGGCATATATAGGGACTTCGAGGAGGTCGGCTACACGCTCCACGACATCCTCGTCGGCGCCGAGGAGGGGCGCGACCTAGGCTACATGCTGTCTAGGTACAGGGTGGCGACGAAGTCCGTGCTGGGCGACCTGGCCCAGATAAGGCAGTGCCTGCTCAAGCACCCCTGGTTCCTCGACGAGTTCCACCTCTACGGCGCCTACGAGGCCTCCGCCCTCCTCCCCGTGGTGAAGGTGTTCAAGGACTATATGGGGTGGGAGGAGCCCATCGTCCTGTCCTCAGCCACCCCCACCGGCGGGCTCTACCGGGAGATACAACGTAAAATGGGGCTCACAACCATAAAGGCTACCGTCAGGGACAACGGTCCGCTCGAGGCGCTGGTAAGGGGCGAGACGGAGGTAGAGGTGGTGCCCGTCGAGACGGGTAGGCGCGGCCTGGCGGGGTGGCTCAGCCTCGGATACAGGGTCCCCGGGGTCGTCGAGGAGAGGGTCGGGGAGATAGGGAGCGTCGTCTCGGGGGGCGGGAACGTGATAATCGCCGTCGACAGGGTCAACCAGGTTCCGCCGATAGTCGACGTCCTCAGATCCCACGGCTTCGAGCCCGAGTGCAGTGTCTCGGTGGAGCCGCCCGGCTGCTCCGGAGAGGCGAGGCCAGTGCTCGTGGGCAGCGAGTCCATCTCTCAGGGCATAGACAGGCCGAACGTGAGGTACGGCATAGTGACCGCGTACAGCTGGGCGAAGCTCCTCCAGAGGGTGGGGAGGATAGGGAGGAAGACCGAGTCCAAGGTCGTGGTGCTGGTGCCCCTGCTCAGGAAGGGGGTTCCCCTGGAGCGGCTGGCCGGGAGGGAAGTCGCCTACGGGGAGTTCGCGGAAGCCGTTGAGAGCGAGTACCCGGACGTAGACCGTTCGGGGAAGCACGGCCCCCTCAGGGAAATAATGGAGACGAGGAGCGCCGCCGTCGAGTACATGGCCGTCGTAAGCGCCGCGCACGTCTCGGGGGCCCAGGGCGTGTTCGAGGAGCTCGGGAGATTGCTCGCCGGGAAGACACGCCTCCTCGACAGCTTCTACACTCCCCCCGAGGCCCTGGCCGGCCTCCTCCTCTTTAGGAGGAGCGGGTTCCCAGTCCTCGTGGAGAAGCCCGGCGGCGGCCTCGAAGTAGTGGACGTAGGGATAGTGCTGAGGAATTTCCGCGTAGTGGACGTGGACGCCGAAAACTACGAGGCCGGAGGCGTGGAGAAGAGGCTCGTAAAGTTCAAGGTCTCGCTGGAGGCTGGGAGGAGCAAGCTTGTACTGGAGAGAAGCGGGGGCGCAGGCCTAGTACGGCACGACGCCGCTAGGAGCCTCCGCGGCAGGGTCACCACGCTGGGCATGCTCCTCGACCTCGGCTACAGGCTAGTGTTGAAGTCGTGGGAGAAGGGTAGCGGGGGCTTCGAGTTCGAGCTGCCGGTCAGCGGGGTCGGCGACGTCCTCTCCCAGGCTGTGGCGCTCGCCGCGCCGCCCGCCGAGATAGTGGAGTACTACGTTTACACGGGGGAGGGGGTCGAGGTGGAGGCCGGCGAGAGGAGTCTGCTGGCGCTCTTCCTATAGGGTGGCGGGAGGTGATCGTGATTGTCGCCTACGACATCTCGCGGGAAGAGGTCAGGGGTAAGCTGCGGAGGTTCCTCGCAAGGATGGGCCTGTCAATGCTCAATAGAAGCGTCTACGCGGGAGTCGGAGGCATGCGGCTTGCCAAAAGGATCGCGGAGAAGGCTGAGAAGATCCTTGAGGAAAACGACAACGTGTTTATCATCGTTGTTAGAGAGCAGGAGTACCTCGGGGCGTACACTGTTACCAGCATGGGTGTCGAGAAGATCGAGGACAAGCACTTCGAGCTACCCTAAGCCCCCTATATGGGGTACGCACCTCAGGTGGATGGCCCTCTGCCCCACCGCCTGGGAGATAATACTCGAGGGGCTCGCGCCCTCCACCTACTCCACGCCGCCGATAGTCAGCGAGTGCGGCAAGAAGCAGCACGACGAGCTACTAGAGCTGACGAGGCGGTTCTTCGAGGACATGCTCCTGGAAGGCTCCATGGAGCCCTCCGTGCTCCGGGTAGACCCGGCGCCCGAGCTACGCTACTACGTCGAGGCCGCTGGGGAGTGGAGAGAGCTAGTCCTAAGGCCAGACCTCCTCGTCGTCCTCGACACCGGGAGGGGGCCGGTAAACGTGGCCGTGGAGGCGACCACCAGGTGGGAAGGCGTGACGCCGAGGGAGTGGCTCACCGCCTACGCCCTCGGGGCGTACCTCAGGGACCTCAGGCCCTCCTCCACGCTCCTAGTGACACCGGCCGGGACAAGGGCCCTCCCGCTCTCAACAAGCCTCGTAGAGGAGCTCTCAAAGCTGCTGCACCGCCCGCCGAGGCGCAGGCCCGAGCCGTGGCTCTGCAGCAACTGCGATCTTAGGCCCGTGTGCCCGTTCCCTATCGCGTAGGGGGCGAGCCTTGAGGACGCTCCTCGTAGTGAGGAGAAGGGGCAGGATAAGGGTGAAGTCGAGGTCAGTCCTCCAGCTCCACTACGCCTCCGAGGAAGGAGGAGGCGGCATAAGGGAGTACCCGCTGAGGAACCTGGACGCCCTCCTCGTGATAGGCCGGGAGACGTACATCGAGTCGAGTGCTCTCAGCGTGCTGGCCGCGATGAACATCCCGGTGGCAGTGGTCGCCAAGGACAGCGTCGCGCTGCTTCTAAACCCCACCGTGGTCGTCACGCCGCACTACAGGGAGCTGCAGTACAAGCTGCCAAAGGCTGAGAAGCTGGGGATAGCGCTAGAATACATCAAGGCAAAGGTGAGGGGCCTATCAAACGTGCTCGCATACCACCGGGTAGACCCGCCGCCGACGCCCCAGCCGCCCACGTACACGGGGGACGCCGCGTCCTATGAGCGAGCCATAAGACTGTGGGAGTCCACCGCCTCGGGCGCCATGTGGAGGAGGATCCCAGCCCTACTGCGCGAAGACCGCCTAGAGGCGCTTAGGGAGAGGTACGGCTTCGCCGGGAGAAAGCCCAGGCACCCCGACCCCTTCAACAAGGCCCTCTCCGTAATGTACGCGGTAATATACGCCCTCGCGACGCGGGCGCTCACGGCGGCCGGCCTCGACCCCACCTACGGCTTCCTCCACAGGACGAGGTATAGCACGCCGCTCACCTTCGACTACACGGAGATGTTCAAGCCCATAGCCGTCCAGGCGACCATAGAACTCGTAAACCGGAGAGGACTCCCCGAGCTCGGCGGAGACGGAGAACTCACCAGGCGCTCAGTCAACGACGCCATAAAGGCGCTGTACTCCTACCTGGCCCTGAGGCACAAGAAGACCGGGAGGACGCCCTACCAGTACATATACCTCAAGGCCTACGCCCTCTCAAGACACCTGGAGGGCAAACTGCCCCGGAGCCGCCTCGCCGTGGTGTGGAACAGGAGGGACTATAAGCTATAATATAAATTTTGCTCATAACGGTTCGCGCTTTCGCTGGGGAGGTGGGCGAGCTGTTATGACCACGGCGTGGAAAAGCATTTATACAGGCACCGGAAACACCGAGAACAACAACACCAGTTCAAAATAAGCAAGACTAAGAGACTCGACACCGCCTTCTTCGCCGCGCTGAGGGTTCAAAATAAGCAAGACTAAGAGGGCTTGGGTGGTGCCTCCTCGAGCTGGCGGAGTTCAAAATAAGCAAGACTAAGAGGTATTCCGCTCGCAGAAAACACTCCTAGAGGTTCAAAATAAGCAAGACTAAGAGTCAACTCTTCCCGCCTCTCCCGCGGTTTTTCGTTCAAAATAAGCAAGACTAAGAGCTGAATGGGGGCGCGTGGACGTCGCCGCGGCGCTCCTCGCCTGTTCAAAATAAGCAAGACTAAGAGATTTACCGCTCACAAAAAACACTCCTAGAGGTTCAAAATAAGCAAGACTAAGAGCACGAAAAGCCTCCTCGGCGCAGGGGTTGTGGCGCGTTCAAAATAAGC
>Ga0256833_1000525_pt1 | contig 29884 bp, 25 predicted proteins | sample 356284metaG_FD_190535 | JGI IMG/M metagenome (GOLD analysis project Ga0256833, IMG submission 190535) | Hydrothermal vent microbial communities from Mid Atlantic Ridge, Atlantic Ocean - 356-284 | ecosystem: Environmental > Aquatic > Marine > Hydrothermal vents | place: Atlantic Ocean: Mid... | reverse complement strand
CCCCTGAAGAGGTTTTCTGGTGCCTCTCTGAGGTTTCTGGGGAGGAACTATGCTGCTGCAGGATATACCTGACCAGCTGAAAAAGAGTAGAATCAGGATTGAAACAGAAGTTTTCATGGAATCCATAGTTTAATTTTATTTGTATAAAAAGTTTATTTCCACATATTGCTGAATCAGGATAACTGACTGTGGCTGTTTTATCCCCATTCTGGGGTATCAAAGAAATTTTTTAAGGTAGTTATCGATTAACTTATCATCCCAGTCAGTTGTTTCCTTTATTCCCTTTTTTATTACAGCAAGATATTTCTCTGAGGGTCTGGTTCGTTCATCTTCAAAGCATCCAGTAAATGTGACAAGGGGGATTCCTTTAATTTTTCCAAGTGTCACCTCCACACTGTACCATACACCCTCCTGTTCCTGGATCTCTTTAAATTGTTTCCGGGAAATTTCCCAGAGTCTCACGAGAGTGTAATACTTCACAAAAAACTTTAATTCTTTTTTCAGCTTCTTGCAAATAAGTGTTCCAATTTATCTCCCGATAGGTAATCAGGCATTTGTATGAAATTCCTCATTTCTTATGGTATAATGAAAATATCTATGCAGATTTTCAAGAATATTCTTGAGAAAATTTTGGATAAAAAACCTGCTCATGTTGGATTTGTGGGGGAGATGATTCTGGATAGATTTGTTGTGGGGTATCCTGAAAGAATTTCCCGTGAGGCACCTGTAATTATTCTCAGATACGAGAGAGAAAATCTTGTTCCTGGAGGAGGAGCCAATGCCCTGAACAATCTCCTCTCCCTGGGGCTTGAGGTCAATGCTCTCACAATCGTGGGGAATGACACAACAGGTGAGATTCTCATGGATATTTTTAAAAGTAAGGGAGTGGATCTGGGTGGATTTATCATATCTGAGGGGAGAACCACAACGGAGAAAACGAGGTTTCTGGCAGGGGGTGATGTGTTTCCCCCCCAGCAGCTTTTGAGACTGGACAGAATAACTGAAGCAGAATTCAGAGAGGATGAGAAAAAACGCTTCAAGGGGTCTCTGGAAAAATTGTTAAGAGAAGAGGAAGTGATTGTTGTCTCTGATTATGGTCAATTTATGTTTGATGAGGAAATTATTGAATTGATCAATTCTTTCAGTCACAAAAAGATCCTGGTGGATTCAAGAAAATCTTCCGGGAAATTTAGAGGGCACTTTTTCATAACTCCCAACGAGGCAGAGGCTCAGGAGTTTGCAGAGGGTGAGGGAGTGCAACTCGCATCTGCTTTGAAGAGCAACACAGATTCCAGAAATGTTGTGGTAACGCTTGGAGAGAAAGGGATGGCTTATGCCGGTGAAGAGGGAGAAGTTTATGTTGGCAGATTTGGGTGTGGAAAAGCTGTTGAGGTGTCGGGGGCGGGTGATACTGTCCTTGCTGCACTTGCCTATGGTACTCTTGTTGGGTTGTCCCCCCTTGAGGCAGTTTACCTTGCAAGTGTGGCTGCGGAAGTAGTGGTAAAAAAACCCGGTACCGCCACTGTGACTGTTGACGAGATTATTGATGAAATAAGCAAAGTGGTTTGAAATGGGCAGTGTGATAAAACTTCAGGATATTGAAAAGCTTGGTGAGAAGTTAAAAAAAGAGGGTAAGAAAATTGTTCTTGCCAATGGTGCTTTTGATCTTTTTCATGTTGGACATCTAAGGTATCTGAGTGCTGCAAAAGAGGAAGGTGACGTGCTTTTTGTGGCGGTTAACAGTGATGATTCCGTGAGGAGATTGAAAGGGGAGGGTAGGCCCATTTTCCCTCAGGAGGAAAGAGTGGAGATAATTTCTTCGCTACCCTTTGTTGACTATGTTTTCATTTTTGAGGATGACACAGTGGAGAATGTTATAAGACTTCTCAAACCAGATATTCATGCCAAAGGTACAGATTACACACCTGAAACAGTTCCTGAAGCGGGTATTGTCAGAGAATATGGTGGAGAAGTCAGAATAGTTGGTGATCCAAAGAATCATTCAACAACATCCATTCTGGAAAAATTGAAGGAATTATTGTGCAATGGAGAAAAATAATATAAGAATGTTTTTCGTTAGATACAGATTGCTGATGGGTTACATTCTGGCAATTCTCTTTGTGATTTTTGTAAAACCTGAGAAAAAGCTTTTTATTCCCGCAATAATTGTTTCTGTAGCAGGGGAGGCTCTGAGGACCTGGGCGTCAGGATATATTCACAAGGATAAGGTTCTTGCCAGGGATGGACCATATTCCTTTGTCAGGAATCCCCTTTATCTTGGCAGCTTTCTGGTGGGGCTTGGTATAAGTTTACTTGGAGGCTGGATCTGGGTGATGATCTTTGTCGTTTTTTTCCTGGTAACCTATACAAATTTGATACTTTATGAAGAAGAAAAACTGGAAAAAATTTTCGGTGAGGAATTTATTCAGTACAGGGAAAGTGTTCCGAGACTTTTTCCTGATCCCCGGAAATTCAGAAGGGGAGGAGATTACGATTTCTCCCTTGCAATGAAGAAGCACAGAGAGTGGCAGACATGGCTGGGAATTTTTTCAATTTTTGTGATATTATTTATTAAAACCTTACTGATTACAAAGTAGGCGAGGAGGGAAGATGAAAAAACTTGAGATTTTGAGGAAGAACAGAGTATTGAAGGAATTAACGGAGGAAGAACTGCAGAAATTTTCAGAAGTTGTGAGAGAGAGGCATCTTCCGGGAGGTGCAATTCTTTTCAGGGAGGGTGAATCGGGCAATTCCATGTTTATTATTGCGTATGGTTCTGTGAAAATAATGAAAACCTCCAAAAGAGGCGAAGAGGAGATAGCAACCCTTGGTACTGGAGCGATGTTTGGTGAACTTGCTCTGATTGATGGTTCCCCCCGCTCTGCCACAGCTGTCACTGTGGAGAAAACAGACCTGCTGGAGATCACAAGGGAGGACCTGCAGAAATTTTTTGATGAATACCCCAGAATTGGGTTAAAGTTGTGTCTTGCAATGTCAAGACTTATAACAGCACGACTGAGAAATACAACCAATGATTTGCTTTTCATAAAGAACCTGCTCAAATCCAAAACACCTGATATTTTTGAATAGTCATGGAAAAAAGAGCTCTTGATCGCATTTTTGACTTTATCATGGGGAAAATCGGGGAGGAGAGTAGAAAGAGGGGAAAAATTAACTTACAGTCAGTCATTCTTCACGAGATAGGCCGTGCTGTAAGAATTTCAGAAGTCAGCGAGGAGAAGACACTTCAATTAATTGCAGAAAGTATGTTACAGGTTTTCCCTGTGAGTAAGATTGTAATTTATCTCTACGACAGGAAAGGTGGATACTACACGGGTAGAATAGGAGCTGGTATCCTTGATAAAAGGCTGCTTGACATCAGGGTTCCACGTGATTTTGTATACTCCTTTTTTAATAACAAAAGCTCAGTTGTGGTGAATGTGGAGGATCTCCCTGACAACTGGAAAACAGTTTCAGATCTTCTGGGCAGAAAGGTTCTCTTTCTCCCACTTATTGAGGGAGAGAATATTATGGGTTTTCTGCTTGTTGAGACGCATGATGATCCGGACCGACTGAGTAACGAAGAGAGGAGATTGATTGAGTATTTTGCCTTTATTATGTCCGGGGTTCTTCACAATGCAGAAATGGTTGCCAGTTTGAAGAGGAAAACGGAGAGGCTTGAGGCACTCTCTGAAATAGTTAAGGCTCTCACATCCACTCTCGACATAAAAAGATTGCTCAATCTGATTGTTGAAAAAGCAATTGAATTAACGGAATCCACAAGCGGTTCTCTTATACTGATTGATAAGGAGAGCAAAAAACTTATAATAAAGGCTTACAGGGGACTTCCTGCTGGCACAGAAAATCTTAAACTTGATATTGGTGAGGGAATTACGGGGCTTGTTGCAAGGGATGGAAAGTCGAGACTTGTCAATGATGTGGAGGCAGATCCAGATTATGTTGTTGCCAATCCTGATGTTAAATCTGAAATGGCAGTTCCGCTTGTGAAGGATGGTGAAGTAATAGGTGTTTTAAATGTGGATAAAACCGAGAAAAATGCCTATGATGAGGATGATCTCAGGTTACTGGAAATGCTTGCGGGAAGTGCAACAATAGCTCTGACCAATGCCATGATGTTTGGAAAATGTGCAGAAGAGGGAGATGAAGATTAAAAAGGCGGTTATACCGGTTGCCGGTAAAGGAACAAGGTTGCTTCCTCTTACAAGGGTTATCCCCAAGGAAATGTACCCGATTATTGATCGTCCATCCATCCAATATGTTATAGAGGAACTCATCGATTCCAGAGTGGAACAGATTGTACTTGTAACTGGCAGAGGGAAGCATCTGATTGAGGACTACTTTGACTATACTCCTGAAATAGATTTTCACCTTGAAAAACATGGTAAAAATGATCTTCTTGAAGAATCGAAGAGAATTGCAGAACTTGTTGAAATAATTTCTGTGAGGCAGAAAGTACCTCTGGGGCTGGGTCATGCAGTTCTTCAGGCAAAGAATATAATTGGTGACTCCCCCTTTATTGTGGCTTTGCCAGATGAAATTTTTGCTGAAGTTAATGCCACCAGACTGGTTACATCGACATGGGAGAAATTTAATGAGCCTGTTATACTTTCTATGGCTGTTGAGAGGAAGGATGTTTCAAAATATGGAATATGTGAAATTGGAAGATGGTATGATGAAAGAAGTTATGAGATAACGGGAATGGTTGAAAAGCCCTCTCCCGATGAAGCTCCTTCCAGCCAGGCAATAATAGGCAGGTACCTGCTTCCTCCTGAGATTTTTGACTATCTTGAAAAAATCCCCCCCGGTAGAGGAAATGAGTATCAGCTGACAGATGCAATGGACATGTTTCTCAGAGAAGGAGGGAAGTTTGTTGGTGTTGAGTATAGAGATGGCAGGAGATTTGATGTGGGTAATAAAAGGGGGGTTGTGGAAGCCATTGTTTACTTTGCGCTCCAGCGTGAGGATCTCTCTGATATCAGAGAAATTATCAAAAACTGGCTCTGATTATGCGGGCATCTGTTGCCCTTGATTTACCTGTTTTTAAATTCTATTACTACAGGGTGCCTTCATCTTTAGAAAAAGTTATACATCCAGGTTCCAGAGTACTTGTACCTGTTCGCAGCCGAATGGTAACCGGAATTGTAATTGATATTGATGATGAAAAGGGTTCAGAAGAGTACAGTGAAATAGCCGATCTCCTCGATGAAGAGCCTCTCATTCCATCTGATCTGCTTAAGCTCCTACTGTGGGCGTCAGAATTTTATATTTATCCACCCGGTCAGGTGATACACGGAGTTATACCTCCTTCTATGAAGGTCCAGTCCAGTTCATACATTTCCAGGGGTGAAAGATTTGATGAGCTCAAGTATCTTGATGAGGTTGTATATAATTTCTTCAGCCACCGGAGAAGTGTCAGGCTTTCAACCCTTGTTAGGGGTACAGGGAGAAGTTACAGCAAAATTATGAAATATGTTGCCAGGGGATTTCTCTCAAGGGGAGAGAAAAGGAAAGGGGAAAAGTTCAGGGAAAATTTTTACAGATTGAAGGAGCATGATCCCTCTCTAATTAGAGGAAAAAAGGAAAGAATTGTCGTTGATTTTCTTAAAGGTGAAGAATGGATAAGTGAGAAGGAATTGAAGGAAAAATTAAAAGTAACCACTGCACAATTAAGGAGGCTCATTGAAAAAGGTGTCGTTGAAGTCAAAAGTGAGTATGTTTTAAAACCTCTTTCCTGGGCAAAGGATGACGTTGAGGTTTCCTATGAGCTTACTGCGTCCCAGAGGAAGGCTCTTGCTGAAATAGAGGAGATGTTCAAAGAAAAGAGGATTGTTCTTTTGAAAGGTTATACCGGTAGTGGTAAAAGTGTCATCTATCTGAAGTTGATGGAGAAGTATCTTGACAGAGGGCAGAGTGTCATATTTCTTGTTCCTGAAATTTCCCTTACTCCACAGTTGATCAGGTTTTACACATCTGTCTTTGGGGATCAGGTGGCAGTTTTCCACAGTGGCTTGAATGAAGGCGAGAAATTCTCCGAATTTATGAAGATAAGAAAAGGAGAAAAAAGAATAGTGATAGGTGTCAGATCAGCCATTTTTGCCCCGGTTGTAAATCCCGGTTTGATAATAATAGATGAAGAGCATGAGTCCACTTACAAGCAGGAGGAGGGTTTCATCTATCATGCAAGGAGTGTTGCATTTAAAAGGAGTGAGATAACCGGAGCCAATCTACTTCTGGGAAGCGCAACGCCCTCTGTGGAATCTTACCATGCGGCAAAGAAGGGAAAGATAGGGCTTGTTGAGATAAGGGAAAGGTATGGGAAAAGCTCTCTCCCGGTTCTGAAAGTTGTGGATATCCGTGGAAAAGATTTACACTTTGGTGTTTTTTCAGATGAACTTTATAGAGGTATAAAGAAGAGACTTGAAAACAGGGAACAGGTGATGATTTTTCTCAACAGGAGGGGATTTTCAACTTCAATAATATGTGAGGAGTGTGGAGAAGTTATTAAGTGTCCCAATTGTTCTGTACCCATGGTATATCATAGAGAAAGTGGCCGACTTGTATGTCACTACTGCAACTTTTCCCGTGAAGTGCCTCCCTACTGTCCAGCGTGTGGAAGCAGCAGATTGAAGGAGATTGGTGCTGGTACAGAGAGAATTGAAGATGTTTCAAAGCTGCTCTTTCCATCTGCGAAGGTGGCAAGGTTTGACAGGGACAGTATCAGGTCAAGGAAAAAGTATGAGGAGATTATTTCTCAGATGGAAAGAGGGGAAATAGATATACTGGTTGGTACGCAGATGGTTACAAAAGGTTTTCATTTCGAAAATGTCACCCTTTCTGGTGTGGTACTTGCTGATCAGACTCTTTTCATGTCGGATTTTAGAGCTGGTGAAAGAACATATCAGCTTATAACACAGATTACCGGAAGGGCAGGCAGGGGTGAAAAAGGGGGGGAAGCAATTATTCAGACCTATAATCCTGAACATTTTGTGATTCAGAATATAGGTGAGGAAAACTATGAGAAGTTCTTTGAAAATGAGTTAATGATAAGGAAGGCAGGTAATTATCCCCCTTTTGCAAGGTTGCTCCTCTTCGTTGTATCTGCACCTACAGGGGAGGACGCAGAAAGATACGCAGGGATACTTTTCTCACAGTTGAGGGAGATAAGAGAGAAGAACAACCTGAATTTTCTGATTCTTGGTCCTGCCAGGAATCCGATATTCTATCTCAGGAGAAGATACAGATACAACATTCTTCTTAAAGCACGGAACTATCAGGTTCTTTCCAGGGTGGGAAGGATAATTTTTGAAGATAAAAGGAAAGTTTTCCCGGCGTCTGTTAAAATTAAAATTGACCTGGATCCTTATTCGTTTATATAGATTATGTGGTTCCTTTCAATGCTTACTTCACTGACCCTGAAGCTTGTCTCTGATGTATCGATGAAAGGGAGAGGAATATCCCTCATCTCTGCAATCTCTTCAATTTCCTCCATATTTTCCCAGTCTCCCCTGTGCCACACATCAACGTAGCCCTTTAGCATTCTGAAAAACTCGGGGTTCTTGCCGCAACTGTGAAGAAAAAAGAGTAGACCATTCTGGTGAAGAAGATTCCCCACTTTTATGTAAAATGGAAGCAATTCATTCTCAAAAAATTCAGGAGAAAACCAGGGCCTTGAGTAACCAAATTCATCCTGAAAAAAAATTGCATTAAATCCCCACATTTTTACTTTCCGTATGAGGGGCTCCACTTTTGCCAGAATGGATGAAGCGAAGGTTTTTATGAGAGAAAAGTTAATTTCTCTGAAATCCCAGTTATAAAATTCAAGGAAACATTTTACAAAGAGACAGCCGCCATCTATTACTTTAAATTTCCCTTTAAATTTTTTCGTATCGAAAACAGGGGTTCCCGAGTAATCAGGGAAAAACCATCTGTGACTGGTGGTACCAAGGTCATCCGGTGAATTCTTGACAATTGTTCTTCCATACAGGTCAGTACATTTATAGGGAAAGTTTATTTCTATCCCGGTTGTTCGTCTGAGAACATTATACTGATGTTTTCCAAAAAAACAGCAATCTTTTCTCAAACAAAGGGGATAAATTACAAGATCAGAATTTTCCGGATCATCAGTGATTACTAATTTCCCCCTCTTTTTTTCCGTAATTATTGCGTAAATGTCCTCTATTGTGAGGTTTGAAGTTGTCTTCATTGCTGAAGTACTCCTTTAATTCTCCGACAGCTATACCTCCAAGGAAAATTATTGCGATGAGATTTGGCAGAGCCATAAAGCCATTGAAAATATCAGATATGTTCCATACCAGTTTCAGCTGGAGAACTGCTCCTGTAGGAATAAGAATGACCCATATTAGTTTATATATCTTAATTGTCTTTTCCCCCGGTATAAGGTATTCAATCCCCTTCTCACCATAAAAATACCATCCAATGAGAGTGGAATAGGCAAAAAGGGCCAGAGATAACGAAACTATAATTCTCCCGATGTATGGCAGGCCAGAGTCAAAGGCCCTTGCAGTCAGAGGTGCACCATCAATTCCTGATGAGTAGAGTCCGGAAACCACAATCACCAGTCCCGTCAATGTGCATATTACGAGGGTATCTATGAAGGGTCCCAGCATCGCAACCAGCCCCTCCCGTGCCGGATGATTTGTCCTTGCAGCCGAATGAGCCATTGGTGCCGTTCCCAATCCTGCTTCATTGGAGAAAACACCTCTGGCAATTCCCATTCTCATTGTGTAAAGCACAGCGCTTCCCAGGATGGCACCTCCTGCAGCTCTTCCAGTAAAAGCAGATTCAAAAATCATTCTGATGGCAGGTATGAATCTGTCAATTTTAACTAACAGCACTATAATAGCCCCTGCAATGTAAATCAGGCTCATTATGGGCATCAGCCTTGCAGCCACCGCAGCTATTCTTCTGATCCCGCCTATTATAACATATGCAGTGAGTATGGCGAGGATTATTCCAGTGACCAGTTTGAAGGAGAATTTTCCTGTGGGAGAAAGAGGAAAGAGGGATGCAAGAACATCAGCAACGGAATTGGATTGAACCATATTGCCGATACCGAATGCTGCTATGGCAGTACTGAGGGCAAAGAGAAAGGCCAGCCATTTTGCATTATAATTGTAGACATCTTTAAAACCCATTTCAATGTAATACATTGGACCACCCATAACTGAGTCCGGTGTCAATTTTCTGTACTTAACTGCAAGTGTGGCAGATACAAACTTTATCGCCATTCCAAATATTGCTGAGATCCACATCCAGAAAAGAGCACCTGGACCGCCGGCAGCAATGGCTGTGGCAACTCCTGCAATGTTTCCTGTACCTATGGTTGCCGAAAGAGCAGTTGAAAGTGCCTGAAAATGGGTAATGTGTCCATGATGATCAGGAGAATCAAATTTCCCTGATATGAGTTCGATGGCGTGTTTGAAACCTCTTATCTGTATGAATCCTGTTTTGAGTGTGACGTAGACCCCCGTCAGTAAAATGAGAATTAGCATGGGGATTCCCCACACAATATTGGAGAGTATATTGATAACCTGTTCCATTGCTCCCCTGAATTTTTTCATATAATTTTATTTCGAGATGTTGTTTTGTCAAAAGTAACTTGAGCTGTATAATAATAGAAACCGGTTCTGGAGGAAAGATTGGCAAGGTATTTCAATTTTGATGAACCTTTTGAAATCAGAATTGATAAGGATGGTAAGTGGTACCACAACGGGAGAGAAATAACGCACCCGGGAGTATTCAGGTATCTTAATTCTGTTCTTGATGTTGATGAAAAGGGGTATTTTCTCAGAGACGGGGAAAGAAAGTTTTATATCGAAGTTGAAGACGCACCATTTGTGGTAAACTCCCTTGTAGAGTGTGACGGGAAAATCTGCGTTCTGCTCAATGATGGGACGCAGGAAGAACTTGATCCGGAGAGTTTAACCTTCAGGGATGAAGTGGTTTATGCAAAGGTTAAAAATGGAAAATTCCCTGCACGATTTTCAAGAAAGGCACAGAATCAACTTTACCAGATGATAGAAGAGGACAACGGTAACTTTTACCTCAGTATAAATGGGAAAAGGGTTAGACTTGAAGTTTAAAGCTATTTGAGAATTACGAACTCAACTCTTCTGTTCTTTTCCCTTCCCTCTGGTGTGGAGTTATCAGCAATCGGGTTTGCCTCTCCATATCCCTTTGGGATAAGTCTTTTCTCATCAATTCCCATTTTTACAAGATAATTTTTCACCGCTTCAGCCTGTTTCTGTGTGAGTTTCTTGTTGAGAAGAGAAGGTCCCTGGTTGTCAGAGTAGGCCTGAATTTCCACTTTCTTTATCTCTGGGTGCTTTTTCAGAAAGTTTGCCAGAAGGTTCAGGAAATAAAAACTATCCTCTGTGATCTTATCTGTACCGGTTTTGAATTTCACTTTACCCGGCAGGACTATTTTATTTTTTACGATTTTTACAGTTGCTTCTCCACCCTTTTCACCCTGTTTGTTCAATCTTTCAAGATGGAATTCCTGAAGTGTTTTCTTGCCTTTCAGTACCGGAACTCTGTAGATCTTTGCTTTAAATCCAGGTGCTGAAATCTTTATGTCATAGGTGCCAGCAGGGAGTTTGATAAAGAACTCTCCAGTCTTTGGATCCACTTTAACTGTTGGAATCCGGGGATCAGCAAACTGAATTGTGGCTCCAGGAATTGGATTTCCATTCATGTCAAGGACCTTTCCTGCGAATGCCCCAATTCTACCCTGTTTTACAAGTTTGAAGGTTACTTTTGTCTTCCTACCCGCCAGCACAGGGATTTTAAATCGTCTGGGAGCGTAACCCTTTGCTGCGACTTCTATTTCATATTCGCCAGGTGGCAGGATCTTTGAAAATTCCCCTGTTTCTGGATTGGTTGTAATTTCAGGTATATTGCTGTTTATGAATCTTATAACAGCAGCCAGGGGTTTCCCTTCATAAGAAACGACTTTTCCTGCAAAGGCACCAATTTCAGGTCCTTTAACAAGCTGAAATTTCACCACAACTTTTTTCATTGCCTCGACAGGTACTTTGAATGCCCTTGGAGCATATCCTCTGGCTTTGACGAGAATTTTATATACACCCACAGGGAGCAATTTCTCAAATTTTCCATCTTCGGTAGTTTCAAGGGGAGGAATGTTCGTTTCCAAGAATTGGAGAGTTGCTTTGACAGGGTTGCCCTTATTGTCAACAACCTGTCCGGCGATTGCCCCCATAGCCACCTTTGCACGGGAGATCTTTGAAAGAAGGATCTTTTCCGTGATCACTTTGTTGGAAATTATTTTTGCCTTTATGATCTTTGGAACATAACCCTTCTTTTCAATTTTGATTATTACTTCGCCTGGCATTAACTTGTAAGATTTGAATTCCCCCGTTGTCAGATCAACAACCTGTTTGCTTAGCTGTGGCTGATTAACATACTCAACTATTGCACCCCCGACTGGCATCCCTGTATCTACATCAATAACAACTCCCTTTATCTGTCCCCTTATGTCAATAACTCCTCCCTGAGTGGGTGAATAGATGTAATCCATTCCAAAGAGAATCTGATAGTTGGGAGCGACCTCTTCTTTGTTGAGGTCTCCTGTGGCTTTCGGAGGAACATATCCTTTCTGAAAAAAGTCAAGGTCGAGTCCCATTGTTAGAGTCAGGTAGTCCCAGGGATTCAGTTTCCCACCGAGAGTTATTCTCATGGGGCTCTGCAGGAATGACCTGTGCGCAAATACCTGTTCAGTTGTATATTCAAAGATTAGTGAATAAAAATCATGGGGATATTCAACTCCAAGTCCAAATTTTATCTGGTCACCCTCAGTTATGTGGTATCCAATTACTCTGCTCCAGTAGAGAGGTCTTATGTTTCTGGTTAAAGCCCAGGAATTGTCAATAAGGTATCCAAGATTTAAAACTCCATAGAGGGGGATTCTGGTTTTTTCCCATTTCTGAAAGTTCATTTCAAACAGTGCATCGATTTCCATTGAGGTTGCTCTTAAAGTGCTTCCAAAGTTTCCAAGTCGTGTTGGAAAGGTAAGTTCGAGTCTGCCACCAACAGACATGAAAGTGTACGGCTGAATGTTGTATGCTCCTTTAACACCAATGGTGGTATCTCCGAGAACCTGGAGCAGTTCTGCAGGCTTAATACCATAAGGATCTTCACCGATTTTGTGGGCTGAAGCAAAGCCCCGGAGATAAACCTCTATATAATCCCAGGGAGTGTATGAAAAGAAACCTCTCGTTTCGAGATGGGTATGGGTTCTGTCTTCTATGAATTTTTCCATATAGTAGAAACCCATGTTCAATCCAAGCCTGAAGGAGTAAAGGGGTGGAATCCTGGTATCACTCAATCTTATCAATCCGGAAGTACCATACAGATTTGCTGATAGATAATCCCCTTTTCTCTCTTTGGGAAAACCTGTTATTATTGTGTTGCTGTAACCCCTGGGTCGAACTACCTTTACCGAAGTTGTTTCTTCTTCTCCCTGTCTGACTTCTGTTTTTTTCTTTCCCTCCGGTTGAGTGGCTTTGCCCGAATAAGCTTTTGATGGGGAAGTAATGGGAGAAGGAGCAGTGGCGGAAGAGGTATTTTGTGAGGGGAATGCTCTGTTTTCTGACACTGTACTCTGCCGGGGATAATTGTTACCCTTACCTGCTGGTCCTTTTTCTGCCCTGAGGACCCGGGGAGAAGAAAAAGTTACGATAAAAACCCAACCTATTAAAATCAGTAAGGACTTTTTTAACATAAAATTCCTCTTGACTTTTTAAATTCATAACACATTTCTCTAAAAAAATCAATATGCACAATCTATGGGCGTTTTTTTGTTTTATTTGATAAACTCAGCAAGAAATTGTTTACTTCTGAGTGGTTTTTCGATGATTGTTTCCCATATCCTTATGATTTTATCCAGTAAATTTTCGGTTCCGGAACACCATTCTTCTGATCCCTGCAGGCATGTCACTTCATTCTCTGTGAAATATATTCCTTTCTGGTGACCCTTTTTAAAACAGGCGGGACATACAAAACCTTCACCCGGTATAAAGAAAGCTGTGGTCAGAGATTTTCCACACAGTCTGCACTTTTCTGGTGGAACAGTGTATCCTTCAAGAATCAAAAGATTGAACAACTGCAGGGGAAAATCATTTTGAGGATTTTCTTTCTTTTCTATTTCTTTCAATACCTGGAGAAGGAAATTAAAAATGGCCGGTTCTCTTTTACCCTCGGGAAAAGATTTGAGAATGATTTCAGTAATCAGCTCTGATAAAGCTATTTTTTCAAGGGAGAGCAGCAGATTCTCATGAGGGTCAATGAGGGATATATCTTCAATAGATATGTATGAATTGTAAATTTTTGCCTGAAATCTGACATGAGAGAATTTTTCTCCCTTTCCACCGATTCTCTTTCTACTTTTTGCACCTGAAAATCCAATTGCTGTCAGGAGTCCATGCTCCATGGAGAGTATTTTGAAAAGTAAGTCTTTTTCTTTAACAATCCTTTTTTGGAGAATGATACCTTCATCAGATATAAGATCAACTACCATTTGAACATCTTATTTATTTCTGTGAGTGTACTGAGATTTGATAGTAGTTTTTCTTTACTTGTTTTTATCTCATTGACAACCGATTTGAGTGAAGCAAGATTGTTTTTGAGACTGGAAATAGCTTCGTTTTTCCTCTTCATTCCGAGATTCAGGTAGTTCAGATTTTTGTTAATTTCTTCAAATAGCGGGAGGTTTTTTCTGTAGTTCTTTTCCAGGGTTTCATAGGAAGCAAGTGAGGTTATAATTGATTCTTTGAGTCCTCCAGAGATATTGAAAAGTTTGTTTATTGCATCTTCAAGATTGGTGAGTTCAGAAAGCAGATTGTGGAAGGCTGCATCCAGACCTTCAAGGCCCTTTTTACCCTTCCAGAATCCCGATTCTATCTCCTGAAGGGTTTCTTCGAGATTCACAATATCATGTGAGATGGATTTTAGTTCTTCTCTCAAATTGTTGGAGAGTACATGTGCAATTTCACTGTTGTCTTTCATGCTGTTTAAGGTCGCCTTGATGTCTTTGAATTGTCTTACCGATAGATCTATTTTGCTGAATATTTCTGTTTCAACGAAAGATATCCAGTCAACTTTTTCTTTGATACCCTCTGTAATACTGAGAGTCCTCTGGGTGAGTTCCCTCATTTCTTCAGCAATGATTGAAAAATCCCTGCTGTAGTTTTCCGATGATGCAGCAATGATTGCAGCGTTAAAGGAGATAAGTTCAGAATTTTCAGAAAGTGATCCTATTTTTATGGCGAGTTCTTTTGCCATTGCAAGGTTTTCCCTGAATACCTCCATGTCTCTAACAAGGCTGGAGAAGACAGGCTCCAGCGTTGTGACTGATAGGGAGAGTTCTTTTATGATTTCTTTGAAGGAAAGATGTTTGTCATGTATGGATTCATTTTCCTTTCCAATTTTTTCAAGGAGAAATTTCTGGGAGTTGATGTGATTTACGAGATTGGTTATCTTTTTCTCAATGGCATCCAGTGCCCCCATAAGGTTTTTTATTGCGTTTCCGGTTCTGTCTGCAATCTCCTTGAGGGAATTTTTTTCAAATTCAAGACTGCTCAGCATTGTAACAGTCTGGTCGTTAAATTTACCGAGATCTGCTAATCTCATTTTCAGTTCTTTCACAATGCCCGCAGTTCGATCTGAAAAGGATCTGAGAGAACTGGCGGACCTGGTAAGTTCGCTTATTTTTATATCCACTTCAGAGAACTCCTGAATAATCTCTTCTGTTTCCATTTTTTCTGACTTTTCCTTAAATGATTCAATGCTTTCTGTTAAGCTTGTTGTCACCTGTATCAACTCTGATTCATAGTGGTTCAGTATGTTCAGGATTCTTATTGTGGCATCACGGTAGGATCTCAAAAGATGAGCGATAAAAAACATTTCATCCTCTGAAACGATGAAGATTTTTCCAGTGAGGTCTCCCTTTTTCATCTGCTTCACAAATTCTTTTGTTCTCATGATGGGACGCGATATATCAGAGGAAAAGAATTGGAGGAGTATTATTGCCAGCAGTATTGATATGGTTGTGAGTAGAATTATCATCCAGATTACATTCCCCAGTGAAGTTCTGGTTATTTCTGGAAATTTAAGTACTGCGTAATACTGTGGAAATGATGTGAGGTGGTAAATTGCAAAAAGGGGAGCTCTGGTTCTTTCACGGTTGAATCCATGTTTGATTATTGACTGGAGAACCCGGTTTTTGGCGAAATTGTGTTCTGCGTGAAGGAATGAGTTATTGTAAACATCATAGAGAAAAAGATCGAAATTGCCATCGTTTTCGATGATTGATTCAACCTTGCTGAACTTTTTCAACATCTCAGATTCACTTTTTGCCCTTTCAACAGGAGTGAGAAGTTCTTTGATAATTTTTTCCTCTTCAGATGCAGTGATCTGCATACTCCTTGAATAGGTGAGCATTGCAAGGATGCTTATGGTGGAGAAAAGAATAAGTATTATTGTGAGGTTGAGTTTCGTTCTTGTAGAGATAAGTCTGTACTCTTCCTGTATCTTTTTACCTGGCAGTGTGGAGAGCAGTCTGAAGGCTGTATTTTTAAGTGGAAGTTTGAAAAGATAGTAGAGAAAAATAAAAGCAGCAGTAGCTCCACTTATAACTGAGACCATGATGTAAAATAGTTTGGCTGTAGAGGTGCCAAGTATTATTCTGAGAAAAGTTACGAGGGTAATACCACTGAAAAGCCACAGAGAAAAGGATACAAGGCTTGCTTTAAGGGGAAACTCTAAAATTGATAGAGTGGCTTCTTTTATCTCTTCATCCGAAACAATCATTCCTTTCTCGCTAAGGTAAAGGAAATTATTTATGGGTTTTGATTTCCGGTAATTGTAAATAAGTTGAATCCAGAAAGTTGTGAAGAGAGTCGGGGCAAGAATGTAGAGAGCCGTCTTTATCTCGTTGGCAGTGGCAACTGTTAGAAAGTTGAAGATTATAAAAAGAACGACCACTCCAGTTACAGCAGTTACAGTGAAAATGAGGGTTATCTGGGTGTTTATCTTTAAGCCTTCTTTTCCACCAACCAGTTTGAAGCATTTCTCCTTCACAGCTTGAACCCCGCAATAAGGATCCTTTTCATTCTCTCATTTACATTGCTCAGTATTTCCGTTATGTGCATTAACTCTTCAATGTTGTTTTTTATCTGGCTCGTTTCCTTTTCCTTCTCGGCTACTTCTCTTTCCAGAGCTTCTGTAAGTTTATCTATGCTTTTAAGTGTTGTCTCAATCGCATATGAGTTTTCCTGTAATTCGGTTAAATTTTGATTTAGAAGCTCAACCTTTTGAATGTTAAAGTTGGTTATATTGTCAGCCTGAGTAAGTTCAGATGTAATTGCTTCCAGTATTTCTGAAATCTTATCCAGTTCCATTCTGTATGATTTTATGAGAAGGGATAACTGTTCAATTTCATTTTCTACACTTTCTACAAATGAATCAATTTCTTCTATGGACCTGAAAGTTTCCAGAGTGACCTTTAGAATCTCTTCAATATCTTTCAGAGTCTCTGAAATTGACTCTGTAAGCTCATTCAGTTCGGCTTCTTTTGATTTATCACCCTCCTGCTGAATGGTGGATTGAAATTTCTGAAGAAATTCTATGGTTTGCTCGAGAATGTTATTTTTCAGTTCTGTTAATCTGGTGAGGATTTCTTTTGTGGTGTGAATTGATTCGCCAGATATTGACGCAAGAGCCTGAATCTGGTTGGCCACAACTGAGAAACTTCTTCCTTCTTCCTCTGCGTGGGAGGAGATGATTGATGCGTTCAAGCTGATTATTTTGGTATCTTCAGAAAGTTCGTAGATGAGATTAAGAACTTTTTCCAGCTCTTCCAGTCCAAGGAATAATCGCCCCATTCTGATCCTGAAAAATTCCATGGTTTCTGTGAAGGAGTCTCTTGTTGCCTCAAGTTTTGAATTGAAAATTCTGTTTGAAGAAACATAATTTGTTATTCGCTTAAGTATTGTTTCACAGGAAGTTACAGCTCCAAGGGTGTGCTGGGAAGTTTCTATCAGTTTGTCTGTCCTCGTCCTGAATCTTCTGGTAAAACTGGAAAAGGCTCTGAGTGCCTTTTCTATGTCTTCAAGATAGTTTTCATGCTGGACCAGTTTATCCCGTATGAAATTTGATTGAGAAGTAACAGTTGAAATTACACCTCTTGCCTTACCTGTGGCAATTGTGAGGGACTGCAGCAACTCAGGTGACATTCCGTTGAGTCCCGAATATTCCGTAAGATCCCTGAGAGCTGAGATCAACCTCTTTTGCTGAATCAGGAATTTGGATAGCTGGGAGTAAATTATTTTAAGATTCAGTGCAATCTCACCTGAAGATGAAATGTTTGAAAGCAGTTTTTCAATGTTTTTTTCTGTATGCATTGTAAGTTGTCTCGCATCCGCTATGGCATTTTTGAAAAAGTCGTGTACCTGGTTCAGATATGAACCAATATCTCCCAGTTCATCATCGGTATAAATTACAATTCCCCTGCTAAAATTTCCCCTTTTTACCCTGGCAAGATACACATTCAGAGCATTTGTAATTTCTCTCCAGTCATTTGTTGCAAGAACTATGATTACCCCCACTATTACAAGCATGAGCAGAAAGAGGGTAAAGTAATCCTTAATGACATCAAGAACCTCACTGGAAAGGGGATTCCACTCCTTCCATGCCACAAATCTGTGTCCATTCTGTAGGGGTGGGGAAACCACAATCAGGTAGTTTTCATCTGGCACAATGTTGTCTCTGGTAAGGTGTGACAGACCTTTCTGAATGACTCTGCTGAGATATTCTGGGAGCATTTCTCCCGATATGATATTTCCCCGGTGGTCAACTTCTGTAAGGAAGGCAATCTGGCCAGTTGTTCCAGATGGGTTATTCACTCCACCTTTTGCAACAGCGGTTAGATAGGCTGATTTGACCATTTCCTCCATGAGGGCAAGATCTATGTTTCTCCTAACAGTGTTTACTCTGCTTATTCCCCAGAGCGAGATTATTCCTCCTGAAAATATGAGGAGAGAGAAGAAAATCAGAAGAATTTTTGACCTCATGGATAGAAAAAGGCCGCTCTGGAGCGTTTCCTCCTCGCCTCTGACTGCCAGATACTCACCAATAAATTTTAAAGGCTGGATAATGGAATTTTTAATGAGATACCACTGAAAAAGGTGTGATACAAGAATTGTAATGGAGTAGGTGAAAAATATGAGGAGAAACCTGGCAAAAGATATTACGCCATTTATGTAGACCAGGAATAGAATAATAAGACCCATCACCGTCCAGAATGTGAATGATAGTATGCTGAAATGGAGAGGAGCTTCTTTCAATTCAACGTAGGCTCTTTTTATGTTGTAGGGGTGTAGAGATCTGTTGAGAGATATGGCTTCCCCGATTTCAAGATTGTGATAGAATGTGTGGCGCGCCAGATAATATCCTCCTGCCAGATAAAGAATAAAGATGAGAAATACCCCCAGAGCCACATAGAAAAATTCTATAAATGTTGTCTCTGAAACAATCAGGAAAATCCCCAGGAAAAGGAATAGAGTGATGAGCCCGGAGATGAAAATTCTTCTGCCGAGAATTTCTTTTATTCTATCAAGGTTCATTTTCCCCCGGTCTGAAAAATTTTACCACCGTGCTGCCATATTCACCAGGTGAGCCAAGATCCTTCCCGTTCCTGTAGATTTTTATACCCCCCGCATTATCAACCATCACACCGATGAGTTCTCTGGCTGTGATGGTTATTTTTTCACCTTTATGCAGGTATTTTTCCTCCCAGAAACTCCTTGTTTTTCTGCAGGTTGTATCGGTGCAGTACTGAACATATACAGGTTTCACCCCCCTTGCTATCCCCACAATTTCAAGAATGATTCTTTTCTTTGGAGTATTTGTGGCTGGTGCAGGATAGGTGGTAGCTGCGGGGAAAGATTTTGTATGGGCAATATTTATTCTCATTTTTTCCGGCTGATTCTTTTTATACAGCAGTAAAAAAAGGACGACTGCGAGTATGATTACAATTGCACCTGTAAGGAGAACTGGGAATCTCCTCTTTTTTATAGTTTCCCTTATCTCTTTTTCATCTTCTGCCTCTTTTTCCTGAACATACTGTTTATACATGTTAACCACTTCATTTTCATCAAGCCCTATAAACTTTGCGTAACTCTTTATGAATCCAATCACAAAAACTTCTGCCGGCAACTTGTTGAATTCATTGTTTTCTATTGCCCTCAAAAATTCCATGCTTATTTTTGTAACTTCTGAGATTTCCTCTAAAGAGATTCCCCTTGCTTCCCTTTCTTTTTTTAGATAACCACCAACATCAACCACTTTTCCCTCCAAGAAGTTTCAGGTACTTCTCTGCCTCTTCTGCAATTGGAGTGTCAGGAGCAACCTCTGTTACTTTTTTGAATTGTTTATATGCTTCCTCTTTCCTGTTGAGTTTAATGTAGAGAAGTCCGAGGTTGAAGTAAGCTTCTGCAAATCTGGGGCAGTAAAAAATTGCTTTTTTCAATTGAGTTTCGGCATCCATTAACCTCTGCTCAGCCCAGTAAATCAGCCCGAGATTTTTCCTTGCCATGCACATTCGCGGATTTCTTAAAAGTGCCTGTTTGGTGTAATTTTCAGCTTTAATGTATTCGCCCAGTTTGTAGTAAGCCCATCCCATATTCACCAGAGCCTGCTCAGGTGTGGCATAAAGCAGGTTGCTCAGCGCCTTGTTGAACTCCTTTATTGCAAGATGGTAGTAGCCCTCCTGTGAGTAAGTTACTCCAAGATTGTTATGTGCTTCTGAGTAATCAGGCTTCAGCTCTATAGCCTTTTTGAAGGATCTTTCCGCATCTTTCAGATCCCCCAGTCCCAGATATGCAAGGCCAAGTGAATTGTAGAGAACTGGATCATCATCCCTTATCTTTTTGGCTTGCAGGAAGTTGGTGAGAGCAGCCCTGTAGTTGCCAGTGGCAAGAAATGAAACCCCCATTCTCAGATATGCACGGTACATTTTTTTGTTTTTTTTCACATTATAGGTGGCACAGGAAAGTGAGAGAAAAATTGTAAGACTGGAAATAAGGAAAATTTTTCTTCTCATTTTCAAAACCCCGCAAGAAATAGCAGAAAAACTCTTATAACTCTGTTTTTCTTCATTGCAAGTTCTATGTTTTCAGGTGTCAGCGTTTGAGGTGGTCTGACTATTTGAGGTTGTTCATCCGTTACCTCGTGGATTGTTTCAAGTTCATCTTCCAGAACCTCAACCTCTACAACTTCTCCTTCTTCATTTTCTTCTTCTTCCTTCTCGCTTTTTTTCTGAAACTTTGATAGATCAGCATGAAAAGGTGGAAGAGAGTTCATAAGGTTCACCTTCTCTGCAGAGGGAAGTTTTCTGAAATCTGTGTTTTCCATAATAAATCCCATACTTTCCAGGAAGTAGAGTCCCTGATCTCTCACCTCGATGTAGTTGGTGCGGGTTATCTGATCAGTGTACCTGTACACCACCCCTGTTAGAGATTCTTTGAGGAAGAAATAGAGATAAGCCTCGATTTTTCCACCAAGATTCAGAGTAATTAAAAATGCTTCGCTGTTTTCTCCCTGGAATCCTGGAATCTGGACAAGGGATTCATTGGTGGACCGGTAGAGTTCGAGGATCTCATCTGGTGTGGCACTGATATATTTAATGTCAGGAGCTATGGAATACATTATTCTACTCTGCAAAAGTTGAGGAATTCTCTGTATCTCTCATCAATATCCTGCCTTGAAATCTCAAGTAACTTGAGAAAACTGAATTTTTCCACATTGTAACTGGCAAGCACACTTCCATAAATAACTGCTTTTCTCAGATTTCTTTTTATTTCTCCCTGTGAATCAAGAAACCCCATAAATCCTCCTGCAAAGGTATCACCTGCCCCTGTGGGGTCAAAAACCTTTTCGAGAGGATATGCAGGGACGAAAAAAACTTCCCCACTTTTTTCAAAGACAAGGACACCATATTCTCCTCTCTTAATTATAACATGCTCTGGTCCAATATCTAAAATTTTACGGGCAGCTTTTACCAGGTTGTACTCCTCTGTTAACTCTCTGATCTCACCCTCATTAATTGTAACAGCATTAACCCTTGAGAATACTTCCATTACCTTTTCTTTTTTGGAATCTATCCAGAAGTTCATGGTGTCAGCTGCGGAGAATTTCACATTTTTCATCTGATCAAGGACCTTCAGCTGGAGTTCAGGGTCAATATTTGCCAGGAATAGCAGATCCTTCCGGGTGAATTCCTCGGGGAGAATTGGGTCAAAATTTTCCAGGACATTCAGCTGAGTATCGAGTGTATGGGCTTCATTTAGATTGTAACTGTAGTAACCCTTCCATCTGAATGTCTTACCTTTTTCCACATATAATCCGTCAAAACTTACATTTCTGTCTTTCAAAAAAGATATTTTTCCAAGATCAAAGTCCTCTCCTATGACTGCAACAATTCCCACCCTTGTGAAAAAACTTGCAGCTACTGTGAAATACAGGGCAGATCCCCCCAGAGTTTCCTCCACTTTTCCAAAGGGTGTTTCAATAGAATCATATGCAACTGTACCAACGACTACTATTCCCATTTTATGTACTTTCCAATAATTGGTTTCAGTTTTTCATAGGTTTCCTGAGGAATTTTTTCTTTGGATGTTATTATTGCACCTTCAAGAGCATTCGCGCAGAGGCAATCTTTTCTTTCCGGGATTCTGTCAATAACATTTTCCAGAATTTTCTGTGCCATCTTAATGTTTTCATTGAATCTCTGGATAACAAGCTCCACAGAAACTTCCTCTTCGTCACTTTTCCAGCAGTCATAGTCGGTAACCAGATTCATTGTAGCATAGCATATTTCAGCTTCTCTGGCAAGCTTTGCCTCTGTTGCATTTGTCATTCCAATTACATCCACGCCCCAGCTTCTGTAGAGAATGGATTCTCCAAAGCTGGAAAATTGAGGTCCCTCAATGTTAACATATACTCCACCATCGTGCACCCTGTATCCAAGCTCCTTTGCAGTGTCATAGAGAACTTTTCTCAACACAGGACATGTGGGTTTTGAGAATTGTACGTGAGCCACAATACCATTTCCAAAGAAGGTACTTTCTCTCTTTCTGGTCATATCTATGAACTGGTCAGGGAGAACTATGTCACCAGGATGAATTTCCTCTTTCATGCTGCCAACAGAGGAGATGCTTATTATTCTTTCCACTCCCAGAATCTTCAAGGCGTATATATTTGCACGGTAGTTAACTTCCGATGGGAGAAGGTAGTGTCCCCTCCCATGTCTGGGAATAAAAGCAATTTTTACTCCCTTCAGTTCACCAATTACCACCCTGTCAGATGGGGCACCAAAGGGTGTGGTTATTTCTCTTTCTTCCAGAATCTTGAGATTTTCTATTCTGTAAATTCCACTCCCTCCGATTACTCCAATTTTAACCATTTTACCTCCTCTTGAAGATTTTCCTTTTTGCCAATATACTTATAGAAATTATAGGGGAATCGGGAAATTCAGGCAAATGGGGGATTCCTTTTTTGAGGATTATATCAACTATCTTTTCCGAAGGGCAAGGCTCTTCTTCTACATGCTTATTGCCCTGGTGATAATCCAGTATTTTTTCTTTCTTTTCCTTTTTTACAGGGGGATTTTCCCCATTTACAGAATCTCAGTACCTGAGTGGCTGGTAATTGCCTTTCAGCTGAGTTTTGTTGCTCTTGTTCTTTTTATCCAGTATTTTCTACTTTCCAATTCCAGCCTCAGCCGCTTTCTTTCAAAGGCAGTGGATAAGCCACCGCCTCCCTCATACAGGGGAAATCCAAAACTCTTCCCGCTTATAAGAACCTACACCGTGGTGTTTTTCCTCAGACTTGTTCAGCTAATTGCTTCTACAATTCCCGCAGTTATCGGGGGATTAACCCTTATCACTGGATATGATCCTGGAAATTTTACCTCCTTTACTGTGGTTTCTATAGGACTTCTGTTTTTTTCCATGCCTTCATCCAGGTTTAAAAAGGATATTCTGTCAGTCGGGAAATTCATTGAGAACGGCTCCCCTGAGCTGACCACAGGCAGCAAGAATGTCTCCCCCTTTACTGACTCTGATGAAAACGGAGAATCCTGAATCTATAAGTTTCCTTTGAAATTCAAGAACAGCTCTGTCATCCGGTCTTTCAAATTCTGCTCCCGGAAATGGATTGAAGGGAATGAGGTTGATTTTGACTGGAATATCCCTGAGAAGCTTTTTTAGATTTTCAATATCTTTTTCCCTATCATTGACATTTTTCAGAAGTACATACTCAATCACAATTCTCTTTCTGCGGGGAATTTCCACCTCTTTCAGGGTTTGCAACAGTGATTCTATTGGATATTTTTTATTGACTGGCATTATTAAACTTCTCGTATCGTTGTCAGCTGCATTGAGGGAGACGGAAAGATTTACTCCTGTTTCTTCAATCAATTTTTTTATGAGCGGAACTATTCCCACCGTTGAAACGGAAATTCTCCGCGGTGAAATTGATAATCCTTCTTCCTCAGTTATTATTTTTATGGCTTTAACCACATTTTCATAGTTGTCCAGAGGTTCTCCCATCCCCATGAAAACTATGTTGGTCAGTCGCAAATTTTCCCGTTTTAAAAATTTTACTGCCACAACCACCTGTTCCACAATTTCCCATGGTTCCAGATTCCTCCTCCATCCTCCCTTCCCCGTATAGCAGAACTTGCATCCCATTCTGCAACCCGCCTGTGAGGAGACACAGAGGGTTCTCCGTTCCCTGTCAGGAATTATGACTGATTCTATGATTTCTCTGTCTGGAAGCTGAAGAAGATATTTCACGGTTCCATCAAGTTTTGACCTCTGAATATAAAGTGGTTTTAGTGATGGAATTATGAATCTGTTTTTTACTTCTTTCCTCAATGAAAGGGGCAGATCTGTAAATTTCTCAGGATCATTTTCCAGTTTCTGATATATCCACCTGTATATTTGATTGGCTCTGAAGGGAGGGAAACCATTTTCCTTTAAAAAATTTCTGAGTTCTCTTAGCGTCATGTTTTTCAGGTTGACCATATTTTTATTATACCGGGGAAGAGAGTTGAGGACAAAATTTAAAAGATTATCAGTGATTTCGAAAAAAAGAAAATTTATTCTGAATAAATTAACTTTTTTTCTTAAAATTCATATGAAAAAGTTTGACAAAAGAGATGGAGTGTGTTATAATTCGACTGAAATAATGAAATGGTCAGAAAGGAGGTAATCATGAAGTTAGAAGAATATCTTGAAAAAAGGAAAGAGATCACTTCGATTAGTAGAGGGGATATATTTGATAAGGTGAAAGAGTATGTGGGTCCGCTTTACCAGTTCATGGAGATAGGCTGGTATCCATACTTCAAACCCTTTGAAAGGGCTGAAGGAAAAGTTGCCGTTCTTGAGGGCAGGGAAATAAAGATGTTTGGTTCCAACAATTATACTGGCTTGGCATCGGATAAAAGGGTGGTTGAGTCAATTCAGAAGGCAGTTGAAGAAATTGGACCTTCTGCTACTGGTTCAAGATTCCTGAACGGTAATTTGAAAATACATCATGAACTTGAAGGAGAACTGGCTGATTTCATTGGAAAAGAAAGTGCCCTCGTCTTTGCTACAGGCTACCAGACAAATGTTGGAACAATTTCATCGATTCTTTCAAAAAATGATATTGCTATTCTGGACGAACTAGACCATGCTTCCATAATTGATGGTGTCAGGTTGAGTAGAGCGCAGAAGGTTGTATTTAAACACAATGATATGGATGATCTGAAGAGAGTACTGGAGGAGCTTCCCGTAAATAAGGGTAAATTGATACTTGTAGATGGGTTGTTCAGCATGGAGGGTGATATTGCCCCTGTTCCAGATATAGTTGATCTTGCAAAGAAGTATAATGCCAGGGTTCTGGTGGATGAAGCGCATTCCATAGGTGTATTTGGACCTCATGGTGAGGGGGTGGTGGCTGAATTTGGTTTGACCGACGATGTGGATATCATAACAGGGACTTTCAGCAAGTCCCTTTCGTCACAGGGTGGGTTTACAGCTTCAAACAGAGATGTGATTGAATTTATAAAACATAATGGAAGGGCAATGATTTTCTCAGCATCCCTTACCCCTGCAAATACCGCTGCTGCGCTCACTGCTTTGCGCATAATGAGAGAGGAGCAGTGGAGAGTTAAAAAGGTGAGGGAAAATGGAGACTATGTTAGGGACCGTTTCAGGGAAATGGGGATCGATGTGGGATTGAGTGTTTCTCCAATTATACCCATAATCATAGGTAATCCCGAAAAAACACTCTTCTTCTGGCAGGAACTGTTGAAGAGGGGAATATATGTGAATCCAGTTTTCCCTCCAGCTGTTCCACCTGACAGGAGTATGCTGAGGGTAAGTGTGATGGCTACCCATACAAAGGATGATCTTGATTATCTGATAGAGAGTGTGAGGGAGGTGAAGAAGCTGCTCTTTGATTAACGGGAGGAGATTCCCTCCTGTGGATTTCAGGATCGGGTATTGACGGCTTAATGGGGTGGGGGAAATTTTTAAGTATGTGACGGAAGCTATAGGACAGACGAGAGTGAGAAATTTCAGAAAACAAAAAGATTGGACTGGTGCAGGTTTGAGCCCTCCCTTGCTGCCTTTGCTACGATAATGATAAGAAAGACCTCTGCATTTGCTTTTGGAAAAGCGGTATTTCTAATTAGCTGTAGAAGAAGGATGATTTTTTGTAAAATAACAAGCACAGGCGAAAGCCCGTGCCTGTTAGAAACTTGATTCTAACTGCAGGAATATCTGCTCCATCTTTTTCATCTTGGCAAAGAAGGAGTTCCCACTTCCACCCAGGAATATGGCACCAAGGGTAACTGTAATTCCGTCATAGGGATAGTAATCGAGTCTGGGACCCCCAAAGGCACCGGTTGAGAGATCCTCGGGGAGTTTAAAATTTTTCAAAAAGTATGCGAAGGTTCCACCCTCAACGCTTCCGCCACCAGAAAGAGTCAGTTTGAATTTCCCCTCCATGAAACTCTTATCCAGTTCCAGCATCAGATAATTATTAAGGTTTTGTGAACCCTGCTCAAAAAAGAATCCGTGAGCAAATTGTGCTTCAAAATGGTATCCTCCCTTGAAGATATACTCGGCACCAATAGTGTATTTCAGGAAAGGTTTGTCCAGAACCGGATATTTAGCAGATTTGTATCTCACACCAAATTCCCTGTTCTGAACAATGTAGTTGAGTTCATTGTTCATCATCCACTGGAAATCGGGGTAGATGTAGGTTATATCAAGTTCATAGGGAATGAAATAGCCAGCTTCTCCCCATACTCCAACCCCGCTTATGTCTGCCTTAAAATCTGCCCCAACCACATGATAGTGAGGATAAACAAGGGTTATATTTGATTCAATATCAACGGGTATTTTCTCTATTGTGGCAAGGGCAAGCATCGTGCCAAGATTATCCCCTGGTGCGACATCTTTAAGGGCATTTTGAATAATTGAATTTATTTCACTTTCATTGGCTATTCTGATCTCTGCCTTTGCTGGAAGGGGGAATTCTCCATATCCGTTAAAGTAACTCAGATGAAAATCTGTCTGGAAAAAATTGAGGGAGAGTCTTATCCCCCCTTCTGAGTACTTGGGATAGAATGGGTTGTGGTGAACATACTGATTTAAGGATGAGGATATCTCCATTTTTGAAGCCATGGGATTGTTTGCAATATTTAAATTGTTCATGGCTTCAAGGTCGGGTGGTGTGGGTACATCCATCTTCATCATGGGCATTTCACCTGGTGGCATGAGGGCCGGTTTATGGGCCGGAATCCAGATAAATTGAACGGCATTGAACTGGTTCCATGGTGGATAGTAGGTGAAGTTGAACATCGTAATGGGAAGTCTCTTGCTGAAATCAAGGGGGTCTGAAAGGTCGTGTGGATTGAGGTTGCTTGTGGGATTCAGCATATCTGCAGTTCCCCATTCAACGATCTGCTTCCCGATAACTGCATCCATATTGTCAAAGATGAAGGAACTGATGGAGATGTAACTCTCCCAGAGGTCAACAGAAAAGGGGTCAACACTGTTCCTGTTTTTAAGATCTTCAAAAGTTACAAGATTTGATCTGTCAAAGTACCTGCCCTGAATACTCGCATAGATGGAGACATTATCACTCACATCGGAGGAGATTTTTAAAGTAAGTATATCCTCCCTGTTGTAAAAGTTGCAGTATGGTTCCTTTATAAGAGATCTCAGATCTACTTTTAAACTGCCTCCTACTTCAGTCTCTGCAGAAAGTGAAGCAGTAAACAAAAGAAGAATTATTCCATAGAGAACCCTTTTCATGCATCATCCCCCTTTTCAGTACTTGATATGTCTCTTTTTCAGCATTCTTCTGGTGAATAACTTATCAGGAAGACCCACATCAAATTTTATATCTTCAGTAATAATTTCTGTCTTGTGCTTTGTTAGGTGATTTTCCATAACCATGTGTGTAATTGTCCAGTATTTCCCCACTTTTTTAGTTTCAAGCACTGTCATTGTTTTTTCCAGTTCCCCAGCTTTGTTGTAGAAATCTATCTTTCTGGGAAGGAGGGTTTTTTTATCAATAACCATTATTTCTTTGCTGTAACTTACATCTGCATCTGGTTTTGGGGTGAGTTCAAGGGTTACCGTATCTGCATCTTCTTTCACTATCTTTGCATTGAATTTTTCAGACATTTTGTTCATTGTCATATCTTCATAGGTGAAGTCTGTTCCCATAAAGTTTTCATTCTTCGCTGAGGAGGCTATTCTCCTTATCCTGTGGAAGGCAGGCATGTAGAGGTACATTTCATTCTCTGAAAGACTGAGAAAGGTTACACCCTTCACATCTGCAGGGGAGAGGAATCTTGTCAGTTTCTTATCTTCTCCTTTCTGCCACATTTTGGTTTTTCTGATCTTTTTTACCCCCGCTTTGTCAACGAGTATCATTGTTCCAGTGCTGACCCTGTCCCTGGGTGCATTCATTGTTGCTTCAACTTTCTTCAACCATTCCTCACCTGTTTCTGCACCGAGAAAGGTTGCAAGTACAATTGAGAGAACTGCTGTCAGGATAGCCGTTTTCTTCATTTTCATCCTCCTTTTTTATTTTCTTAGAAATTTCAGTTTAAATCCCAGTACAATTGCAGGATAAATGGTTATTGCTCCAAGAGCACTCCAGAACATTGTGAGTGCGACGAGTCCTCCAAGAGTTTTCATGGGCACCATGCTTGATGCAAGGAGGACAAGAAAGCCTGCTGCAACTGTGACAGTGTTAATCACAATGGCAACACCGGTGGTGGACATTGTACGTGCAATTGCCTCTCTTTCATCAAGTCCTTTTTTAACTTCAAGTTTTAATCTTGATATGAAGTGGATTGTGTAGTCTATACCAATTCCAACTGCAATGCTTCCAAAAAGAACAGTTACATTGTCCAGTGGAATTCCGAAAAGAGCCATGATGAGGAAGTTTGCCATGATTGTGAATATGATGGCTGAGAGGGAGAATATGCCGCCTACGAAGGATTTGAGCTGGATACTGAGCATCAGAAAGACCAGGAACATCGCCAGAAGAACGCTGCTTGCCATATTTTTTATCAGCTGTCTTCTCAATTTCTCCATTATCATGGACATCCCCATCTGCTGCGCTCTGAATTTCACCGGTTTTTCATTCAATGTGAGGTTCAGTTTTCTCACTATTTCTCCTGGTATCCCCCACACCGTTTCATTGACACCCCAGAGGTCGCCAATCAATAGACCTTTATCTTCCTCTGCAACTGAAGCGGGGATCTTCAGTTGCCCAAGCAAAAACCGGGCCCTGATCATGGCAATCTTGTTGGCTGTGAGGTCAATAATTGAAGATGCAAGGGAGGTAAGGTCGTCGTGATCCTCTCCGGGAAACATGTTAATTAGTTTCTCCGCAAGTAAATCCTTTGCACCTGTGATGAAGAGTGGGTAAAATTTGAGAACTTTGTCCTGCTGCTCAGGAGTTAATTCCACTTCTGCCTCGTCGCTGTTAAGGTATTCTTTTACCGCTGAGATAATCTTTTCTCTGCTGTGAGGAGGTAATTTTTCAGGATGGCTCAGGTATTCCTCAAGGAGGCTTTTAAATCTGGCTGATTTTACAATATCAGTGTCAATCCCGGGGTAGTTTCTTTTCAGATAAAGAAGATCATAATTAAGTCTTTCAAGAATATCGTTCAGTTTCCAGTTCAGGATGATTTTCTTTTTCCCGTCGGGAAGATTATATATTTCTTCCCTCTTCACAGGGAAGATGGTGTGGGGCATCTTTTTTATGTAATCATTTATGTGATCAACAACATATGCAATCTTCTTCGTATCCATGCTGTCAATGAAACCCTGAAGCAGAGCTTCTCTGTTGTCTGATGTGATCATCTGTTCAAGCATGGATTGTCCTTCAAGGAAGAACCAAAGATTACCCACCTTATCCTCTGTCTCAGGGATGGATTTGACACCATTCATGTTGTAATTTACCTCTGCCAGAAAATCGCTTATTCCCTGAGGATTCTTTGAGTCTTTAAGTACTCTGAGCCACTTCTCCATTTTTTCTATTTCTTTAAGAACAAATGGATTTTTCAGAGTGACACTCTCCCCTGTGACAAAAATTGAATATGGAATTGATCCTCCAAAGTTTTTCTCCATGAAGATTTCAGCCTCATGGGGAGGACTCTTCTTCGGGAAGTAGTTCATCATGTTAACTTCTGTTGAAAGCCTGGGGAAGAAATAGATGGATGCTCCAATTATGATAGCTGAGAGAACAA
>Ga0256833_1000524_pt1 | contig 29891 bp, 35 predicted proteins | sample 356284metaG_FD_190535 | JGI IMG/M metagenome (GOLD analysis project Ga0256833, IMG submission 190535) | Hydrothermal vent microbial communities from Mid Atlantic Ridge, Atlantic Ocean - 356-284 | ecosystem: Environmental > Aquatic > Marine > Hydrothermal vents | place: Atlantic Ocean: Mid... | reverse complement strand
GATTAGCTTTTTCACATCCTCTATTAGTTGTTGAGGTACATTACTGCTTGCAAGCACCCTGTTCACGATATGCCTTAGAAAATCTACTCGGCGCTGCTGTCTCAGCGCTTGGGTCATGGATCTACACCCATTCTGCGAATAAACCCTCTTGGGTAGATAATACCTCTCCGCTCCATTAATGAGGTGGCATACCTTCTACCAAACTTATCTGTTTCTAGCAAAGTATACTATAATACCCTTATACTAGTTGGCGGTTTCTCGGAGGCAATGGCGCTATGATTCTTAGGTCGAGTGTCTTCCATGGCGATGTGGTTGAGATTCGCGTCGATAATTACGATGATAGGGTTGAGATAATTGTTAGGAACATTATGAGTGGTAGGAAGGTAGTCAATAAGCATAGGGTCTATGGGAGGCTTGGGCTTGTCAGGATGGATTCCCTGGATAATAGGATGGTCTTAGTAGGTAAGAATATCGTTAGGTTTGAAAAACCAGCTAAGTGCATCAATATTATTATTGAAACAGTGATTGAGAGTAGCTCCTCTATACCGAGTGTATCTGTTTTCCTAAAATCATGCACAAGGGTGCACCATGATAGGGATGTTGACGTGTTGTTCGGTGGTAAAGTGGATGCCTAGTCTAAAAAGGCTATAAATAAAGCTACTCCTATAGCTATAATAAGGGTGTAATAGGCTATGGTGGAGTTCTCTCCACGTATAAAGAAGATAGATGTTGTAGATATACCGATTCCGGAGAATAGTAACGTTATAATCGGGCAATCGCATTTCATTAAAACAGTTGAGGACTTGTATGAGGCGTTGGTGACGAGTGCGCCTAGCATACGGTTTGGGTTAGCTTTTTGCGAGGCGAGTCAGAAAAGATTGATACGTTATGAAGGCAACGATGATGAGTTGAAGCAGTACGCTATCGAGGCGGCGAAACGTATTGCAGCAGGCCACGTGTTCGTAATATATATACGAAACGCGTGGCCGATAAATGTGCTTAATGCGCTCAAACAAGTACAAGAAGTGGTGACCCTATACGCCGCCACAGCTAACCCCCTACAAGTGATAGTGGTTGAGACGGATCAGGGCCGTGGAGTCATAGGAGTGGTTGATGGGTATACACCTGTCGGCGTTGAAAAGGAAAGCGATATCGCTGAGAGGAAAGAGTTTCTGCGAAAGATAGGTTACAAGAGATAACCAGTAACCCGGGTAAAGAGTCATGAAGGGTTTTGGCCTCTAGGCCCGGCTGACTCCTCATTCTCCTTATCGGCTCCGCCGTAGTAGAGCACTCTTCATCGGCCATTCCTGGCCCTAGGCCGGGTTAACTCTTACGAAGATACCCTGGTTCATAAAACGTTTGCTAAAGGCTTAAGCATTTTAGCTCTAGTGGCTACATTGCTTAGTGGTAGAGGATGAGGTATTATGGGTAAGGGAGGGGTTGTCATCCGAGTATTTGGGGCTGAGACACAGAGGCTCAGGGGAGTTACCTTAACGCTTCTCCGTCCCGAGAAAGAGTTGGAGGTAGAAGCGAAGGATTTCTACGAACTAGTGGCTGATATGAGAGAGAGGTACAGGAACACGCCTAACAAGGTCATAGTCGTTGCTGAGACTGGGCGAGCGCCTGGCGAGGCAGAGCGTACTGCTACTATCTCAACCCTAGAGCATTCTTTTCTACTATTCCCTGAACCAGCCAGGCTTAAAGCAATATATATTGCCAGGGGCATGGACTCTGGCATAAAAAGGGAGCTATCAGGCCTGGAGCGCATAGAGTTTAGGGAGCCAGTTTATGTCTATCAGGGTAGCATCGATTTTGAGGAGGACGTGGAGCTAGTGATATTGGAGACGGAGAGGGGTGTAAAGGTTATAAGTAGGCATATGCTGAAGAGGTAACAATAATTAAGCCGCGCCGGGGATGAAGACAGACTCCAATTATGAGCTCTTAGCAGAGCTATGAGTAAGCTCCGCCCCTCCTGACCCATTCTCCCTAGGTATTCCTTAGCCTCCATAGATAGTCTTCCAGCTCGCGTCGAGCTATTTGATAAACCTGGTCGAGATGTACTCTTCTGATGTGTAAGTAAAGACCTTTCCTCGTAAAAGGCCCTTTCCCGCAAATCTTACAGCGTAGTGTATCTTTATCGCGTAGTACTAGTTGAGCCGATATTTGCTCTATTATTTCCTTAGCGGGTTTTCTTAGGCTAGGAGGTAGCTCCTCTAGGCTGTATTGTAGGCCGCAGGCTCGCCGTATTGCTAGCTCAGCGATTTTTGACACTATCTCGACCAGTTGCATCGATTGGTTATTCATTTTTGATCCCTTTTCGGGGTTATTAGAAGAGCTATGGAGGCTGATCTAATCCCTAGGCATCCCTTGCTCTTAGCAAGCTCTAGTATTCTTTTAGCAGCGTTAGAGCATACCTCTAAATCCTCTAGTAGGGCTCTGAGGTTTTCTTCCTCCTTCTCCATTTTGCAAGCCTCATCCTCTAATATCTCTAGTATTATCTCTAGCCCGTCCTCACCGTAGATATTCACAAGGTCGCTTACTTCCCTATTCTTATGAGCGCTTAGCTCGATTAACCCGTCTATGTAGGTGTATTTCGTCCTAGAAACCCACTCAGATAATAGATCATATAAGTGGTCGCGAATCTCTGGCGAATCTATTCCAAGACCTTTTAGGAAAGAATACATAGACGCTATTATTACTATCTGGTGCCTCAGGTCATCATGATCGTTTCCTGGAACAGTGCTAGTTGATCTAAACGAGACAGTTGCCTCGCTCACATGAACTCCCCTGTACAAGTCTAATAGTATCCTAGTCTAGTCAAGGGGTCTTCGGATAAGTAATACCTAGGCAGTTGGATTCGAGGCGGTTCCTCCCTCTAATAGTGCTCAGATGGACTAGGATATGTCATCGCTTAAGGCTCTAACCGGGTACATCTCATCATAGCGTACTGTATGCAACTAAGCTATTTTCACCAGTGCGCCATTCTATACTAAAAATAGGGTCGCTAAATATGAGCAGTGTATGTGCTAGGTGTGGTCGGAGGCTAGAGCCGGGTAAGCATGTAGGCGCTCTCTGCATTGACTGCTTTCTAGAAACTACTAAGCTTCTCTGCATAGATGAGAGAATAGAGTTCGAGTATTGTAAGTACTGTGGAAGTATAAGAGTGGGTCATAAGTGGATCGATGGCGGCGATCTAGGAGAGGCTTCACGGAAGTTCGTAGAGTGGTATGTAGGTAATCGGGTGAAGCCGTGTACGGGTTATGTGAGGGAGTACGTGCTTGAGGATGTTTATGCAGAAACAATTCCTTCTTGGAGAACAGTGTATAGGCTTACTTTCGGCGTCCTCCTAGAAGGAGTAGATGGTGCTGTGAGGCAATCTTATCGGGTAGTGGTGTATGCAAGACCGACTGTATGCCCCATGTGTAAAGATATTAGGGGAGGCGATTACAATGTGCTTATCCAGCTTCGTGGCGCTAATCCCAAGAAGCTTGCTACAAGCCTTTCAGACCTATTTAGTAGCGATAACCATGTCACCACGAGTATTATAGACATAGTAGAGCTACGAAACGGTGCAGACATCCTTCTCTCCGACAGAGGCAGCGCATCAAGAATCATAAAAGAGCTTAGAAAACACTTCTATGTCAAGGTCTTGGCCACGGGCGAGGATGTAGGCGTTTCTTCAAGAGGTAGAATGAGGCGTAGACTAGTGTACTCGGTCAGACTTAGAGAGAAGAGGCGATAATAGTTGCGAGAAAACAAATCAGAGCTTAGCCTAGACTATGTACCAGATGATGTACTAGAAGAGATTCTTCAAGAAGAGAGAAGTCTTAGACAGAGACGAAAAAAGAAAGCCCCTTATCCTAGCTCACGCGACGTAGTCGAGGCCGTTATTGAGGCTGTTAGGAGTTTCAGCGGGCATCCCGACGACTTTCCGGACTATGTAATTAGCTTATTGGAGCAGAACGGCTTCGATACCAGGCATGTCACCCTTAAACGTATTTGGAGCACGTATGAGAAGCTAGTAAGGAGAGGCGTCATATCTGATCGCTTAGGAGTTCTCGCTAAACGCTACGATGAACGATATTCTGAATAAAGCGTACTTTTTAGTACGGTGCTCCCCCTTCTTATCAATAACGGGGGACAATGTGAGGGTCTTGATAAAGCATGGTGATGTATGGTTACAGTTAAAGGAGGTTTACACATTACAAAGACGTGTCCGTAAACGTGGCCGAAAACCATCAGCTAGGTCCTCGCCGTACGGCATGGTGGCTGAGAGCGTAGAGGCTATCAACATCAACGGGTACCAGTATAGGGATGCGATCATAGTGCCAGCTAGCAAGGTTAGTAGGTTCGCGGCGCGAGCTTATCTAGCACAAATAGATGCGATTATCCTCATTGAGCCCGAGGGCGCCGATAAATACAGAGCAACCATTTACGCTAAGACTAAAAAGGAGCTCGAAACGGCGAGAGAAAGCGCTCTAAGAATACTATCCTCACTCTACTCTAGGAGAGGTACAGAAGAAGTTGAGGAAGCTGAGGAGGAGCCAGGAGAAGAGGAAACCGAGAGCGAGGATGAAGAATAGGTGCGAGATATGCGGCTCTCCAGCTAGCCACGTATGCCCGATCTGCGGGAGAAGTGTGTGCGATCGTCACTGGGTGGGAGATAAGTGCGTAATATGTGCTGAGACCCTATGCGCTATATGTAGGACTAGGCTATCGATCGCCACGTGCGCTATCTGCGGGAGACTTGTCTGTGAAGAGTGCTCTATACAAGTAACACCAGTTGTTAGAGTATGTAAAGAGTGCTTAGAAAAGTATAGGATTAGTGAATGGCCCCCTAGGGGCCTTGTGCAAACAGAGCTCTATAAGCTATCGAGCTCTATTAGAGAGTTCCTCCAAAAATGGGGCCTATCTATCAAGCTCTAGGTATTTGTCAAGGGATTGAGAGCCGTGATTACTCGTAGGCTTGATTCTTATAGGGATTAAGTGTGAGCCGTCACAGCTCGGAGCTGTATGTAGTTGGGCAAAACCCTCGCGGCAAGTTGCGTACTCCATTCCAAGCCTTGTAGCCTCCTCCCTAACTAGGAGCAAAATACGCTTCCTAACCTCTACGGGTAGGTATCTATACCCGTAGAGCCGCTCCCCTTTTATCTTATAAAGCTCTCTATATTTTTTCTCAAGCTCGGGGAACGCTTCTATAATTCTCCTAAAGTTGTCTGGTTTCGCCTTATAGGTTGATGTCACAACGAATCTTGCACCAGCACTATAAGCTGCTTCAAGCACCTCTTTCACGCTTTCCCTGGAATCGTTGATTAGTGGCAGGATGGGATCCAATCTTATGCCTATTGGGACACCATATGTGTTTAACTTCTCTAGTGCTCTGATTCTTTGACGCGGTGTTGGTGCGCCTGGCTCCAGCTTGCTCGCAAGCCAGGTATCCATTGTAGTGATTGTCATTGTTACTGCAGCGTTTCCCCCAGCGAGTAGCTCAGCATCTCTCTCCACTAGTGCGCCCTTAGTTATTATAAGTACCTTAAATCCTCTCGGTAATAGTTGCTCAAGGGTCCATCTTGTTAAGCCATATTCTTTTTCCTCCGGTGGGTAAGGGTCACTACTGGTAGAGATATCTATGTGGAACGCTGGGTTAATTACATGGGCTATGTCGTAGAGCAGTCTCTCCTTGTACCTCTTCTTAGGAGTACTTGGTCTCCTCCCTATATAGGAGGTAGCATAACAATAGAGGCAGAAGTGACTACACCCTGTATACGGGTTAAGAGAATACTTCGGCGGGCAGGTGCAGAGAGGGTTACCCCATGGGTCAAAAGCGTTAACAACTTTGCCGCTTCGTAGTACAGTTACCCTTCTGCTACCTGTTGCCATGCTGCTGGCCTTCTTCATCCCCATCACTAGCTATAGCCCCCGGGTGCAAGCCTAGTGCCTAAAACCAGGCTTGGGGGCGCTAATTAAAGCTCTATGTTAGCATGCTTTGCTCTCAAATCCTTTTCGCTCTTACCCAGTCTATGCATTAGCTCCACAGTGACCCCATCGAGAAACACCATGGCTGTATCTTCGAAAAGCGTGCCTAGGGGTGCTAGGGGCTCATGTATTCCAAGGATTTGTCGAGCGAAATAGTCTATGTCGGGCGCTAGTTTCGTTCTTCCAGGAATCTCGACAACAACGTCGGCTAGCCTGGCTAAGGGGCTATCAATGTAGCTGGTAACAGCTATTATCTTTGCTCGTACCTTTTTAGCAGCCTCGGCAGCCGTGACTATGAGCTGTGTGCGCCCAGATCCCGATATGGCTATTACTACGTCGTTTTCCCCTATGCTGGGAGTGATGGTTTCTCCTAGAACGTATACGTTGAAACCTAGGTGCATAAGCCTCATTGCGAAAGCTTTTCCGACGAGCCCGCTTCTTCCCGCACCCATTACGAGGACTTTTCTCCCACTATTATAGGCCTCTATGAGGGAATTTATCATTGCTTCTACTTCGTCCTCGCGTAGCCTCTCAATAACCTTGTCGATGAATACTACTATCTCCTTCATGGTCTTCTTCACGTATTCCATTAAGCGGCCACCACGCTCCCGCAAGCTACATCGTGTGCAAGAGTATTAATTGTTTTAATGACCGTGTTATAGAGGCGTCCATGAGTCTCTGCGTCAAGTTTTTATCCAGAGAAGGTAATCAGACACGCAATGGCTTCGTTGCCCTGACTCGGCCTAAGAGGCCCCGGACAACAATTAGGAGAACGGGTGGTTAGTTATTGCTTCATCACCGAGCAACAAGAAAGAATTCATTAACGAGTACGCAAAGTACCTCTACGATATAGCGCAGAAGTGGCAGAAAGCTTGGAGAAACGCTAAAATATTTGAAGCGGATGTAGATATCTCCCGCCCCAAGTTCTTCTTAACAGCAGCGTTTCCGTATCCCAACAGCCCGCTGCATCTCGGGCACGGCAGGACATATACTATAACAGATGCCTATGCTCGCTATCTGAGAATGAAGGGGTACAACGTATTATTCCCAATGGGGTTTCACTATACAGGTACCCCTATATTGACTATGGCTGAGCAAATAGCGGCTGGCGACAAAGAACTAATAGACCTAATGATCAATATATACGGTGTGCCGCCAGAGGATATAGAGAAGCTTAAGGACCCCCTATCGCTGGCCAGATACTTCCACAACGACGCCAAGAACGCTATGATAGAGATGGGGTATAGTATTGATTGGCGCAGAGAGTTCACGACAATCGACAAGGAGTTCAAGCAGTTCATAGTATGGCAGTTCACCAAGCTCAAGGAAAAAGGCCTACTCACTAAGGGCACGCACCCCGTGGGATGGTGTCCGAAGCACAACATGCCAGTAGGTATGCACGACACTAAGGGCGATGTGGAGCCAGAGATAGGCGAGTTCACACTAATACTATTCCGCTTAGAAGACGAGGATCTGTACCTACCTGCAGCCACGCTGAGACCGGAGACAGTCTTCGGCGTGACTAACATATGGATTAAGCCGGGCGCAACCTATGTAGTAGTGAGGATAGGTGATAGGAAATACGTAGTTAGCGAGCGTGCAGCGTTCAAGCTAGGATTCCAAAAAGATGACGTCAAGGAGTGTAAGAGGATAAAAGGAGACGAGCTTATCGGCAAGTTTGTAATCAACCCAGCAACGGGGGAGAAGGTACCAATACTACCAGCGGAGTTTGTCGACCCTGATACAGCTACTGGAGTTGTCATGAGTGTACCAGCGCACGCTCCCTACGACTACATAGCTCTAAGAGAGCTTATTACTAATAACAGAGAGCTACTAGAGAAGATAGGCATAGACCCTGACTCGTTATCACCAATTCCGCTAATAAAAGTGCCTGGCTACGGCGATATCCCGGCAAGAGACATCGTTGAGCGTATGGGTATAAGAAGCCAGTTAGATAAAAAAGCACTTGATGAAGCGACACGGATTCTTTATAGTGACGAGTATAATAAGGGTATTATGAGAGAGGATATAGTTAACAAGGTCTATAGGAACATACCTGATCAATATAGGCGCTTCATAGTAGCTACCGTGAAGGCTTGGATAACTGGCCGCCCCGTAAGAGAGGCTAGAGACGCTACAACAAAGTGGCTGTACTCCCTAGGGTACGCTGACAAGATGTACGAGATACTCAACAAGCCCGTATACTGTCGCTGTGGAACAGAGATAGTGGTAAAGGTTCTGAAGGAACAGTGGTTTATAAACTATGGGGATAAGAAATGGAAAGAAAAAGTGCTTGAATTGCTACAAGAAATGCGCCTAGTGCCAGACACAATAAGGGAGGAGTTCATTAAAGTAGTTGACTGGCTTCACGAGCGAGCAGCGGCCCGTACACGAGGCCTAGGAACAGAGCTACCATGGGCGAAAGGCTGGATAATAGAGAGCCTGAGCGACTCAACAATATATATGGCGTTCTATACGATAATACATAAGATAAGAGCCTACGGTATTAGGCCCGAGCAGCTCACAATAAGCTTCTGGGACTACGTGCTCCTAGGGAAAGGAGACCCCGGCAAAGTATCGAGGGAAACAGGCATCCCAGTGAGTGTTCTAGAAGAGCTGCATAGGGACTTCGATTACTGGTACCCCCTAGACTCTCGGCATAGTGGGCGCGACCTAGTACCAAACCATCTCACGTTCTTCCTATTTAACCACACAGCGATATTCCCTAAGGAGAAATGGCCTCGCCAAATAGTGGTTAACGGATTCGTGCTATTAGAAGGAAAGAAGATGAGCAAGAGTCTGAGAAACATTGTGCCCCTGCGACGAGCGCTACGATTTTATGGAGTAGATACTGTCAGAGCAACACTACTTGCCGCCGCCGAGATCCTACAAGATGCCAACTTCACCGAGGACTTGGCCAAGAGCATTATGTCTCAGCTAAGGAAAATAGAGGATTACGTGAGCAAAGCATTGGAGACTGATGATAACGAGAAACTAATAGATGCTTGGCTGCGTAGTAGGCTCCAGCGCCATATAGCCTATGTGAGCAAGGCGTTCGATGAGCTGAGAGTACGCGCTGCGACCGTCAGAGTAATATACGAGATGGAAAACGATGCCGAGAAGTACCTAGATATACGTAAGAGCCCTGGCCCAGCTCTAAGAGAGTACGTTAGCGCCTGGGTAAAGATGCTGGCACCGATAGCTCCGCACATAGCTGAGGAGATGTGGCACCGGCTCGGTAATGATAGTTTCGTATCAGTAGAGCATTGGCCTATAGTGGATAGCTCGAAAATCGATGAAAAAGTTGAGCTAAGTGTAGCCTATGTAGATAGGGTTATCGAGGATATAAAATCAATACTACGCGTGTATAGAGGAAAACCCGCTAAGGCCTTGATAATTACCTCGAGCAAGAGCGAGTGGAGTAAAGCATCCCTAGTAGCTTCAATGGTTCTTGAGAAAAGACAGCTTCGTGACATAATAAGAGCGCTTATAGATAGTGGTGTGAGTGGCTCTATGGCCGCGAAGCTTGCAAAGAGACTAAGTGATTATCTGCGAAGCCTCGACGAGGAGACAGTAAGCAAGATGGCTCGAGTAAAGGAGTTTGACGAAAAACAAGTACTAATGGAGTTCAGAGACTATATAGCTAAGAAAACGGGTCTAGAAGTGACAATAGTTACGGTAGACGAGGCCCCAGAGAACACTCCTAGGCATAAGCTTGAATCAGTTATACCGGGGCGTCCAGCAATAATTATTGAGTGAGACTAATCATACACGAGAAGAATCTTTCTATTCTTGTCGAGTCCTATACAGCCCTTTTCTACCAGATCACCGATTATTTTCCTCGCACTGGTTTTTGATACGCCCAGCTCGATTGAGATAATCTCTACCGCTTCCCTAAGCCCAAGATCTCTGTCAAAGTGTTTACGAAGAACTCTAAACGCTTCATCGTCTAGGCAAGGATTCCTAGCCGCTACTATGTCATATTCTTTATTAACAGTAACATGCTCTCTATGCTTATTATCACCAATAGTTATCTCCACGAGGTAAACATTAGGTAATATGCTTCTTACATCGACTTTAACCAGTCCACAACCCCTATAATTCCTCATAACGGTTCCTGCAACAAGCATAAGTCTATCCGTGCATTGTTTCGTGCACCAAAGAGTAGCGTAGTGACTAGACCCTAAGGAGCACGTATCACAGAGCTCAATAGCTTTGTCTAAAAAGATGCGCTTAGCAATCCTCGCCAAGGGGGGTGTGACGCAAACTACTAGATCGTCATAGATTTGTCCAGCGTGTTTAGCCAGCGCTAGTGCAAGACGCTGAGGCGAAGAGGGAACATACAACCTGTACCCCTGCTCAATTAGTGATAATATGAGGGGTCTCAAGGAAAGCATCCCCAGTGTCCTGAGGATAATGGATCAGCGTAGCTCAGCTTCTTCACAACTCCGAGTTCGTTCCCTCATCACTTCCGAAAAGATCTTATCATGGCCAGGGGGTTCATAAACCCGTTGGGTTCACGAACATGGCTATGTTGTCTATTTTCCTGCCCGATACTTAATAAAAGCATTAAAAACTATTGCTGTTACGTTGCGCACTAACCAAGTATGCTCAATACTTTATTTAGCCGCATACCTATTAGGAGTAAGTGGCCCCGTGACAGCTCCGTATGGAGCGGTGTGATCGGGGCTGGGACGTATTCACCGCATCCCCCCTTATTCTATCCAGGCATAGCACGTAGTGCTAAAGAGATAATTATCTTCACGGAATCCTATCCGGGGACTCTAGCGTGCTAACCGTGATGGCCACCTCGGATATACATAGCCCTAGGTTTCTGCTCCACTATATCAGTGCTCTTAGTAAGCACAAGCAAGACTGTGGCAGAGTTGAGCTAGTTCTCTGGGCTGGAGATATGGTTGAGAAGGGGAATGTTAATGCGCTTAGAAGCGTGGTAGAGGCGACTAAGAGGTTCTGCAATAATGCAAAAATACTCGCTGTATTCGGCAACGAGGAATACGTTGATAGAGAGGCTGAGTTCATAAAGAGATACCCTGAGATCATCTGGCTAAGCGATAATTACTATGTATTCGTATCAGCTAGTGGAGAGGAAGTAGCAATCTATGGTACCAGGGGCTCGCTTGATAGGCCTACTAAGTGGCAGCGACGACATATACCTGGAATAGAGAAGATCTATAGGGAAAGAGCAGAGAGGCTAAAGGAAGTCGTATCTCAGCTGAAAAAGAAGTACAGCAAGGTCATAGTTGTAATGCATTATGCTCCAACCTATTTGACACTGGAGGGCGAGGATAAGAGGATATGGCCGGAGGTCGGTAGTTTGATGATGGAGTCTGCTATAAGAAAAGCTCAGCCCCTCTTGGTCATTCATGGGCATGCCCATAATTCTAAGAGGCTCGAAGCCCGTATCAACGGAACAAGGGTGATCAATGTAGCTTTCCCTGCAAGAAAAGATATAGTCATATTAACCATTTAAGCTAAGAGCCGATGATACGTGGCCGCCTTTGCTGATAGCTATGATGAGTCTTTTACGGTGTTGAGGCTCAGTCAGCCGCCACGCCTTCATCGATTCCTCGTGCATGTCGGGATGATCATCACAGCCCAGGAGATACGGGGGTATGCCTAAGACTAATAAAGTCTCCATAGAGACTAGGCGGTACACCGGGTATAATCCCGTGACTAGACTCGTTGACATCCATAGCCATGTTTACGAGTTTGAGGAAAAAGAGCTTAGGTCGATCCTGGATAAGCTAAAAGATATAGTCATAGTAGGTGTTAGCGACGACCTAGAGAGCGCGGAGAGGCTCATATCGCTAGCTAGTAGGTTTGATCAAATAGTGCCCTGTCTGGGCCTTCACCCGTGGAGCGTAAAGAATAGAGAAGAGAGTATAAGCGAGGCTTACAGGATAATAGAGCTAGCCATTAATAATAACATAAAATGCTTCGGGGAAATAGGTCTTGATACCAAATTTGTTCCAGAAACAATAGAGGCCCAGCGACAAGTATTCAGAATATTCCTAGAGGCTGCTCGCGATAATAATATGTTTGTTAACCTTCACACAGCAGGGACATGGGAGGAGGTATTCAACCTCTTAGTCAAATACGATGTTGCAGCCGCGAACCTTCATTGGTATACGGGCCCGCTATCTCTTCTCAAAGACATAGAGGCCCAGGGGTTCACAATATCAATAAACCCTGCGATTAAGATACAGCGTAAGCATCAGGAAGTGGTTAGAAAAGCTCCTCTCGAAATAATGCTTACTGAATCGGATTCGCCTTATGAGTATAGGGGGATGAGGTTAACGCCTCTTATGATAACTGATGTACTTGAGAAAATAGCTATGATTAAAGAGGTGGATGTGGAATACGTAAAACAAGTGGTTTGGGACAATTTTAGGAAAAAATACCTATACTACTTTAAGGACTGGATAGGATAAGGTGTCTCTTTACTCTTCTTTACTTTTTCCGTAAAGAATTTCGTCAGGTACTATACCCTTATAGGCTTCATAGTATATTGGCGTGCTCTTAAGCAACTTTATGTTCCTAACATATTTGACATCGGGTCCTACTCCTTTTCCTCCAAACTTCTTCTTGTACTCCTCTAGCGGTATTCCGTACTTCTTAATAATGTAGTCCCTATATAAGTCGTTTAGCACATTATATGCGCAGAACGGCACAATTCTCCCATCAGGCATTAGGTAGTGGATGTTGCACCTCATTACCCTCTCAACATCATAGTTATACTGGTCCATGAAGTGCATGTTTCCGAGGAATAGTAGTCTATAGTGTAGCTCTCCTAATGCCTCATAGTTGCGTTTAATGAATACGTTTACCAATAGCTTAGTTATGTTTAGATCCTTCGGTATTTTCTCCTTTATAGTGAATTTCGGTAGATCTTTAACTATTGAGGCCAGTCTTAGTGTTTTTCTGAATCTTGCCCCGAAGCTCTCAGAGTCTTTTCTCAGCTCCTGCGTCTTTTGATCCATGTACTCGATAAAGCCCTCAACGTCAAAGAACTCTGTTATAGGTATAAACTTCTTAGGCAACCCCTCTGAACCGCGTTCAACAAATACATATGTCGCGGACCCACAGGCAGGGTGATTGCCCATGCAGACTTTGAGCTCGCCACTCACCGCCTCGAGGAAGTAGGCGAATTTTGCAGCAACTGGTATAGGGAACCACGCGTCCATAGGTATTTGCCCATCCGTTTGTTCCTCAATCCACCTAAGTACATCAGGTATTGTTACCCTATACTTTCTTCTCTCGTCTCGTTTCATTCTACCAGTAAGGCTTACGGGCTGGAAGTTCACGCCCCTCACGACATCTATGTGCTTAGCAGCGAATCTAACAATATCGCCCAGCTCTTGGTCATTTATAGTCTTTATAACCGTGGGCACTAGTACTACGCTAGTCATTCCAGCTTTACGAAATACTTCAAGAGTATAAGGCACCTCCCAATGATTCTTAGGATTAGCTCTCGGCGTTACACCGTCAAAGCTCATGTAGACCGTGTTAACACCAGCCCTCCTTAGCACCCTAGCGTACTCTATCGCGGCTTCAGGGCCTTTCTCGAACCATAGTCTAGCAAAAGTTATTCCGTGAGTGTTTAGCTGTATGTGCGTTACCCCCTCCTCTTTCAGCATCTTTATTATTTCTGGCAGATCTTCTCTTAGTGTGGGCTCACCACCAGTTATCTGAACAGCCATTGACACGCCTTGTTTCTTGTATTGTCGGATCATTTTTCTAATCTCTTCTATGCTCGGCTCATACACGTAACCCATTTTCTCAGCGTAGAAGAAACAATACCAGCATGAGAGATCACAGCGATTAGTGACTACGAGGTTCGCGAGTGCTGTGTGGTTCTTGTGCATAGGGCATAATCCGCAGTTGAAGGGGCATGGAGCTTTTAGTTTAACGTATGGTGTTACCCCGACCCCTTCCTCTTCGTATTTGAAGAAGCGGTAATAGGTTCTAGCGTCGCCGAAGTATAGTTCCTCTATTTCCCCGTGCTCTGGGCAAGTCTTTCTTATATATATTTTACCATCTCTCTCAAATATTATTGCTGGTAGTAGCCTTAGGCAATACGGGCAAATACTCGTAGTATAGGCTACGAATTTCTCTCCATCCCTAAGCTTTGGAATAGGTCCTCCAATCCTTATCTCGCGACCAGCAATCCTAATGGTCTTAGTCTTAGGATCATAGACCCCAGGTGCTTCAAGTACTGATTCGCTGCTATCATTTGAGGTTATTATTTTACCACGTGTTCCCGACATCACCGAATCCCTCTACCTATCTAACCCTAAAAGAATAGGTGTTTTTCACGCACATTTAAATGGTACAGTTCATTGACACCAGCTCTATTCTTTAACACTATTAGGAAACCTTACAAGTATGACCTTTTGTGCTGAGCAACCCTTTTGTTGAACTCCCCAAGACCTTCTCTAAGTCGTGATCGCTCCTAAATGGGCGTAAAAGAGCGATTCTCTGAGCCGTGCTTTCGCCCACGATTCTCGATATGATTGTTAGCGATGTAGTATTTGGGTTAAGAGGTACTGGTACGCCTCTCACACTCCTAGCTGAGTGTGAATAGACATACACGTTTACGATCTTAGGAGGATGCATCCGGCAAGGAATCTCAACTACAACCGGGTAGCTCCCAGCCTGCCTAGCAAAAGTAATACCTAGCTTTTCGTCATAATGCTCTATATAGACGTATTTTAGGATGGAACCCCTTGGCACTATTTGTTGGAGGAAAATCTTAGAGTACTCTAGCACCGTTTTTTCAAACTTCTTTACCAGTTTCCTATGCTTATCAAGAATGCTTGTACCATATCTATACATTTGTGTTCCTGGGAGCACTAATACCTTCCTAACATTTATTCTCCTAACGGGAATCCTCCTCCTATATATCTCTTTTATGAAGTCCTCGTTGAGCTTATACGTGGTAGGAGTCTCGCCTACTAGGCCGAGTACAAAGTTTATCCCGGGTAATAGCTCTGGTAAACCGTTATAGCCTCGGCGGGAGCCAAGCCTGCTTATAATCTCTATAGCTTTTAGCGACTCTTCCGGAAACGTTTTCAGATTATTTAGTTTAACAACCCGTGGATCAGCGGTCTCAATACCTAGTGCCGCCACATCGCCAGGTGTATGGTACTTAATTATCACTTTAAGCGCCCGTATGCTTTCCTTCTCGTATCGTACGATAGTACCAGCATTAACATTATCTATATGGAGTGTTAAAAGCCCTGGCGCGGCTAGCCTTATCCCGTAAAATAGTTGCTCAAGCTTAAGGGGATCTGGTCGCGGCCACTCTTTCTGATCTAGCTCCTTGCTACCGTATACAAGTATGTCAGCCTGCCTGCCTATCCTGAAATGACGGACGCCGCTCTTATACAGTGCCTCGACCTCTCGGACGATGTCTTGGACTCGTCTCTGCCTAGGACGCCCATAAAGCTTTGTTACACAGAAGCTACACCCTCCGCTAATCCATCTAGGGCATCCTCTGTATGTTTCTATCTCTGCTACGAGGTTATAGCCGTGATTTGGGTGTTGCTCGACTATTTTTGCACCTATTATAGAGAATTTTGATACAGTGCTTAAGTCGTCCTCTTCTATTATAGCCCAGGGGTTTGCTTTTTCGGGCCCGTACCTCGCTAGCTCGTATATATATGCTTCCGGTTCCCCTGTCACTATTACGTCGAAGTTTTGTCTCACGAGCTTTGGTAGAGCGGCTACGGTTCCACCTATGTTGCCTATTCCCCACCTAGCAGCAGCTCCCGCTAATACTTTGAACGGTTTATTGATAAGTCTGAACCATGATTGGAGCTCGTTAAGCGTTATAGGCTTTCCACCTATGTATCGTCCGGGTACAACGGCCCCCGCTATAACTACTAATAAGTCATATGTATTGGCCCTTTCTATGAATTTTTGAACATCTTTGCGAGCCTCGTCAACTGTCATGTAGTGAATAATTATGGTTTTATCAATACTCCATAACGCTCCCGCAATGTACCTAGGGTATACATCTATGTAGGGTGGAACGCCGAAACCAGCTGGCTCATCAGTATACCCATCAAGTATCAGTACTCTCTGTACACGGGGCATTACGGTCCTCACCTACTGATAGGTTCATAAACTATGCCAAGCCTCTCAGCATACGCCATAACGTCTTCAACTTCTTCTCTATAAACTGGTCTGGCGAGTTCACGCCATAACCTAGGATACCGTGCTACAAGGTTTTCTGGGCGATATTGATCCATTATATTCACTAGTATCCTCTCCCGTGGAAGGTTCTCCGCCACCCATCTCATTATGGGTTTGCTACAACAATCGACATGGCCTGGTAGGACTAGGTGCCGAATAATCATATCCCCCTCTCTAGCAGCTATACGATGATTCCTCGATACAACCTCAAAATAGTTCCTTACCCCTGACAACCTAAATGCGCACTTATTATTCCCGTATTTGAAATCAGTGAGCCACAGGTCTATCACGTCTGTGAGCACGTTTGTCACGCGCTCTGTCATGTACATGTTGCTGTTCCATATCTGTGGAACATTTATATCAAGGTATTTGAAGGACTCAATAATTGTATGAAGGCTCGGGGTAGGTTCTCCGCCTACATGGTTTATATTCCGTGCGCCAAATACTCGTAACTCGTACTGTATTCTGGCAAGCTTTCTAGGATTAACCACGTCGCCGCTCCTGGGATATTTTTGGCTTATATCATAATTCTGGCAATATACACAGGTAAAATTACAACCGCCGTAGAAAATAGTGCCGCTAGGCACTAGTGGCGCCTCCTCGCCCAAGTGGTGGAACCAGCTATGGACATAGGTTTTCTCATCAAGCCTGCAAGCTCCTATACGCTTACTCCTATCAATAAGGCAGAGCCTTTCACATAGTCTACAGGGTTTAAACATTCTATGAATAATCTCTATATCTAAGTCAAGCAACGAGGTGATAGAACCAAGGCCTTTTTTATCACGATTATAGTCCTCTAAAAGGTATTCTTCATTAAGGGCTTTATTCACTAGTTCTCTATGCTCTCTAACAGCTTTTTCCCTAATGCTCCACAGACTCTCCTCATCTAGCTCCTTTAGCTTATTCTCCCCTATCTCAATAATCTTAGCTAGTAAGAATCTCGCTGGAACACGGTCAGTCATAACCAGGTAGTACCACCTTAGACGTTTACGAACCTCCTCGTTCTCCCATACATAGATAGCGTCTGGTCTCAACCTCTTCCACAGCCGCTCCGGCACGAACCTCTCAAACCATATCATGGACATCCCTTACCAAGGGATAAAATAATAGAGTTAGATGCTCTCTCCATATTCGTTATGGTTTTTCATAAACGTTTTGAACCTAGTCTTGATGGAGCTGGCTATCCTTCTCTGTTCTCTCTTTAACTATTCTATAAGCTTTCCAGAACGGGAGTCTTGTATAGTACTCGGCAAGCTCTAGGAGCTTTCGAAGCTCCTCCTCGGTGGCGTAGTCAATGGGCTCCCCCTTATAGCCTGCCCCCTCCCATCTGCTATGAAGCTCGGTTATGATCTCCTCCACGTAGGGGTCGCTATAGAATGCGGCCTTGTTTATCTGGGGAGCGGTTTCCACAAGGGCTAGTATTCTCTCACGTATATTCATTGTTGTCACCGCTCTGGTTCTCCTACTTGGTTTGCTGAGAGCGCTTAGCCGGGTATATTGCTTCCTTTGGCGCCTTCTCGAAGGGTTCTAGGTACTTTCTTAGCACCTTGGGTACTATGACTGTGCCGTCTGGTTCCTGGAAGTTCTCGAGTATTGCAGTAATGGTTCTTGTTGACGCTATTGCGGTTGAGTTGAGTGTGTGAACGTATTCTCTCTCCATGCCTTTTCTCCTCACGAGTCTTATATTAAGGCGGTAGCTTTGCCAGTCAGTGGTGTTGCTTGCGCTGACCATTTCCCTGTATCTGCCCTGAGCAGGCATCCATACCTCGAGATCGTATTTCTTCGCGGCGGGGGCGCCCAGTTCTCCGGAGACAACGTTAACTACTCTATAGGGGAGGCCTAGTCCTTGGAAGAGCTCTTCCGCGTTACGTATGATTTCTTCGTGTATTTGCCAGCTCTCTTCCGGTTTTGCGAAGACGTATTGCTCAACCTTATGGAATTGGTGGACACGGAATATGCCTTTTAGATCACGGTTACCAGCGCCTGCTTCGCGCCTAAAGCACGGGCTTATGCCTACAAGTTTTATGGGCAGCTCGTCCTCCATTATCTCCTCGTTATAATATAGCGCTGCTAGGGAGTGCTCAGCTGTAGCTATTAGGTATAAGTCCTCGTTCTCGATCTTGTATATAGCGTCCTTAAACGTCTCGAGATCAACGACCCCCATCATTATTTTGTGGCGAAGCATGTAGGGTGGTTGTACGAGCTTATACCCTTTTGCAGTAAGCCTATCTATAGCGTACAATAATAGGGCGAAATCAAGCCAAACGAGGTCGTCGAATAAGTAGTAGAACCTGGAGCCAGCCACCTCTGCAGCTTTCTGGGTATTCCCGAGACCAAGCACATATTCTAGCATATCCGCGTGCCCAACGGGCCTCCACGTTATAACCTCATGGTCTACGCTAAACCCCCACTTCTCTGTCTGCTCTCTGAACCTATCAAGATGCTCTACGTAGACCCGTGGTTTCCCCCAAAAGCGTATAGGGACGTTCTCCTCATCGGAGAAGCCCACGGGCACGCTCTCGTGAACAATATTGGGTAGTGATAAGAGTGCCTTCCTCCTTCTCTCCTCGACCTCGTGTAAGCGCTTCTCCAGCTCCTCCCTTATCATGAGCAGCTTCTTAGCCTCTTCTATTAGCTTCTTCCTCTCCTCCTCGCTCTTAGCTTTGGCTATACTACGAGTAATCACGTTATGTCTATGCCTTATCTCGTCTACTTCCCTCTTTAGCCTCCTCCATTCCTCGTCAAGCCTCCTCGCCTCATCGACGAGTTTCTCATCCAAGCCTCTTTTGCGGAGACTCTCTCTGAGAATCTCCGGGTTTTCACGTAAGTATTTTAGGATGCTCCACGTCAAGACGTAATCCTCCCTCACAATACCTTGTGCTTCCTAATGCTCTCCGGGTTAAAAGATAGTGACACTCCTATAAGAGGCGATAACGTTTACACAAACCTTAATACCTCTAGGAGGCCCTATTCACTCTACTGAGTGATGTAAATGACGCTGAAAACCTGTGAAGAACTATGTTCCGAGAAATGCAGTTCTTATGAAAGTACGGGTTTTGAGCAATATAATACATGTGTAGAAGAATGCATATACCATTGCGCAACCATTAAGGATCTAAAAATACGAGATAATCGTTTAGCCCAGCAAGCTTAAAGATCTTAGCATTAGTAGCCGCGTTATTGGCTGCTTTGCTGCCCGTAGATTTCGTCGTATCGTTGTATCCATTCCTCGACAACGTCATAGCCAAAGAGCTCTTTCAATTGTTTTCTCCCCTCTGGTGTCACCCTGCGCGGATCCCAGGGGGTCTCCAGGTCCAGCTCAACCTCAACATCCTCAATCTCTGGGACGTTTTGGCGTATAGCTTCCTCAGCCATGAATGCTATTTGGCCAGCAATAGGGCATCCGGGGGCGGTTAGTCCTAAGCGTATCTTCACCTTTCTATCCTCGATCTTTATATCGTAGACTAGTCCTAGATCATAGATGTTCACGGGGATCTCTGGGTCGTATACATTCTTCAGAGCCTCTATGACCTTCTTCTTGATCTCCTCTACATTAATGACCTCCTTAGTTTTTTGCGCACTCATATTGCATTCCTCCTTTAACTAGTGTAAAAGGGTTTATGGTTTATATAGTCTACTCTAGATGCGGGCCATTCTTCTCGTAACCAAGTACGCTATAAACGGTGACAAAATAACTAACATTGTTGTGAAATAAACTGCGTATTCGTTCCCCGCTCTAATCGACACATATAATAAAATGAACAGGGTAATAACTAGAGGTATCAAAACCATATTGTATATTTTTAAAAGCCTTGATATAGTGGTCATTCTATCTCCCGGAGAAGCGCTTCTAGTTCATCAAGTACTAACTTGGCCTTCTTCTCTGCATCCTCGCATCTCTTAGCTGACGCAAGCACCTTAACCTCTATAACTGGTTTCTCTAATTCATGTCCCTTTGGATGACTCTTAACATAGCAATCTGGGCATTTCTTTGCAGCTTTTCTAAGTATTGGGGCGAGGCTTGACTCCGGTATCCCCTTTATCTCCTTGCCTAGTTCCCTAATACAGATCTCTGGAAAGATTGCTCTTATCTTCTCCAGCGCTAGAGGGAGCATAGCCTCCATTTCCCGGGGCACACCTGGTAACGAGATTATGTAGGTTCCATCGCTAAAGAGTAGTGATCCTGGCGCGGCGCCCACGGGGTTTGGTATGGGTGTTGCGCCTGCGGGGAGATAGGCCATTTTTATACGCTCTTTTGTTAGTGGTAGGTTTTTACGCGAGTAGAACTCGTTAACCATTCTTAGGGCGTCGTTGTTGAGTACTAGTGGGTTATTTGTAGCAGCAGCTACCGCTTCAAGGGTTTTATCATCATCTGTTGGGCCTAGCCCACCAGTTGTCACTATGATATCTGATCTTTGTATTCCTCTTCTTAGCTCATAAACTATATCGTCTATCGAGTCGCCTACCACGATGATCCTATCCACTATGGCTCCTCTGAGAGTTAGTTCCCTGGCTATGTGGGCAGCATTAGTATTCACTATCCTCCCTATAAGCAGCTCGTACCCTATCGTAATAATCCAAGCCCTCGGCCTGTACATCTCAACGATACCTAGAAAAACTAGTCTTAGGAACTCCTATTCAAAACGCGCGCCGCCCCCCAGACAGCCCCGTGGCCCGGGGCATGGATGAAGGTAAGGGGACTTGCCTCCCGCACTTGATTCTAGAAAGAGAGTCTCCGGCCTGTCCTCTAGTGGCTAGGCTGAGCCAAGTAGTGGGGGAGAAAATTAACCAGGGTTTAGAAAAGCAAGTAGAGCTTATTATCCTTGATAGTATTTACGTCGAAGCAGTATTTTACTTCGAGGAACTCCTTCCTATACTCCGCGACTTCTCTTGCAATCTTCCTCGCATCCTCTTTGTCTATTAGCACTCTTTTCATGAACCTTGCTATGTCCTTCATATTATCCTCTCTCATACCGTACCTGGTCATCTCTTGGACGCCTAGCCTTAACCCGCTCGGATCCTTTATTGCGTCTGGCGGGTCGTAGGGCAATAGGTTCTTATTTACAATGATATTTGCCTCTTCGAGCATTTTTGCTGCTTTTGCTCCTCCTCCCTGGGGTCTTACATCTAGGACTACCTGGTGGCTCCTAGTATACCCGAGGTGCTCGCCAAGGACCTTGAAGCCCTCTGCCGCTAGTGCCTCTGCTAACGCCTTAGCGTTTCTTACTACCTGGTCAGCGTACGCCTCACCGAAGTATTTCATCTCAATAGCGGTCACGGCTAATGCTGGTAGCCTGTGAAGATGGTGATTGCTCACGAAGTAGGGGAAAATAGCCTTGCCTATTGATTTGTAGAGCTTCTCGTCACGCGTAGCCACTATCCCCCCTTGTGGGCCGGGGAACGTCTTATGTGTTGAAGCCGTCATTACGTCTGCTCCATAGTCTAGTGGGTTTCTCCACCTCTTACCCACTATTAAGCCGAGCACATGCGCAGCATCATACACGAGCTTCCCGCCAACACTGTGAATGGCTTCAGCTATCTCTCGTACGGGGTGCGGGAATAGGTAGACACTACCGCCAAGCACGGCAAACGAGGGCTTAATCTGCTCTATTAACTTAACGGCCTTATCCACGTCAACGTTCAGGTTCTCGGGATCATAGGGCATCTCTATATGCTCTATGCACAGGGCCCCTAGTGTGCCGAACTTTGTATGACTTACATGGGCGCCGGCTTGGACGGGGGCTATTACTGCCTTGGATCCGCAGCCCCCTAGTACCCTGAAAACGGATGCATTAGCTGTTGTACCACTAATAGGCCTTGGATCAACAAGCGCGTTATTCAGCAACTCTCCCAGTATTTTTGCTGCTCTCACCTCTACTTCATCAACGTACCTTGTTCCCTGATAATATCTTTTGAACGGTTTGCCCTCAGCATATCTATGCATCATATCGGTTACGTAAGCTGATAAAGCTAGAGGGCTCATAGCATTCTCGCTTGCTATGAGATTGATTGTCTCCTTCTTTCTCCAAGTATTGTGGCGAAGAGTGTACTCGAGAACCTCTCGGAGCTCGCTAGGTACCATCTCAAATATTCTTACCCAGAACTCATCAGGCAATCACTGCACCGCTAGAGGTACAAGTATTTCTTTGTCTAGTAAACTTAGCGCTACATATTACTAGCTGAGGCTTGCCCCGAAGAAATAATCGATGATGCCTCCTGAGGACCGATACTGGCTCTATGTATTCTTCGCTTCTCCCCGATCTCTTTAATGGCGATTTCATAAGCCTGCTCAACTATGTCATAGGTAACTGGCACGCCGATCTCGTCCTCGTGCTTACGTAGCAGCCAGTACGCCTCTATAATACTATTCCAGCTATCCTTGTATTTCACTAGTATACTCGCAGCTCTCCTCGGAGCCTCAAGGAACCGAGGATCTCTATAATCCTTGTTACTTCTTTTACGCGTACGCACTATCTTTACCCAGTAATACTATATGAGTTGTACTACCCTATTTTGGTGTTACACATCTTTAACGGTACTACTGGAACCGAATAATAGGAGTTTAACAAAGGATAACCTAGGGCTTGTTTGTATTCTCGTTTCAATTATCTGTGGGCTTACTTGGGTTTAGTGGCTTAAACGCCCTCTTGGGGAGAGTAGTTACGCCGGGGTCTCAGAGTGTCTGCCGCAATAGAGCCAATGAATGTATCCACTCATAGTGTCGGTGTGGACGCGGAAGTAGGGATTAGTATACCCGTAGACCTGGAAATAATTGTATATGGCGGCCTAGACCCCGTTACACAAGACTTGATAGATAGTGTCAGAGAGGCTGTTGATAGGCTCTACAAAGAGTACGGCATAGAAGCTGTTTTCACTCCGAGGATAGTTTATTGGGACGTCTTCGCGTTCGCCCCGGTCCTTAGCGCAGATATACCCGTACTAGTAATAAACGGTAAGGAAGTTATACGAGGCCGTAGCACCACGAGTGACGAGATCATACAAATCGCTTTATCAATGCTCGGGGTAAGGGAGCGAGAGAAGCCTTTACCTCTATTATCCAAGCGTGATGGAGAGGTGTTTCAGGCAGCACTTACTGCATAGTGTTTGGGTTTTTGCTGTAAATAGGTCTGCTCGGGTAAAGGCCTCTTCACATGCGCCGTGTGCCCGTGTGCCTTTTTCTAATTGTTTCAGTATGCAGGCAGTTGATGCCACTGCCTTGACAACTGCCTCGCTAAGAGGTGAACCGGTATGGATAGCGTATAGCGTTATAGTTGATAACATGTCGCCCGCTCCTATAGATACATTAGAGGTTATTAATGGATAAACGTGGCTGCACTCATCTCTATCGAAGAGAATTACTCCATGCCTGCCCAGTGTTAGTATTAGTGGTACGTTGTTTCTAAGAGAATTTGTGATGATCTCGTCTAATGCTGAAGCATCGTATTCTATGTCATCGATGCTTATCTTAATGATATTATTGGGTGTTCTCAGCAAATTTATTATATATAGGATAATATTTGCATTATTTACTATATTTTTGTCTCTGAGCCTTATCCGGGTAAACCCTTGGAGATCAATCAAGGATAATTTATGAGATAAACTTACTCTAACAATATCATAGCTCTGTAATTCACGGTAGAGCGGTGATATGAGTGCATACTCGCTATAAGATAGTATGGGAAGTTTCTTCGCATCATTCAGAAGAGACATGTTTCGCTGAAAACCTTCCTTAATTACGAAAAGCAGTGTATATCCGTTCATATAGACTGGCTCATCACTCAGCGGGCTGAGATACCTATTAATAGACTTATCCTCTATAGGCATGTATATTTCGTAATGAGCGCCTATCATGTATAGTGCTAAGGAGGCGTAATAACCGGGTCCCCCCTTCCTAACGTTACTATCAATAAAATCTATTGTTGGGGCCGAATAGATATCCAGTCTAAAAAAATTATTCTTCATACTCTTCCTCCTCTTCCTCTACGGGCTTAGCGGGCACAAATACTTGGTGTTTTTCTATTCTTTTCGTGTGAGAGAGTATGTGTCTTATGAGGTCATCCACGCTGAAGAAATATATAGCGTTATCGCCTTCGCCGCATATTGGGCAGGCGAGGAGCTTTGTTTCTTTGTCTCTCCTTACTCTCAGCCTTATCCCATGGCTCTCTATGATTACTTCCTCCCAGTTAGGGGTCCACTGTAGCGCCATTGGGGCTACCCTTTCTCTGCTATTTTGGCCTCAAACTCGGAGAACAGTTGCTCTACCCCGTTTACCCATTGTGGTAGCTTACTAGGGTCCTCGGGGTATTCTAGGTAAGCGTTCTTCGCTTTCTTCATGTACTCAGCGACTATTTTGAGCTTGGCTAGAAGCCCTGGTCTCCTAAGGCCTCTGAGCACTATCTTTGCCTTCTCTATCACGCTTATGTTTATTTCTCCCGACGAGCTAGTGTATAGTACATCTTGTTCCGGTATGAGTTTTTTCTCCATTCCGTACCTTATCTCGTCGTTTGAAAGCCTTTGCAAGAATCTACGAAATATATCAAGCGCGGCTTGTTTCGCCCCAAGCCCTCGCATGTAGTCTATGTTTAGGCTCCATAGACCTTTTTCTGTGAAGTCGTTTTTGTCATGAGCTTGCTCTATGGCTTTTGCCGCGTAGTATGCTGCTCTGAAGCCGTAGCCCATTCCTCCTCCGTGGACTGGGTTAACTGTGTAACCAGCATCGCCTATTACAACTATTCCTGGCCCAACTAGCGTGTTTGACGGTCTACGTGTCGGTAGTGGGGCGCCAGCGGCGGTTACGGTTTTATGGCTTTTTGATAGAAGGGGGTGTTTTAGTAGTTTTTCATGATATATTTGCATAGGGTTAGGGTAGCCCATTCCCCCCTGGACTCCTAGGCCGACGTTTACTCCTCTTCTGGACTCGGGGAAGTACCACCAGTATCCGCCGGGCGCTATCTCTTGGTCAAGGTATATTCGTATAACGTTGGGCTCTTCTATCTCATAGTCCTCGTACTCTATTATCTCTCTATACGCTATATTAGTATCCTTAGGGTCTATCGGCTCGTATATAGGCCAGTGACGCGGCAACTTATTACGTATAGCTCTAGAAAACCCCGTTGCCTCAACCACAACGTTAGCATAATATTCCTCAACCCTATCACTTATCCTCACTTTCACGCCAACAACTCTCCCGTCAAGAATCAGTGGCTCTAGAACCTTTGCCCCAAGAAACACCTCTACGTTACTATGGCGAAGCGCCTCGCCGAGAAGCCATTTCCCAAAGGCGTTTCGATCAATTATGTACCCTTCTCCAAATACTCGATATCTTACCTCCTCGCCCGGCGCATAGATATCTATAGCTTTAACCGTGTTCTTAATAGTGCTGAGCGGAGGATCGGGTAACCCGGCTTCACGGGGATGATGAGCTCCTAGCGCGTCCCCGCACGGTTTCCCCCATAGTGTCTCCTCTTTTCTCCAATCAAATGCTGCTACCCTGAACCCCTGCTTGGCGAGATGCCATAAAGCAACAGTGCCTGCGGGACCTAGCCCTGCAATAATAACATCGTATTTCTTCTCCAAGGAACCACCTCAATCCATTCTTGGTAAAAGACTCCCCCGCGGCCTATTCTATGCCTTTGCCCTAATTAGTACTAACACTAGTCTTTAACACTACATGAGTTATTAGGGTCCTCGCGCTAACTGATAGCGCTATGATAATATTAGGGGAGAATCCCTTACCACATAATGGAGGGAACCGCTAATGGGGTACCCATGGAGACGTAGATTTAGCCTAGGCGATATATTCGACGAGATAGAGGAAACTATCCGCGAGATGGAGAAATTCGTCTCAAGAATGATGGAGGAGTTTGAGACCCGGGCACTAAGACCAGCTATAGAGACACGTGGAGAAATAAGAGGCCCAATAGTCTATGGGGTACGCATAACCATTGGGCCCGACGGCACCCCTGTCATAGAGGAGTTTGGTAACGTAAAACGGGTTGGGAAGAGAGCAATAGTCGAGGAGACCGTGGAACCCTTAGTAGACGTTATAGAGGAGAAGGACAAAGTAACCGTTATAGCCGAGGTCCCTGGAGTAGATAAGGACAAGATCCGAATAAAAGTTAAAGACAATAAGCTCATCATAAAGGCCGAGAACAAGGATAGGAAATACTATAAGGAGATAGAACTACCCGCTGAAGTTAAGCCCGAGACGGCGAAGGCCCGGTACAAGAACGGTATACTCGAGGTAACTTTTGAGAAAAAGAAGAAGGAAGAGGAGGAAGAGGAGGGCATAGAGGTTAAGGTCGAATAACCCAATATTCTTTTTATCTTAGTTCTTCGGCTTTGTCGCTTAACGGTTCTATCCTAGCTTTAGGGGAGACTATCGTACTAACTCCTTCAGGATCAACTATTATAACGGTAAAGCTAGTCCTCCCCTCTTTAGCCTCATCAAGCCATTTCAGCAGCTTATTGCATTCCTCCTTGTTGGCATCGGGGTCTTTGCACGCAGTTTCTACTGCTTCTTTAAAACGCTCAAGTAGCCCCTCAATAGTCGTTATAAATCCCTGGGATGCGGGCCCAGGTATCATTTCAAGGCCTTTCTCGGGTATATATACTGACGCCGATGAAGCTTTTACCACTAATGCGTTTAGATCATCTTGGTTATCAACTTTAAGGACTATCTTTCTCGGAGGGTTTGTCTCAACAAGCCTAACATCATTGTACTTATAGCCGCATTTATTGCATTTCCCGGTAGTTAGTATAACCTTGCCTACGAGTGGCACGTCGTATAAGTAGTCGATTATTTTCAGTGATTTCGAGCCGCATACTGGGCAGTTTATGGTTGCCTCTCCTAGTTTAATTAATTCTTTAGCTTGTTTATCTCTTATATTCATTTCAAGTGCACCGTGTTCTTGATGTGTTGGAAGAGGCCTTAATGTATAATACCTAGCTCAGAAGGTATTACCCATTAGTATGTTTAACAGAGCCATGGAATGCTTTGCGAGGAATATTCACAGTGCTTAACCGGGCTTATGAAAAGCTTTCTATATTTTGGTTTGGCCATGACTATGAAGTGTGTGGGGTATACTCTGCGGTGAAGATTATGACTGGAACTGTACGTGGTGAGGGCTTTGACCTAGTAATACCATCGCCTAAGAGGGTTGTCAGTATAAAGCTTGAGATAGACCTTATTGAGGAAATAGATAGGCTTTGGCGTAGATTAGGCTATACTTCTCGTAGCGAGTTTATACGGGAAGCGATAATATATTATATGCAGATAGTGACGTTAAGGAATAGGGAAAAAGAGCTGGCTGTAAACACTAATGAGGTGATTGATCTAGAGACTGGTGAGAGCAGAGACGATGACTCGTTTAAGGGGAATAGACCATATATAATTGTTGATACAGCAACCGATATAGCCTAGCTTATAAGCTCTTTTATTATTTCTTTAGCTGTTTAAGTAGTTTTTGCAACACCTCTCTATAGATCTTTGCGCATTGCTCAAAGTCCTCTATTATCTTGTTTATGACCTTCTCGGGGTCTGATACATAGTATTTATATTTTGGTCTTCCCGCTCCTCCCTTCTTTTCACGGGTTCTTGTAACAAACCCTATTTCGACTAGTTTTGTAAGGCTTCGATTCACTGTAGCTTTGCTTAGCTTAAGCTTCTCAGCTAGTTCATCAACTGTGTATTCTTTGTCTTTGAGAAGCTCAAATAGGATCGCTGTATCTGTCTCGCTTAAGTCGTAGCAGAAGCGGAGCCCCTCAACTATGTTCGCTTCCCTTCCTGTCGGCAACCTTAGTCTCAGCTCATCGATTTCCGTGGCCATGGGGATCACCTATTAGGCTAGTTTCTTCGCCATTTTTGATAATATAGTTAGACTATTTATTATCTTTTTCTCAGCCAGTTACTAGTGATGCGATTTTCGCTGTAATAAAAGCCTCTATGAATGCCGCGATAAAAAGTATTATAGATGCGTATAGGAGCGCCTGTAATTGTTTTTCTAGCACGTGTCTTAAGCCGCTCTTTCTCTTAGTAATCGTGAATGGTAATGCTATAGCAATGGCTGCTGAGTAAATGAATGCATAAAGCTCGAACACCCCGTGGGGGACAAGTAGTAAGAGAGTCAATGTGGTTCCGACTCGTTTTGAGCTAATTGCGGCCACGCTTCCTATAACTACACCGTTGCTGAACAATATGATGAGTCCTGGTATAATGGCTATTGAGGAGACGTAAAGGATTAACATTACTGATAAATTATTCATATATATTGTTATAAATTTCCAGAAATCATTCATTTCTGCTATTTTCTGGAGAACCTTATTTTGCTGGATAAGCCTAAGCGAAGGGCTATGCAAACCATATAGTATTCCAGTAAGAAGCGCTACTAGCGCAATAAGAGCAGCAATAACTTCCACGCGGGTATTCATACTAGCCCCTCTCAGCTCACGTGGCTTAGTTATCTTCATATACAGAAAACTAGTTTCCCCTTTTTACATTGTACTATAATATGGTGATGAGCGATTCCGGTCAGATGAAACCATGAAGAACCGTGTGAGGGCTGAGAAACAACCCTCTCATAAGGAGAACGTATTATGTCAACGTGTTGGGGTGGATGAAGAAGCCCCTACACGTTGCACGACGCTTAGGCTTCAGCAAGCGGATGAAGAGGTGGTCCTTCGCTGACAACTCCACTATGGTCCTAGATGACGCTCTAGCACATAATGCTAGTTTTTATTAGCCAGGGGCTCCGTCACGCTCATGCCTATCGGGGGTTGTGTGTCTTGCCTAGTCTCGTATTTGCGGATGCCCATCTACACTCTTCTCCGAAGGGGTTAGGCGCTCTAAGAATAGCTAGGAAGTTTATGGAGAGAGGTGGGTGGTTTCTAGCCCTAGTAATGCTGCCCCCGTGGCATTATGGTGTCAGTATTTCGCGAAAAGACGCGATGGAGGGCTACAGGAGAGCTATTGAGATCTTCCTTAATGAGTGTAAGGCCGCTAAGAGCACCGGGGTAAAAGTGGCTTGCTTAGCTGGTTTTCACCCAGCGGAAATTGATAAGCTCATAGGGATAGGTTTTAGCCCGGAGGAGGTACTAGCTATAGGGGAAAAAATCCTCGAGATTGAAGCTGGTCTCTGTAAAGAAGGGGTTTTGGACGGAATAGGCGAGGTGGGAAGGCAGCACTATAAGTCAATGCCAGAGAGGTTCGCTATATCAACAAGCCTGATGATTAGAGCTTTTGAGTATGCTAGAGATAATGATTGTCTAGTTCATCTTCACTTGGAGAACGCTGGCTCTGTAACCGTGAATACTGTTGATAACTTAGCAGCCTTGGTGAAAACCCCTAGGCGGAGAGTAGTCTTCCACCATGCATCAATAAGGGTTGCCAGAGCATCTACAAGTATAGGATACTACGCAACTGTTCCCGGGAAAAAAGAGCTCCTACGCAGACTATTTACTGAAAACATCTCGTCTCTGCAGAGATTGATGATAGAATCAGATTATATTGATGACCCGAAGAGGCCTTGTGTATCCTCTTGCCCTTGGGAGATCATAGAGAATCAGTTATCATTGCTAAACGAGGGCATAGTTGATGAGGATGTCTTAGCTAGGCTCAATATTGATAATGTTTCTAAGTACTATGGCGTGGAGCCCCCCTGACCAAGCATCACGACTTTCAATGCCTCCTGCTTGTCTAG